>Ga0315294_10002869_pt1 | contig 18749 bp, 26 predicted proteins | sample YL17G13_40_MG_FD_203626 | JGI IMG/M metagenome (GOLD analysis project Ga0315294, IMG submission 203626) | Sediment microbial communities from Yellowstone Lake, YNP, Wyoming, USA - YL17G13_40 | ecosystem: Environmental > Aquatic > Freshwater > Lake > Sediment | place: USA: Wyoming | collected...
TTGTTGTATGGTTACAATTCAGGTCCGCGCGAAAAAGATTTTAGACACGAAGATATTGAAGTAGGGCAAAAAAATATTTTCGGTTTTGGTATTGAAATCGAAAAAAACGAAATGCCTGATTTTGATTTTGAGCGCGAAAAATTATACGATACTACTGGCGCGGTTATTGAGGCGGATTCGAGCGTTTCGGATGGCTTCGAGTTAAAAACTCCTATTTATAATTTAAATAGCTCAAAAACTTTGGCGCGCCTAGAGGCGTTAAAAGATTTTTGCAACGTTCAAAACGTTGAAGGCGCGGGGGGACATATTGGCTTTTCAATGGATGGCAAAAACGATGAACAATTATTGGAGCTTTGTCGCGGTTTCTTACCTTTGATTTATGCCATGCACAAAAAAAGAGTAATTAACGATTATTGTACCGCCAAAAAAATTGATGATCTTAAAGCGGATGGAAGTAAATACCAAGCTATCCGCCTCCGCGGTAACTATATCGAATTTCGCATTTTTAGCTCGGTTAAGTCGTTTAATACTATTTTATTTAGATTAGATTTGTTTCGCATTATGTCTCAAAATTTGGGGGCTTCCTTCGCTCGTGTGTGTATTATGGCTATAAATATTAATCATCCTTTGCACAATTTATTAACCCGCGTTTATCATAAAAAGAAAAAGTTTTTAAACTTAATTGAAACCGCGATTGATATGGATAAAAGTTTTGTTACTGGGGCATTGACGCAAAAGGCTATAAAAAATATTTCTAAGCGTATCAATAAAAATTTTATTGATAAGGATGTGCGCGAAATTGATAGAAACGACAGCGGGGAAATTGATAATAGTTATTTAAACAATTTTTAATTGTTATTTAATTCGTACCTATTTTTTTATCTTATTTTTTAATCTTTAAATTTTAAACTTATGTGTATAGCTATTTTAAATTCAAAGGGTATTTTATCTTTAAAAACTTTTCAAACGTGTTGGGCTGCCAATCCTGATGGCGCTGGGCTATGTTATTTTGATGGCGAAAAAATACAAACGTTCAAAGAAATGAAAAGCGTTAAAAATTTTCATCAACATTATTTAGACGTGCGCTCGAAATTTCCTGAAATTGACATTGCCATACATTTTAGAATATCAACACATGGACGCGTAAACGTTACAAATTGCCATCCTTTCAAAGTAAATAAAAATACCGCTTTTATTCATAATGGCGTAATATCAAACGTAGCAGTAAACTCGGATTTTTCCGATACATACATTTTTAATAAAACTATCATGCAGTCGTTACCTACTAATTTTGTCGAAAATAACGCTATCATGGAGCTATTAGAAAATTATATAGGATACTCAAAATTGGTTATAATTTCGGGTAAAATTTCAGCTATTGCCAACGAACAACTGGGTTTGTGGGATGGCGGTAATTGGTACAGTAATAAAAGTTACTTACCTGAAGTTAAAAAGGAAGTTACAAAAACCGCACACCAAAATAGCTGGATGTATTTCGATGGATGGGATTATGATCTAAAAAGCAAGGCGTATGTAAATGAAAAAAAGAAAGAAAAATTACTTTGTGAATGTTGTCGCGAAGAAAGTAACGATATAAAATTTGTACATCATTGGGGCATGGATGTTTGTAACAAATGTTATGAGCAATTTACGCCTGAAAGCGAAAAAATAGTTTTTTAATATTGGGTTGATGTTGTCAAATTGGGGCTGTCTTTTATAGATAGCTCCTATTTTATTGCCTAAACTTTTTTTATATGTGGCGCTTTATGGAGCGTTATATAATAACCTTTAAATTTTATCAACATGAATAACTTGAAAAATATTACAAAGCTTTGTATTAAAATAACTTTGGGAGCGGTTTTTATGGCGTTGTTGTTTGTTTTGATGTGGTGTTATATGTTTATTTTTTCCTGATTAATTTAACTGGACCCAATTATTAACCATTAAAAAAACTATTATGAAATCAATTAATTTTACTCCTGAAAAATTGGAGCTATTAAAAAATGAATATCAAAAGGCAGTTACTACTGGGAGCGAAGTTTTTATTTTTGATGGAAGCGAAGTTTTAACCACATACGCGAAGTATTTAATTGAATATTTAAGCGAAGTATTTAAACGTAAATAGCTTTTATAAATAAAAATTTAACCGCGTACATTATTTTATTTTTCAACTTACATTAAATTTTATTTTATGCAAAAAATAAAAATCAATTACAACCGTAATGAAATTAATTTAACTGGGTCGGATATAAGTGAGCTATATTCTAGTAAAAAAGTGATGGAGGAATGTATTTTAGCTTTATTGAATCCCGAAATTGCCCAAACGTCCGATATAAATATTGAGCCAGTGGAGGCAAAAGTTTGGTTGAAAAATCATTTTTTGCGCCAAAAATATTGGAAGGCAGAATTTATTGAAGAAATATTTGAATCTAAATAAATTTACTAATTAAAAATTTAGCCACATGCGAAATCAACAAAAACTAGCCGAAAAGCTACGAAACTATGGTATCAGCCACACGATTTTTGAACTGCAAGGCGGTTACATGGGTATAAGCCATGCTAAGAAAGATAAGGCGCTTGTAATGGATATTACGGAGCTAATGGGCTATTCTTTTTTAATGCCTTACGAATATGAATATAGTTACAAAGAAAAACCGATTGGGGATACTATTATTTATTAACCTTTAAATTTTAAAATTATGGCAAAAAAAATCAAAGCGGAATTAACCACAAGGGAAGTATTGATTAACGCAATTATTGACTTCGCTAGCGATGAATTTGAATCCAGTGATGACTACATTAAACTGGCTAAGAAAAGCGAAATACAGCTAATTAAGGAGCTAATTAGTATTTGTGAATACTTCAGGGATAGGGAAATTTATTAACTTATAAAACTCAAATCGAATGACTACTATAAAATTTAACCACGATGGAGAAACCTTTGAATTTAATATAAATTTCAAAGATTCTAGCGAATGGGTAGCGGTACATGATAAAGGGCAAATATTTGATATTGATTACGATGAAAGCTATAATCAAATTTCAGTTTATGAAGTAATAAACGGACAAATTAATTATGCTACTACCATCCACAAACAGCCAATAAAATAACTATGTTGTTTACTGGGCTATTTATTAATTTTTAAACTATTTATTATGAACATACCTGAAATAAAAATTAATCTTTCTTTTGACAAGAAAGTAAATAAAGGTGAATTGGTTACCATAAGTGGCTCGGAAAGTTGTGCCATGGTACTAAGGGAAGTTTTTAACAAAGATACATTTGACTGGACGGAAGAAGTTGTTATGCTGTGCTTGAATAGGGCTAACAAAGTAGTAGGTTTTTACAAAGTAAGTAGTGGCGGGATGTCATCGTGTATTGTAGATCCTCGCGTTATATTTACGATAGCTTTAAATTGCTCGGCACATTCAATAATATTATCTCACAACCACCCTTCAGGCAATAAAGTGCCATCAATTCAGGATAAAAATATTACTGAAAAAATAAAGGAGGCGGGCAAGTTGTTAGATATAGCTTTGTTAGACCACATTATATTAACCGATACTGGCTATTTCAGTTTTATGGATGAAAATTTAATTTAACTTTTAAAAATAAAATTATGAAAGCAAAAACTTATTTCATTGTAGAATACAATGACCGCTACGGCACTGGCAAAAACAAGATGTTTGAGTGTATTGTGAAAGATAAAAATGATTTTATTGCATGGCTCAAGCAACATAACGAAAAAAGATTGGAAGAAGGCGCAAGCGAAGAAGATGAAGAAGAATTTAACCTGATACCATTAAATCTATTTAGTAACCCTTAAACCCTTTTATTATGTCAAGTATGCCATCTAATTACGAAATTTATTTATTTAGCTGTTTATTAAAGCTATATGACAAAGATTTTGATTCATTGCCTTATGACGTACAATTTGATGTACTTCCAGAGTATTACCATCACTTTGAATTAAGTGAGTTTAATACGGACGATAAAGGATTGTACAAATGTATTGAAGATTATCTTAAACATCACTTCGACAATAACACGCTCGGAGAATTTAAAACTTATTAATAACCTTTAAATTTTTATTTATGACTATCGAAAAATTAAAAACAAACTACTACATTTTTGGTAACAAGGGCAACGTATGGAGTAACCAATGCCATATAGCCAAGGCGGGTGATTTCACTGGGCGTACTTTATGTGGCGTGCCAATGTTATCAAACAACTGGGCTAAGATAGAAAATGTAGAACATATTGGTTGCGATGAATGTAACAAAATCTATAACGAAACTAAATCCTAAATTATGGCTAATCATGTAACTAACTATTTATGCTTTAATGGGAAAGAAAGCAACATAAAAAAATTGCTAGCTGATATGACTCGCGGGCAATTTAATTTGAAGGGTAAAACTCGCGTGTATAATGTCGAGCAAATCGAGGACTATAAATTTACTTTTTTGTCTGCATGGGCATCGCCATTTAGCGCAATGAAATTGATTAGTAGATTACATCCCGAAGTAGAAATATCGGTAAGATATTTTGATGATGATTTTGGGGCTAATGTGGGCGAATATAAGCTATATAAGGGGCGCTTAGTGTATAAGAACAAACCAAAAAGCTATACCGAAGAAAGCTACATGCTAGCCATTGATATTGATGGCGGTTGCGACTACTATATTGAAGAACTACTGGGCGTTAATGAGGATGATAGTATTGACGATCCTTATACTAGCGCGTGCTTAAAAGTAGCCCACAATCGAGGCGCGATTTACGATGGCTTTCCTAGTAATGTATTGAGCAAGCTACTAGAATTGGCTGTAAACTCGGAGCAATACGAGAGGGCGGGAGCTATCAAGAAACTTTTAGAAAAAACTATTACTTAATAATTACGTTATGCGTAACCAAAATACTATCTTTGCAATATGGCACAAAATTTAACCAATACATACCAAATTGCTAAAATGGTTTTTGATACGCTTGGGCATAAGGAAGATATGATACTGGATATTGACGAAGTAAAACTACCGATATTTAGAAAGCACTTGTCGGAAATGATTAAAAGACAGCAATCTTCATTCAAGTACGCTACTAGAGTAATCGGCAATAAAGTTAAGATATTTCGTATTCAGTAACTAATAAGCGTGTTAAACTATTTGCAAAATAGCTTTGTGTCTACTGCGTAATTAAAATACTATATTAGCTTTGCACAATATTTTTTAACCTTTAAATCTATTATTATGAAACACAAAATCATTTTGAGTAGAACTTATTTGACTGAATTTGTAGTCGAGGCTGATGACAGCGAGCAAGCTAGAGCTAAGTTTAATGAGCTTGGTGGCGCTATCTATGAGCAAGAACTAGAGCAATGTAACATAATCTCGGAAACTGTTATTGTAGAATCGGAAGACGATGGATTTAGAACTTGCTCCGTTACTGGCGAACAAATGACGGAGGGTTGGGTAGCAAACGATGGCGGGGAGTACTTCAAATACGAGAAGGACGCTAAAGCTTGGTGTTTAGCTAATGGATATGTAGACATCGAAACTGCATACGAAGATGATGTTATTTACTGGACGGAATGGGAGATACCTAATTTTTTAAAAAACCTTTAAATTATTTTTTATGGAAATTATTTTAACTCCGAAAGAATCGGAAGAATATTTTTACAATGCTTTGTGTAATGGGCTACCGTATATATGCGATGGCTACGATTTAACCTTTGAGTACATGAAGAAAGAATATCAATCATCTAGGCAGAATCTTATTGACGCTAGGGATGGCAATTTTTCTTGTTTTGAAGATGTGCTAATGCAAATGCTTAGGGACGGACATAGGCTCGATTTACTGGACGAAGAAGGCGAGGATAGATGGTCTATTAGATTGAGAGATGTGCATGAAAGGGTTAAAAATACGCCTATTGAACATTTGGTAAACATGATCAAAGAAAATGATGACGCTGTAACGGCAGACGTTATTTTGCAAACTGTCTTTATTGGCGATGTGATATTTGGATAACAATTTAAACTTTTTCTGTGGAAACGATACTTATAATGATTGAATCTGCGGAAGTGGACGCTTGGGATATAACCATAACCAAAACTACCAACAACAAAGTGACATCTTGTATAGAGAGTGTTGTGTTTAGGATTGGCGAGGTTATAGCTTTTGAGCCTGAGATAACTGATGCAGAGGCGAAGTACATTAAATCAATTTTAATTAACCAATAAATTTTATTTTATGATACACAACGAAAACATTAGAAAAGCGGACGAAACTTACGAAGTAAGACATGATAATAACGGCAATGCTATCCATGTATTTATTAAGGACGGAGAGGCTATTATATTCCCTACCATGTGGGATTTAGTTAGCCATTGCTATAATGCATTGCCAAACGTAGAGCGGTTTTATCTAGACGAAGAAGAACTGGCGCGTCTTTACATATTTGACGTGTATGATTATTATTCACTTAAAGAAATAGCTCAATCAATAACCAATGGAGATATTCCTCCGCCCCCTACCGAAGTACATCAGGTAATATAGATTTAATGATTATAGGCGTTGGAAAAACTATTATTCATTAAACTTTATGCCATGAAAAGCTATCCAGTTGTAATGATGATTGTATCCTATTTACTTTTATGTATTGGGATTGTGTGGGGTAAAAACAAATTTCGCGATTAAAACTAAAAGCCCCCTGATGTAGAAACATTCGGGGGTTTTTTATTTACATCAAATCGAAAGCAAATAATTTAATATCTCAAATAGCCCTTTATTTTCTTTTTAGACCTTTTCTTTCTGCTAACTATTGTACCTTCTCTACTTCCAACATCATTTGTATTGCCTTCTATTGTATATACAAATGTTTCGGTTACTTTCTCCACTATTCCAGTATGCCCAAGCCCCTTGCCGTAGTCCATTATAAATATATCTCCCACTTGTACTTCATCTACTACTCTATATTTTTTATCGGCAGTATTCCAAGCCGCTAAAACGCCCCCAGTTTTAACTAATGGGTTGGGAGCATTTTTTTTGCATTGCTCAAAGCACCAATATATAAACGCCATGCACCAAGGCGCTGGGAAATTTATACCTACTGTTTTTAAATAATCTTTCACTGGCGTTCCCCAATTAGATCCTAAAGGGTTTTCGCTGTTGCCTATTTGGGTTATTGCTACTTTCAGCGCATCGTTACCTAAGCCCATATTTTATTTTTTAAAGTTTAAAATAATACTGCCCAATAAAAGTATTGCTGTTATTACAAACCACAAAAACCACTTGTCCTTCTTGCTAATATTGGTTAAGTTTTCTACGGTTAAGTCCTGAACTTGCTTTCTACTGGTTGCTAAATCATCTTGGAGCAACTGGATCGCTTGCTTGTCCTTTAGTGTTATCCTTAACGTATCGACAATGGGCATTGCGACTTTTATTTGACCAACTTTGTCTTTCCAAATTTTCGTGGCGTTATTGTACCCAAGTGTGTATGCTTGGCTGATTTCTTCCGTACAGTTTTCCGTAGCTTTTAAATACTTTTTACGAAGGTCTTGTTGCAAGCTGTCCAACTGTTTTTTTGTGTAGTTGGTATCAGCTATTATCACTGGCACTTCGATTAAAACTGAATCTCTTTTGCCGGGGATATATACAGCAAAACTATCTTTGTCGCAAGGGTGTAATTTCAACCACTTGCGACCTATATTGTCAAATTTTTCTTGTTGCTTTTCTATCCTTTTTTCTATGTCGCAAGAACAAAAAAAATAGAATATTAAAACAGCAAAAAAAATATACCTCTTTTTCATTTTTGTATTTTTAGATTTCTTTCTTCATCAATTCATCGCTTGAATTGGTGAACAAGTTTTTCATAATGTATCCTAACGCTGATGTTAATGCTACTGTACCGATTGTTGTCCAATCAAAAGCTAAAGAGCCAGCCTGAACTGTGCTGTACAAAATAGCGACTACTGATGACAATACAGCAACTACTAATCCTTTAATAAAATCCTTTGAGTTTAAAGATAAAAATGTTGATTTCATAATTATTATTTTTATGGTTTAATTTTCTAATTTGGTAATGCGTACTTCGTGATCCTTTATATCTTCCTTGATGTTTTCTACATCCTTGTTAAGTGCGACATCAGACATCAATATTCTTTCAATTTTCTTGTCAAATCTATCCATTTTAGTAAGGAATATTTTTGATACAAATGCTACCAATCCAAATATGGCTGTCATTAAAATATTGGTCAATTGAACGTTGTTCATTTTTATAAAGTTTCGTTTTTGCTACCAAAAATAAGTATTTATTTTTTTTTGCGACAAAAATATTTATTAACTAAGATGTTAATAAACTATAATTACGGATTTTCCTTAATAAATAAAGGAGAATAGGTTAAAACTAAGTCATCAATAACGCTATCGTCTGCACCCCAACTCTGTAATACAGAATCAGGCACTTGCATTGTAAAGTTTTCGTTTAAATCTTTTGTTCCGCTATCCGCATTAACAAAAATTAAAGAGCAGTTAATCTCCGCATTTGTAATATTTCTATTCAATGTAACTGTCCAATAAAGTGCATTGCACGTTTTTTCTAAAAGTGATCCTGTTTTAAATGGTTGTAATCTTAAGTAATTCATAATTGATTTTTAATAAAGTATAAAATAAGGTACTTGTTGTAATGTTGTTGTTGTACTAAATGCAACTGATGATGGTGGTGATGTTGTTGCATTTAATACAAAACTTGAAATCTTTATTCCATTGCTATTGACTGCTGATGGTGGTTCAATTAATCCAATTTGCATAATTGTTCCACTTGCAATTGTTGGTGTTCCAGCAGAACCACTCACTTGATAACCTAAATAATAAACTCCTTTTGTAAGATAGAATGGTGTAATTGCTTGTGTTTTCCAAGTATTTATTGATGCATTATCCCAAAAAGTACTATTGTTTGATGTGAAAGTTAATCTTGTTAATGTTCCACCACTTAAAGAATAAATTGCAATACCATTGTAATTGGTAGCAGTCAATGTTGTTGCTGACCTATTCAAGAATGCAATTCCCCTTATTGAATCAGAAACATTCCAATTGAATGGATAAAAACATAATCTGGTTGTTGTTAATGCTAATTGTGATGTTACATTTGCCAAACTTATTCCATAAGGTTCTGCCTTAATTCCCAAACTTAATGATTGCAACAAATCCAAATTTGTTAATTTAGTTTCAATTCTTGTACTCAAAGATATAGTATCACTTGCATTTAATTTTGTTGCAACTAAATTACTTTTCGCATAAGGTGACAACATTGATGCAGTATCACTTATGTTTACCTTGTTATTTATTTGTGTTTGAATTGCACTTGTAACACCTTTAACATAAGTTAATTCAGTTGGGGTAGGATATGTTGCCGATGCCATTGATGCTATAGTTCCATCTGATAAAATTTGTAATATTAAATCACTTCCTGTGGTAGGCATTTTAATATTAGATGAAAATGTTTTTTGCCCTGCTATAGTTTGTGCTGTAGTTAAATTTACAACTTCACTACTATCAGCTAACGTATAACTTTTATTTTGAAAAGTATAAATCCTATCAGCTGTTTGTTGAGTTTTTAAAGTTGAGTAATAATTACCAGCATTTTTATATTTTAAATCTCCGTTGCTATTAGCGTATAATACCGTTGATTGACCTGTAGCGGTTGCATCTGAATTTTGATGTTTAAAATGTATGTGTCCTAATCCGTTTGTTCCTTCAACTTGAAATGATTGAGCCGATATTTTAAAATTTCCTAAATTTACATCTTGCGTAGCACCTGTATATGGTATAAATCCTGATGTATTTCCCACACTATCTTTAATAGCTAATCTTGTCCCCCCAACAAAATAAATGATTGAATCTTTACCTGATGTTCTTGTAATCCTATTAACAAACTTGTTTGTTGTGTCTACTATTCTAAGATATTTATTGCTAAGTGTTGCCGTATCTACGCTGACCGTTCCTGTGTTTACTATTGGGTTTGTCGAATTGGTTATCCCATAGCCTTGCGATATACTTGTTATTGTACCTGATCCGCCAGCAATAGTTATGTTTCCATTTGCGTCCGCCGTTTGGTTATTTACCGACATTGCCAGCGTTCCAGTTACAGGCGGAATAGTTGTTGTTATTACTAGCCCAAAGCCGCTACCCGATTTTAATTTATGCGCACCTGTAAAATCTGAATTAGCAAAAGACAACGACATAAAATTGTCGCTTGGATTTTCCCAACCAATTTGTATTGACTTTCCATTTCCACCACCTGAAGCTAAACTAGAAATACGAGCATATTGATTAGAATATTTTGCAATTCTATAACCTAAAACATCATTTATGGTCATATAATTATCAGCACCAAATCTCTGCAAATCAAATGCAATTGTAGAACGACTAGCAAAACCATTGCCTGAATCAATTAAAGTTAAATTTTTATTATAAGCAGTAAAACCAACATCTAACACTTGTTGTAAATTCGGTGTTGAGCCTCCTCCAGAACCCACCAAAATCCATTGAGACAAATTACTACTTCTCATATAAATCGTATTGCCAACTTTTATTAAAGAACCTGCATAATTTTTTACATAAGGATTTGCATTGGCTTTGTTGGTATCGCTATATGCTGGTAGTATAAAAGAACTATCTGCTTTAAATCCACCTCTAGATGTTACTAAAGTGGTAGGCGCACCCAAGGTTTGATTTACTGGATATTGTTGCGAATAACCAATAGATACGCAAAAAAACAGAACTAAAAATAAAAAAACATTTTTCATATAAATTAAATAAATGGATATAATTGAAATAATTCACTAGTTGTTGCCGCAGGACTACAAACAAAAACTCCTGTTGTTTTGTTCCAAGAAAAATAAGACCCACCAGTATTAATTATTGATTGAGGGACGTTGTTTCTTACAAACAGTAAATTGTACCCTACAAAAGATGGTATGGTAGCCGTTGATTGTCCATTAATCATATAAGACGATGTGGTATTTACTTCAAACTCTAGTGGGCTAGGATTAGCGCTTGGGTTTATAGGCACTACAGACCCTCCGCCTACACCTGTTATTATGTATTGCCCCTCCAATGCAAATTTACCGCATATCCAATACAAATAATTGGCTACACCTCTTGCTCCGACATTTGTAAACTCGGTAACTCCCCCAGAAAATTGCGTTATGCTTACTTGTAATGGCATTTTAATTTATTTATTATGAGTAAACTCTAATTTCTATTGTTGCTCCATCAAGCAAACCATTGGTATCATCTCCGCTTAATGTGTCTTTTGAATTTATAGTAATTATACTGGAACTATTTCGTTCCCACCCAATCACCGATGCCGATGGCATATATCCCGGATTTATAAAAACAATTGTTTTTGAATTGACAAATAAAGAACTAGAATTTGTAACTGTATAAAACCCTGTGCTTGAATATGCAAAAGAAATAGCTCCTCCTAAAGTGTTTTGAAGAATATAATCAACTGTTGGCGCGGTTGTCCCTGTTTGAGATATTACCGCTACATAACTTCTATATGGCAAATTTACTACAGGAGTTTGCGGGGTAGTATTATCAACACTAAGTGTACTACTACTTATAGATTGCAAAGTACCTCCAAGATTACTCCAAGAGCTGCCATTGTATCTCGATATTTGATTAGTATCTGTAGCAACAAATATAGTTCCAGTTGTAGGACTAGATGGTCTGCTAGACAAAACATTTGAAATGATTTGAGGCGTTGCTAATCCGTTTTTAACTGCGCCTTCATTTGCAAGTGTTGCTATATCGTCTAATGTTATTTGAACTGTTTGCCCGCCTTGGTCTCCGGGTACTATTTCTGTTCCGTCTAATGGTACTGATGCTCCCGGTAATTGACTTATTTGAATGTTTGCCATAATTATTGTATTATAATATTAAAATTGTTTTCTGTAGTTATTCTTTCATCTGCTTGAGTTGCTAAAAAATCTGTGGTAACTATAGTGCAAACTGGTTCAACTCCGTTTATAAATGCGCCATCAATAAAAGGAGCAGTTATATTTATTTGACTATTTGATACTAATATTTTAAAATCATAAGAATTTAACGATAACACATCACCCAAATTTGTTGCAATAATATCTGTAGTAGTATCTGCATCTGTTATAGTGTAACTGCCCAGTGTTATATTGCCTAATAATGGATCGTCTATTGTTACTATGATTGTTTGACCAAAATCTCCAATCGAATCTATTGTTATAGTTGCTGTTGCAGGAACTCCGGCAATATCTGGGAATGCTCCCCATTGCCATCTTAAAGCATCGGCAACTGTAGCTATTGTTGTAGGTGCTGTAAAAGTAAATCTCTTACCGAATAGCGAACTATTAGTTTGATAATTAGCAGACAAAGGAACGCTTATATCTCCCAATTTTATTATTTCCGGTATAGTTAATTTAGCCATATTAGAAAAAGTTAGCTTGGTTTTGAGCCATAAATGTTGCTCTATTTAAACAGGCTTGTGATGCAAATATATCATTTGCTACTTCTACACAATTAATTGCCCCTATTATATTTGTCCAAAGTATTCCAACGTTGCCCCAATAGTTATTATCCTGAATAATGTTGTATGTCATTGATTGCAATTGAATCAGATAATACAAAAACTGCTTATTAAATTCGGTAAAACAATAATTGTTATTTAATTCGTACAATTCATTGTCATCGGCATCCAACCATTGTACTTTTATGTTTACTGCTGTATCTTGAGTAAGCACATTTAACGAAATTGGATTGTCTTGCAATTCCCAAACTATGTAATTGGTAGTAGTACCAGCAGGCACTAAAAAATTACCTAGAGAATCCGTTATTGTTATCCTTCTAATATCTATATCGTATGTAGCATAATCATTTGGCGGAGTACTTGTATCCGTAATTATTATGAATGCCGGATTTGCCGGTGTTTGAGCTACTGCAAAATTTTGTAAGAATGGCATATTTTAGATGTTTAGCAAATATAATTATTATTCTGGATTATTTTCTTCAAATTGTTTTTTCGCTTGTTCGTTCAATTCGTCTATCTCTTTCTGCAATTCTTCTTCCTTGTTAGGCGTTGGAATTGTTTTGCCTTCATTTATTAATGTTTTCTCTAAGTTCATTTTGAAATCATAATCATAAACTTCTCTCTTAATTTGTTTGCCTAATTCTTCTGCCGTAAGTACAGCTGGCGCAAATTCTTTGTGCATTTGCTGGAATTTTGCAAATCCAGACCTTTTGCCTTGCTCATAAATCATTTCAAGCGAATGTATCTTATCGGCATCAGTCATATCTTTATCATTATAGCTTACTTTTTTTGCCTCGCCCCCTTTTACTGGTATTCGATAAAGGAAAGACATGCCATACACAAACGATCCAACTAAAGTTGCTCTAGCTTGTCCAACGTATGTCGCAAGTTCATCTTTTTGGTCTTGAGTTAATTTTACTTCTACGCCATCAACAGTTATTTTGTCTGTTACTGGCGTTGGGAAAAATCTTGTATCTCCAGTCCTTTGTGCGTCATAGTATAGTATAGCTCCAAATTGGTGCGCATCTGTTTCTTGGAATCCAAGCATATTACTAACTACACCGCCAAAACTTGTATTTTGTTTTATTGGATCTCCCCAGATAGATACTCTTGACGGAGGCATGCCGCTGTACATTCTGTAAAGAATATTTCTTTGTTTTTGGTTATTCTTGAACTCCTCCATAATCCCCTCGGCTTTTAATCTTGGGACTAGAGGCAACGTAGCTTTACTCATTTGAACATAGGTTGCTCCGGTAAATAAATTCATACCTGTATTCATTGTATTAACCGTCCATACTTGCAATGGTTTTGCTCCGCCTTTTACAGCGCCTATTGTTCTAGATGCTTGATCATAAACTAAATTGGTAAGCGCTTCCATTTGTGCAACTGAAAGTCTCTCTACTAATCCTTCCGCCCAACTATCGGCTACTTCTTCCCCTTTCAACTTCTTGCGTCTATTTTGTTCTTGTATTTTAGCTTGAACTGCCATTGTAGTTCCTATTGGGCCAAACCAACTAAGGTCTATCCAAAAATCTTCTCCGCCTGTCATTCTACCCCAGTTAAGTTGGTTGCCCTTTTCGTACACTTTTTCTCCTTCCCTTTCTCTTGCTTTGGTTTCTTCATCATTTTCTGGACGGACATAACCATTTGCAACTAGGCTTGATATTGCAACCATTGCTCCATATCCTAAAACCGCTGTTGCCATACCGTCTTTCATATTTTCGTATTGGCGTTTAGCTTCTGCCTTGTTTCCGTTTTTAGATTCTATAGCGGCTTTTGTTCCATGATATATACCTTGCAACAAAGCTACTTCCGGATTTGCCACTTTAAACATTTGCCAATATACGTTTGCCGGTATTTTAACGAATGGGAACGTAGTGGTTTTTAATATTGACAACGCTCCAAATCCTATTCTTTTAGCCAATGGATCATCTTTTTTAGTAGCTAGACCTTGATCCATCCATTTAGAAACTCGGCTTAATGCGTTTTCTTGCTCTAGTACCGCCTTGCTTCCTGCGTCAATAATTCTATCTTCTATCTCCGCAGCTCTTTGAATAGCTTCTTCTTTTGGAACGCCTTGTTCTATTAATGTTTTGTATGCGTATTTTTTAGGTGCATACATAAACGCATTTACTTCATTGTCTGTCGTAAGTTTTAGTTCAAGTTTTGCTATTTGGATAGCCGCCGATCCTTCCGCTGCCCATCTAAAAGGTCTATCACCAAATCCCATAGATCTTAAAATAAAATCTGGTTGCCATCCAATCGTAGCTCTAATTGACCTTTCAAATAATTCGGTTTTAGTTAATGGCTTTTCCCCAGAAAAATATAATTTTAAATCCCTTACTGCTTCGATTGGAGCTAATGTAGATTGGTAAGAAGTTTTACTAAAATAATCTCTTTCTTGAGTTCCTTTATAAAAGTTAAACCAGCCTCTTTTTATACCTCTGCCGCCTCCTTTATAAGCGCCCTTTTGAGCTAAAAATATATTAGTAGACGGATTAAATACTTTTGAGCCAGCCATTTTATTTCCAAGCCAAGAAAGTGCAGCTTCGGTTGGTTGTATTATCACTGCCTTTGGTAATCTTACTGTAGCTTGCATAACTACGTTTTGGATTATATTCTTACCCAATGTAACTACGCCTAAAAGCGATCCAGTAATAAGGCTTCCAAATGTTCTTGGAATATCTGCTGGTCTGTGTGTTTTGTTGTATAACTTTAATCCGGCAACCATAGCGTTTTGTCTTGCATTGTCAAGCGCCTTCAGGTTTGCTTCTGTTGGATTATTAACTAAATTATCTTCTGCTTCATCTACTGAATTAATTGTTTCAGTTAATGATTCTACTTCTTTTACTTCTGCTGGGGTTAAATCTCTGTACCCCATTGATTCAGCAACTATCTTTCTAAACTCTTCGTAATTCAATCCGCCGGCTTCTGTAATTTGTTTTAAGCTACGCTGTACTATTTCGTTTCTTTCGCGCTCGCTTAATCCTTGAAGCCTTTTTCTTAATCTATCTAAGAACTGTGCTGATTTCTTTTCTTTAAATTCTGGCGATTGCTTTTTAGCTTCATCGTATCTTTTCTTTGTATCTTCAAGCTCAACATCTAATGCAGTTTTTTGCTTTTGCATTTTTTGTTTTTCTGCACTAAAATCACTTTCGTTTATTCTTCTGTTAAGCTCGTCAATTCTTGCTTGCTTTCTTTTAGCTTCTGCCTTTGCCATTTCTATTGGAGAATACTTGCCTTCTTGCGCGTCTTTTCTCATATCCTCCAACTCCTTGCGTAATCTTTTTTGTTCTTCTCTATAAGCTGTTAGCTCTGCATCAGTAGGATTTGTTTTTCTCTTAACTGCTAGGTCGTTTTCATCTATTTTTCTTTGTGTTTCATTAATTGCATCAACAACTCTTTGCTTAGCTGCTTTTATTTTTGCTTCATCAGAATACTTGCCTTCTTTAGCGTCTTTTAATAAATCTTCGTTTTCCTTTTTTAATCTATCTCTTTCTTCTATTAATGCCTGCACTTCTGGGTTGTCGCTAAATTTAGCTTCTTTCTTTTTTCCCGGTTCTCCACCGGCAGCTATTTTTTCTTTTAAATCTGCTATTTGTTTTTCTAATCCTGTAACCCTATTTTTAAGTTGTACTGCTTCGTCCGATAAGGTTTTTTGTTTGCCTACAACATTGGTAAGCATTTGTTCGTAATCTTTTCTAAACGCTTCTTTGTTCCAGTTATCGCCAACTTTTTCAGAGATTTGATCTATTGCTGTTTTAACTACATCGGCAATTCTGTCTCCAGCCTTTACCGCTATTTTCATACCGTCAATTACTGGATTCAATACAGACAATGGTATAATAAAACCGTAAGTATTTTTAGGGTTTACTTTTAATTGGTCGAAAAAATCATCAATCTTTTTGTCCCTAATTTTTCTTTCTGCTTCCTTCTCTGCTTTTCTTATTTTGTCTACTTCTAAATTAACCATTGAGCGCCCTTCTGCTGTAGCATTTATTTCGCTCCACAGCTCTTCAAGTGTCTTTTCTTTTCCTTTTGACCACTCGTCAAATCGTGCTGCCCTGTCTTCGTTTTCCTTAATTACGAATCCCATTGGACTTGTTCTATAAAAATGCGCAGCATAAGATGTAAATTGACCGCCTGCTGTTAATTGGTTTGCATATTCTGTAACTAGGTCTTTCCACTCTTGCGCCGCTCTCATTTTCTCTTGTGGCGTTTTTGCGTTTGCTTCTGCTACATAGGCGTTGTCTATGCTTCTAGCGTATATCGCCGATCTTATTGAAGCATGAACATCGCTACCTCTTGCAATTTGCAAAGCATCTCTTTTGCCTACCGCTTTTATAATATCAGTTGCCAATACTTCTGCTTGAGCATTGCTCGCAGCTTGGTATGTAATTCCGTTCTTTTTAAAGAAATCCTTAGTTTCTCCACTTACGTTATCCGCATCCATCAAGTGAGTATAAAGCCCTCTTTGTCTTTCTTCTGTGCCTTCGTATAAGAATGGATTATCAGTATTAAAGCTTTCAGTTCTTGTTATCCTTTCGCCTGTTGGTGTTTGGGTTGTTGTGGTTGTGGTAATTTTACCGTCTACTTCTGATGTTGTTACCGTTTCCGATACTGGTGTTGTTGTTACTAATGGCGGCGCTGTTTCTGGTGCTGGAGCTTCTGCTTTAGTTTCTGCAAACACATCAGCCGCAGCCATTTTAGCAAAATCTTGTAATGATAATTTAGCTACTTGATCTGAGCTTAAATCTCTAATTCCAAACGCCTGCATTACGCTATTCCACATTTTGTCTACCCAGTCTTTAAAGCTTATTCTTTGTGCGTCCGTAACAAACTTTGCTCCCTCGTCCGCAATAGCTTTAGCAAGCGCCTCTTCTTGCATGTAATCATTGTATGCCTTGCTTCCTTCTGGGCCTTGTTTTTTAGCTTCTTTTTTATAAAAAGCACTTGACATTACGTCTTTAAGATATTGGCTATTTACTACCTTCTTTAAACCCGCTTTGTATAAATTTGGATTTGTTTCTCTTGCGTTATTAATCCAGATATGACCAGCTTCCTCCATTGTAGTTTTAGCTGTTATCTTCTGTCCATTCAAATAAATCTGTCCGCCATGGGTAAAGCCTAATATCTCTCCATTTTCGTCATAGTGGAACTTAGTGTATTTGTCTTTATCTGCGTATTGTTTTTTCAGGTTGCGGCTTTCGTAATATATCTTTCTAAAATCAGGATCAGAAAGGTTTTTAACTCCTTTGAAATCTTCTATCATTCTTACTCCGCCTAGTGTACCAGCGTCTATAAGGTACGCCTTTCCGTCTTTGAATCCCCAGTTTCTAGCTACGTTGAAATCACCGTAAAGTAATTTGTATCCGCGAGCATCAGCAAAGCCATATTTCTCAAGAACGGTTTGTAGTTTTGGATTGTATTGGTCGAAATCTCGTTGTCCAAATTTCTTCAAATCCCTGAACATTTCAGCCGCTGTTACTGTACCTATTTCTTGCCCGGTTTCTACATCAAATATTGGCACTAAATCTGTTCCTTTTATTCTATTTATGTTTTCTACAACAACATAGTTCAATCCTCTTTCGTATATTTCTGGAATAAAATCCAAATAGCCATCTCCTTCATAAATATTTTGCTCAAGACCCCTTGCCGTTTTAGCCACTTTTAATACTTTGCCATTGCCTAAATCAAATACTATTCTATCGCTTCCTTCTCCAATTTTATTTAGTTTAGAAAAATCAAATCTTTCTCTTGCTACTTGGTCTGTATCGTAGTTAAATCCTAATGGTTTGCCGTCTCTTGTTTCAAACCCCGCTGTATTTTCAATTGCATTAAATCTTGACCCAGACAATTCTTTTGCTTTGTTTAAAAGCTGCATTTCGTTGTCAAAAATAGTTGTGCCAATTTTTAAGAATCCTTTATTTAGCTTTTGTAATACTTCTGTTTTAACTATTCGGCTAGTAAGATTATTCTTTGCTTCGTTATAAGCTTGCTCTATTAATTTCTTAAATTCAGGTGTGTTGTTTCCAAAATCTCTTGCCACTTGTGCTTGAATTTGCTGCAATGTTTTTTCAGGAGATTCTTTTAGCATGTCGGTAACGCCTTCTACATAATCTTCAAAATCTTTTGGCGCTGTTTCTTGATAAGAAAATAACGATTGCTGTCCTCTTTCTCCTTCAATTA
>Ga0315294_10002871_pt1 | contig 18740 bp, 19 predicted proteins | sample YL17G13_40_MG_FD_203626 | JGI IMG/M metagenome (GOLD analysis project Ga0315294, IMG submission 203626) | Sediment microbial communities from Yellowstone Lake, YNP, Wyoming, USA - YL17G13_40 | ecosystem: Environmental > Aquatic > Freshwater > Lake > Sediment | place: USA: Wyoming | collected...
TGCGTCGCTCGCACCGCGCCTCGGAGGGCGATCGGATGGCCAAAGCCCTTGCCAAACGCGAACGCCTGAAGCGGACCCTCGACGGGCGCAAGGTCGACCGCCTGCCGGTCGCCCTGTGGCGCCACTTCTTCGTCGAGGAGGTCTCGCGCGACGGCCTGGTCGAGGCCATGGTCCGCTGGCAGAAGACCTGCGACTGGGACTTCCTGAAGATCAACCCGCGCGCCTGCTACCACATCCAGGACTGGGGCAGCCTGTACGAGTTCTCCGGGAACGAGCACATCCCGCCGACGCTGGTGCGTCCGGCGGTCCGGGGGCCGGACGACCTGCGGCGTCTGCAGCCGCTGGCCGATTCGCCCGTCCTGACGGAGCACCTCGGGGCCGTGCGCGACATCGTGGCGGCCCTCGGCCGGGGCGTCCCGGCCCTGATGACGATCTTCGGCCCGATGAGCGTCGCCGCCGAACTCGCGGGCGGGCCGCAGGACCTCGCCCGCCTCATCCGCGAGGACGCCGAGGCCGTCCACGCCGGCCTGCGGACCATCACCGACACGTTCGCCCGCTTCGCGGCCCGGTGCGTCGAGGCCGGCGCCGCCGGCATCTTCCTGGCCACCACGCACTGCGGCACGCAGACCAACTTCACCGTCGCCGAGTACGAGACCTTCGGCCGCCCCTACGACCTGGAGGTCCTGCGGGCCGCCCGCGACGCCCCCTTCAACCTCCTCCACGTCTGCAAGGCCCGGTCGATGGTCCGCGAACTCGCCGATTACCCCGTCGCCCTCCTCAACTGGGACATGGCCGACGCGACGAACCCCGGCCTGGCCGACATGGCGGCTCTGGCGCCCGGGAAGGCCCTCGTCGGCGGCATCGGCGGGGCGCGCTTCACGGGGACGGGCGCGGCCGCGGCCGTGGCCGACGCCGTCGCCGACGCCCGCCGCGCCATGGGCGAGCGGCCCTTCGTCCTCGGCTCCACCTGCACCCTGGACACCCGGAGCGACCCGGAGGCGGTCCGCGCCGCCCGCGAGGCCGCCGAAACGTAGCAGCCTTTTGTGTCACGCCCTGTAGCCACGGGTCTCGCGCGGCGGGCGGAGAGGCTTTGCGCGGTGGGTCTTCGCACCCACCGCGCAATGGGCCGCCCACTCCGCGCTCGAGATCGTGGCTTGCGCGGCGGGTACGGAGACCCGCCGCGCAGAGTCGCGCTCTAGAACTGACACCCGCGCGCCCGGGCACGAGAGAGGACCGTCCCATGCCGCAGAGCGACGAGGAACCGGCGGGCCCGCCGCCCGAGACCCCGACGCACGACGTCCTCATCGTCGGCGGCGGCATCGCCGGCCTCTCGGCCGCCATCTACACCACCCGCGAGCGGATGAGCACCCTGGTCCTCGAGAAACTCCTGCCGGGCGGGCAGATCCTGACGACCGCCCGGGTCGAGAACTACCCGGGGTTCCCCGAGCCGATCGGCGGCATGGAACTGGCCGACCGCCTGAGCGGGCAGGCCACGCGCTTCGGCGCCCGCATCGTCAACCAGTCCCCCGTCACGCGCCTCGCCGTCGCCGAGGAAGGCGGCGCCCGCTTCATCGACGCCTTCGTCCGCGACACGCGCTATCGCGGCCGCAGCGCCATCCTCTGCGTCGGCTCCGAGTACAAGAAACTCGACGTCCCCGGCGAGAAGCGCCTCACGGGCTACGGCGTCAGTTACTGCGGCACGTGCGACGCCCCGTTCTACCGCGGCAAGCACGTCGTCCTCGTGGGCGGCGGGAACACCGCGGTCGACGAGGGCCTCCACCTGCTGAAGTTCGCCGGCAAGGTGACGTTCGTCGTCCGCAGCGCCGAGTTCACCGGCACCCGCATCAGCGTCGAGGAACTCGCGCGCCAGGGCGGCCGTGTCGCCACGCGGTTCTCGAGCGCCGTCACCGAGATCGTCGGCGACAAGAAGGTCGAGGGCGTCCGCGTCGGCGGCGCCGCCGGCGGCCGCGAGGAGGTCGTCCCCTGCGACGGCGTCTTCGTCTTCATCGGCCTGGTGCCGCTGACGGGTTTCCTGAAGGGCTTCGTCGACCTGGACGCGCAGGGCTTCATCCGGACGGACGCGTGCACGCTGCGCACCAGCGTGCCGGGCGTCTGGGCCGCGGGCGACGCGCGGTCGGGCACGCTGAAACAGGCCGCCACGGCCGCCGGCGACGGCGTCGTCGCCGCCCTCATGGCCAAGGAGTACCTGAAGCAGCAGGACGCGGGCGCGTAGCGCCGAGGAGGGCCGCGCCCGGCCGTTTCCTTTTGAAACTCGCCGCCACCTTCCGTATACTTCGCTTCCGTGCGTTGGCCGTATTCCTGAGTCTCGGTGAGGTCATGAAGCGGAACAGAGCGAACACCCCAAGGTCCGCGGCCGTTGCCCAGAGCCCCTCTGCCAAGGCGGGAAGGACGCTGTCCGGACGCACTCCAAGGCAGGGCAGCCTTTTCGAGCAGCGCCCTCTCGATGAAGATGAGCAGGGCGAGACCGGCGTCGGTGGCACGAGGCGCGTGCAAGGAGGGGTTGCGACTACCGACCTCGTCCTCTCGGCGCACCTGGGTGGCAACGCGGAATTGTTCCCCAGGATCCTGGAACTGCACGTGCCCGATGGCGCGCTCATAGCAGACGTCACCTACGGCACAGGGGTCTTCTGGCGCAACGTGCCGCCCGGCAAGTACTCGGTGCGCGCCAGCGACCTGGCCACCGGTGTCGATTGCCGCAAACTTCCTTATGCAGACGCTTCCATGGACTGCGTTGTACTGGATCCGCCTTACATGGAGGGGCTCTTCCGGAAGAACGTCACTAACCTCGCAGGAGCCGGCACCCACGCCTCGTTTCGCCAAAAGTACTCGAACGGGGAGCCGACCCAAGAGGGCCCGAAGTGGCACCAGGCCGTGGTCGATCTCTACTTCCGTGCGGGGAATGAGGCGCGCCGCGTGCTCAAGCAGGGCGGCGTACTCATCGTCAAGTGCCAAGACGAGGTCAGCGCAAATCGCCAACGCCTTACGCACGTGGAGATCATCAATCACTACGACGGGTTGGGCTTCTACGCGAAAGACTTGTTCGTGGTCGTGAGGCCCAATCGGCCCTGCGTCAGTCGCATCAAGAAGCAGGTCCACGCCCGCAAGAACCACTCCTATTTCCTCGTGTTCATCAAGGCTTAGACCGCCTGGCGCGACGCCTCTCCTCGAGTATCTCGCCAAGAAGGCCGAAGGGCTCCTTCCTGAACGGGGCCTGAAGCGGGAAGTCGATGGGAACCAGTGAGGCCAACAGGTGCTTGCGCTGGTAGGCCGTGTAGGCCTTGTGCGCGGTGCGGGGTAGATCGCGGTTGCGGGCAAACGCAAACCGCCATTCGCCCGTGAAGGCGTAAAGGTTGACGGCCACCAAGTCGAAGTCGTCAATCCTCAGACACGTCGTGGTGACGCTCTTGCCGTTCGGGAGGACGACTTGTCGTCTGTCGCTCGCGTCGCACTGGAAGCGACCGTGCGACCTCTGCCCTTCTCTGCGCACCGAATTGGTCTAAATGGACTTGACCTCGACCTTGAACTCCTCTCCCTTGTAGGTGACGACGAGATCACACTTGGCTGTGCGGTCGTGGTCGTCAGGCTTGCGGGATGCCTCGACACTAGGCGGCGAGAACCAGATCTGTCGAAGTTTCGCTTCGGCCACGTATCCAACCAGGATGCCCCTGAGGCTCGGGTTCCCGTCGATGATACCGGTGAGTTCCCGCGCTGACATGCCCCATCGCTCAAGGATGGTGTCGCTCATTCCACGCCCCTCAACAACTGAGATGGGGATACGCCCAAGGCCCGAGCGATCTTGACTATGCTGAGAAGGCTGAGGTTGCGCGCGCCCCGCTCCACGTCCGCGATATAGGTTCGGTGCAGGTCCGCCACCTCACCAAGCCTCTCCTGCGATAGGCCCAGTTGCCGGCGACGTTTGCGTACCGCCCTTCCCAACACCCCACGCGGATCAGTCCGGGCTTTTTCCATGCCTCAACGACTACCCTGGCGCCGCGCCCGCGCCTACAGACTATAAGTGACACTCGCCGTTCGTCGGGCAGTCCACATAGTCTGGGCCTTTGCCAATGTGCGGCGGCTCGCTATAATCTCGCCGCTCACGGTTCCGGGAGGCCGATGTGGGTCGCAACGTCTGGGTCCTGGTCGTCGCCGTCGCCCTGTTCGGGCTGGCCTTCGGCATCTACGAGTTGGCGTTCCCGCTGTTCCTGGACGACTGCGGCGTCCGGGTCGAGACGATCGGCCTGGTGCTGGCGGCGGGGGCGGTCGTCAACTTCTTCGTCATGGTCTACGGCGGCCGCCTGGCCGACCTCTTCGGGCGGAAGCGCATCTACGGGGGGGCGGTGCTCGCCCTGGCCGCCGCCCACGTCGCCACGCCCCTGGTGCCGCGCGTCGCCTACCTGACCGCCCTCAAGGCCCTCCAGCAGGCGTGCGTCTCGCTGAGCCAGTCGCTGCGCGGCGTCCTGGTGTGGGAGTCGGTGGCGGCCGAGCGGTTCACGCGCCTGTTCGGCCGACTGGTGGGGCTGGAGACGTGCTGCCACACGATCGGCTTCGCGTGCGTCGGCCTGGTGGGCGTCGGCCCGGGCGCGGCGCTGTCGTACCAGGGCGTGTTCCGGATCAGCGCGGCGGCGCTGGTGGTGGCGTCGGCGGTGTTCCTCCTGTTCCGCGAGGCGCCCCTGGCCCTGCCGCCGGTGACGGTCCGCCTGACGCTCCGCAGCGTCTTCACGTTCGACCTGCCGGGCAAGTTGTACCTGATTATCGCGGCGGGCTTCATCATCGGCGCGGGCTTCGGCATCAGCCACGCCGTGTGGATGCTCTACTTCCGGCGGCGGTTCGAGGGCTCCTGGGCGGGCGACCTGGCGGCGTTCGACGCGTGGCTCCGCGCGGCCTGGCCCGCGCTGGCGGCCACGTTGACCAGCGGGCAGCGCGGCAGCGAGTTCGCCCTGATCGGCCTCATCGCCATCGTCCACCGGCTGATGATGGGCGTGCCGATGTTCCTGGTGGCGCCGCTCCTGCGCAGCCGGTTCAAGGCCCTCTACGTCGGGACGATGCTGGCCCAGGGCCTGGTCATCGCGGCCCCGGCGCTGGTGGACTGGCTGACGGGCAGTTTCCTGGCGGTGGTGATCGCCTGGGTCCTACACGATATGGTGGGCGCGAGCATCTGGGTGCCCATCCAGGAGCGGTATATCCAGCAATACTGCCGGCCCGACCGGCGGGCGGCCGACGTCGCCAAGTCGAAGGCCCTGATGGCCTTCGGGTTCGTCGCCGGCCAGGCCCTGGCCGGCCCGATCATGGCCGCCGACCCGGCCCTGCCGTTCCTCCTGGGCGGCGCCCTGATCATGGCGGCCAGTTTCATCCTGCTGGGCCTCTGACACAAAATCCCCCGAAGCCCTTGCATTCGGGCGGACGATGGATATACTTACCGGCCTTTCCGGTTTGGCGCGGTTCGAAGGGCGCGTGGTCGGCAAGAGGCGATACCATGAAAGCGGAGATTCATCCGAAGTACGTGGAGTGCAAGGTGACGTGCGGCTGCGGGAACTCGTTCGTCACGCGGTCGACCGAGGCCCACCTGGCGGTCGAAATCTGCTCCAACTGCCATCCCTTCTACACCGGCCAGCAGCGCTTCGTCGACACCGCCGGCCGCGTCGAGAAGTTCCAGAGGAAGTACGCCTGGAGCGCCAAGGAGGCCGTCACCCGCGGCGAGGAGGAGCAGAAGAAGGCCCTGGCCAAGGCCAAGGCCCAGAAGAAGCGGCCGGTCCGCAAACCGCCCACCATCAAGGTCGTCGCCCCCGAGGCGACGAAGGCCGGCCCCGGCGCCGAGCGCGGGCCCGGCGGCGGACCCGGTCGTGGCCCCGGCGGCGGACCCGGTCGTGGCCCCGGCGGCGGGCCCGGCGGCGGACCCGGCGGCCGCCCTGGCGGCGGCGGCAGGCGGCGCGCCGGACCCGGCGGCCGCAAGGGCGACGCCGTCGTCTCCAGCGAACGCCAGCGCGTCGGCAAACCCCGCGAGGAACAGCGGGCCCCCGAGCCGCCTAAGGCCGAGACGCCACCCCAGGCCGAGGCCCCGAAGCCCGAGGCGCCCCCGGCTGCAACCCCTCAGCCCGAAACGCCCCCGGCCGACAAGCCCCAGGGCGAGCAGACCTAAGAGCCTATCCGAACCTGCCTGCCGGCAGGTAGGTCACCCTCTGGCTTCGGCCGGCTGCGCCGGCCGCCTCGGGAGCGAGGCGGTCGGCGCTTTCTTGCGCGGGCCCCGCGCCCGCCCGGGGCTGCGGCAGGCGTGCCGGACGAGCCTGGGCGTTGACACTCCACGGCGACCCCCCTAAGATGGTCCCATTGCACCTGGGGCGGTACGCCCCCATGACGAGGATTCCTGTGCGCGCCAAGACGGGCGGCCTGAAAACCGAGCGTTCGGCTGACGCGCTGGCCCGGGCCGAGGCCCTGATGCCGGGCGGCGTGTCGAGCCCCGTCCGCGCGTTCCGCGCGGTGGGGGGCCGGCCCCTGTTCATCGCCTCGGGCGCCGGGTCGAAAGTCCGCGACGTCGACGGCAACGAGTTCGTCGATTATGTGGGGAGTTGGGGGCCCCTGATCCTGGGCCACGCCCACCCGGCCGTCGTCGAGGCCGTGACCGCGGCCCTGCGGCGCGGCGCCTCGTTCGGGGCCCCGACGCTCGGCGAGGTCGAACTGGCCGAGCGCGTGAGGGCGGCCATGCCCGTGGTCGAACAGGTCCGGTTCGTCAACTCCGGCACCGAGGCCGTGATGAGCGCCGTCCGCCTCGCCCGGGCCGCGACGGGGCGCCCCGGCATCCTCAAGTTCGAGGGGTGCTACCACGGCCACGCCGACGCCCTGCTCGTCAAGGCCGGCTCCGGCGCGACGACCTTCGGCTCGCCCTCGAGCCCCGGCGTCCCGGCCGACACCGTGCGGCACACGCACCTGGCGCCCTTCAACGACCTGGGGGCGGTCGAGCGGCTGTGCGCGGAGGCGGGCGAGGCGGTCGCCGCCATCCTGGTCGAGCCCGTCGCGGGGAACATGGGCGTCGTCCCCCCGCGCGACGGCTTCCTCCAGGGCCTGCGGCGCGTGGCCGACCGCCATGGCATGGTCCTCATCTTCGACGAGGTGATGACGGGGTTCCGCGTCGCGCCCGGCGGCGCCGCGGAGCGGTACGGCGTGCGGCCGGACCTCGTGACGCTGGGCAAGATCCTCGGCGGCGGCCTGCCAGTCGGCGCCTACGGCGGCCGGCGCGACCTCATGCAGCAGGTCAGCCCCGTCGGGCCCGTCTACCAGGCGGGCACCCTGTCGGGGAACCCGCTCGCGATGGCGGCGGGCCTGGCGACGCTGCGCCTCCTGGCCGCGCCGGGGACGTACGAGGCGCTGGAGGCGACGTCGCAGCGCCTGGAGGAGGGGCTGGCGGCGGCCGTCGCCGAGGCGGGCGTCGCGGCCCGGGTCCAGCGCGTCGCGTCGATGCTCACGCTCTTCTTCACGGGCGCCCCGGTGGACGACTACGCGGCCGCGTGCCGCTCGGACACGGCGGCGTTCGGACGGTTCTTCGGCGCGATGCTGGAGCGCGGCGTGTACCTGCCGCCCAGCCAGTTCGAGGCCTGGTTCGTGAGCCTGGCCCATACGGAGGAGGACATCGCCCGCACGGTCGACGCCGCCCGGGATTCCCTGGCGTGCGCGGCCGCATGACGGGCCTCGCCGGGCGCCCCGTAGGGCGCCGCGGCGGCGGGCGTCGGGTGCGGAAGGAGAGGACCTATGGCGGTGGAGACCAAGCGGGACCAGCCGGTTCGGTTGCCGAACCCGAGCGCGCAGCCGTTCGTCTCGGCCCTGAAGACCGTGCGCTTCTTCGCGGTGGTCTTCTTCTGGGTCGTGTTCGCGGCGGTCGTCGCGCACGTGACGGCTTTCGTCCTCACGGAGTGGATCGAGATGTACGACGCGGCCTCGGCGGCGGCGCCGGCGGGGGCGCCGGATCGCGGGGCCTCGCGGGCGGCGGGCGCGCCGGGCTTCCTCGAAGGCCGCGCCCTGGCCGCCGAGCCCGAGACGCCCCCGGCCAAGGCCCCCACGTTCTTCGGCATCCCCGCCGACTCGGGCGCCGCGGCCCAGCCCAAGGAAGAGGCCCCCGCCGAGGCGGCGCCGCCCGCGCCGGCCCCGCCGGCCCCCGAGGCCGGCTCGACGGGCAAGGTCGTCGCCGAGGGCGAGACGCCCCCGCCGCCGCGCGCCCCCGTGACGCCCGAGCAGCGGGCCCGCACCGCCGAGCACTACCGGGTCCACACCGCCGCCCTGCTTCGGACCCTGCGCGTCCTGGGCATCCTGTTTTCCGTCCTCCTCTGGATCACCCTGTTCGTCTACCTTCAGATCGCGCTGCTGGGCCGCCTGTCGGGCATCCGGCAACTGACGAACGCGGTGTTCATCATGCTTCTGTTCCTGGCGACGGCCGTGCCGTGGGAGGCCGTGTTCCCGGAGGTCCACATCGGGGCGTTCTACGATTTCGAGGACCTCCTGACGACGCACGCCGGCCGCCTCCAGGGCGTCGAGGTGGGCGTCTGGGGACACTGGGCGGGCTACTACCTGAAGTTCTGCGCGATGCCGCTGCTGAGCCTGGTGCTGCTGGTGCTGGGCTATGCGAACTTCTCGAGCGGGTACCACGATTCGGTGGTGGTCAACGAGTGAGCGCCGGGAGCCCCGTATGCTTCGCTTTCGCTGCCCCGAGTGTGAGACGCCGATGGAGGTGGACGAGTCGTTCGCCGGCCGCAGCGCGCGGTGCCCGACGTGCGGCCACACGCTCCGCGTGCCGAAGGCGGAGCCGTCGCCCGGGCCCGTGCCGCGCGTCGACGGCCAGCCGTCGGGCCCGAACACGGTCCGCGTCCACGGCGAGAGCGTCGAGGTGCGTCCGCCGCTGGAGACGCTGGCGGTCGTGGGCCCGGCCCTGGCGGCGCTGGCGGTGGTCGCGTTCCTCTTGCTGGGGCTGGACCCGTTCGGCATCTCCTACTCGTCCTGGCTCGTGGGGTTCACCGTCGGGGCAATGCTGTCGCTCCTGGCGGCGGTGTTCGGCCTGTCGGGCTACCAGAGCGTCCTGCGGAGCCGCGGGCGCAAGAGCGGGCGCCTCCCGGCCCTCATCGGCACGTTCGGCGGCCTGGGCCTGTTCATCGTCCTCGGCGCCGGCGCCGTCGTCCTCTCGGTCAAGGCGTTCGTCCTGCGGCCGACGTGCGAGGACAACCTCAAGGTCATCTACAAGGGCCTCAAGGACTACGCGGCCGCGCACGAGGGCAAACTGCCGAGGAACCTCGAGGAACTCGTCCGCGAGAAGTACGTCGACTCCAACCGCTGGTTCACGTGCCCGGCGTACCGGGTCTCCGTCGGGACGCAGACGTATCGCCTCATGCCCCTGATCGACATGAACGACCCGCTGTACCCGCCGGACATGATGATCGTGGCCGACGGCGAGCCCATCGACTCGCACCGGGACGGGAACGTCTGCGTCCTCCTCAAGGACGGCACCGTGACGACCGTGCCGCGGGCCCGGTGGGACGCCTACTTCACCGCGCAGCAGAGGAAGTACACCGAGGTCCTGCGCCAGTTGCGCAAGCGGGCCGAGGCGTCGGGGGCGGCGCCGGAGGGGGGCGGGTCGGAGCCGCCGGCCCCGAAGGAAGCCCCCGCCGGGCCGGCGCCGGCCCCGTCGCCGGCCGAGGAGGAGGCCAAGTGAACACGCCGACCGAGCCCGCGTCGCCTCCCACCGAACCCGCCGGGCCGCGGCGCGCGCGGGCCCTGTCGCCCGCCATGCGGGCGGCGGGCTACGCCCTGCTGGGCCTGGCTGCCGCCGGCGTCGTCGTTCATCTTGTGATCTACCTGCTTCCTTGGGCCGCGTACGGGGAACCCTTCGCGCGCAGCGCAGCCCTGAAGGTCTCCTTCGGCCTGTCCTTCGCCACGCTGGCCGGCAACATCTTCCACTACCACCGGACGCACATGCGGCTGGACGTCGCGTCGCGGATCCTCACGTACATCTGGATCGGCTCGATCATCCTGTTCCTCAGGCAGGCCCTGTACTCGGCGCCGTGAGGGCCGGGCGGCGGCGGGGGCATCGCGGAGGAGGACCGTGGGCGACCTGGCCGTCGTCTTCCAGGCGCGCGAGGAGTGCGAGCGCGCGTGCCGCGCGCTCCGCGCCGCGGCCGCGCCCTTCCGCCTCATCGAGCCGCCGGCCGCGGTGGCGGAGGTGGCGGTCCCCTTCCTCGTCATCCCCGACGAGGCCCGCGCGGCGCTCCACGCGATCATCACGGCCGGGGCGATGATCGCCGGCCACGTCCCGTACCGCGAGCCGGCGCCCGACGCGCCGGCCGACCTGGGCCCCGAGCCGCCGCGCGGCGCCGAGGACGCCGTCGGCCGCATCGGCCTGGCGTTCGTCGCGCCCTGCATCGCGGCCGACGAGCACCTGCGGCTGACGGCCCAGGTGGAGCGCGACCTCGGGCCCGTCATGCCCTACCTGAACGCCGTGATGCGCGGCGGGACCTTCAGCCCCCCGGGCCCGACCTTCACCTTCATGGACGGGCCGCGCCTCATCAACCTGTTTCCCCATCGCGTGGCCGTCGCCCGGGCCCGCGACATGGTGGACGCCTGGCGGACCCTGGCGCGGGTCAAGCGGACGGTCAACGAGGTGTGGTCGCGCCGCGCCGCCATCCAGCCGTCCTACGCGCGGCGGGTCCAGGTGAACGCCCTGGAGGTCTACAGCCGCCTCCCGCGGACGAACTGCGGCCAGTGCGGCGAGGCGACGTGCCTGGCGTTCGCGGCCAGGCTCCTGGCGGGCGACCAGCGGCTCGAGCACTGCCGGCCCGTCTTCGGCGGGTCGCATGCGCACCTGCGGCAGGCCGTGCTGGACCTGGCTGCCGGGCTGGGGCTCTGAACGGGGCGGGGTCGCGCGCCGTTCGCAGTTTCGCCTCGCACTCCTGGATGAACTGGGCCAGCCGCGCGGCACGGGTCTGGGGCGCCGGGGCCGCGGCGCTCGTGGCGCCGAGGGTCAGGACGGCCGCCGCCACCAGGACCGCGCGGTTCATGGGTCCTCCTCGTTGCGGCACGGCGCTTCGCGGGAGAGGTTCCTGCCGACCGGTTTGTATGAACTCCTCGGCCGGCGGGCGGGCTACGCCCAAAACGGCGCTCGGTCGGCCGGGCGGCTTGATTGCCCCGGTCGCGGGCACTATAATCGCTCAGCCTGACCGAGGTTACGTGGAGCGATTGCGGGTGCGGATCACCGTCAACGGCGAGGCGCGGGAGGTGCCCGAGGGCGCGACCGTGGCCGCCCTGCTCGACGCCCTGTCCGTCGGGCGCCAGGGCGTCGCCGTCGAGGTCAACCGGGAACTCGTGCCCCGGTCCCTCCAGCCCGGCCGCACGCTTGCCTCGGGCGACGCCGTCGAGATCGTCACCCTCGTCGGCGGCGGCTGACCCGCCGCCCCCGCCCGCCCGAACGCCCGCGGGGCCGCGCCCGTGCACCCGCGCGCCCGCTAGGAGACTGCCATGCCTGCCGACGACGTCCTCCGACTCGGACCCTACACCTTCACCAGCCGCCTCTTCGTCGGGACGGGGAAGTACGACACGTTCCCCCTCATGCGCGACGCCCTCGAGGCCTCCGGGTGCCAGGTCGTCACCGTGGCCGTCCGGCGCGTCAACCTGTCGGACCGCTCGAAGGAAAGCCTCCTCGACTACATCGACCGCAAGCGCTACACGATCCTGCCGAACACGGCCGGCTGCTTCAATGCCGAGGACGCCCTCCGCTACGCCCGCCTGGGGTGCGAGGCCCTCGGCGTCCCCTGGGTCAAACTCGAGGTCCTCTCCGACCCCGAGACGCTCCTGCCCGAGCCCCTCCAGACCCTCCGGGCCCTGGAGGTCCTCGTCAAGGAAGGGCTGCACGTCCTAGCCTACACGGGCGACGACCCGATCATGGCCAAGCGGCTCGAGGAGGCCGGCGCCACCAGCGTCATGCCCCTGGGGTCGCCCATCGGCTCGGGCCAGGGCATCCTGAACCCGCAGAACGTCCGCCTGATCATCGAGCGGGCCAAGGTGCCGATCATCGTCGACGCGGGCGTCGGCACGGCGAGCGACACGGCTATTGCGATGGAACTCGGGGCCGACGGCGTCCTCCTGAACACCGGCGTCGCCAAGGCACGCGACCCTGTCCGGATGGCGGCGGCCATGAAACACGCGACCGAGGCCGGGCGGCTGGCCTACCTGGCCGGCCGCATCCCCCGGCGCGCGGTCGGCGCCCCGTCGAGCCCTACCGTGGGGACCATCGCGCCGACGACCTGAGCGCAGCCCGCAAGGAGCGATCCCGTGCCCGACGAGCAGCCCTGCGGCGCGGCCGAGGCCGCCGACCGCTACTTCCAGGAGGGGTTCAACTGCGCCCAGTCCGTCCTGCGGGCGGTGGCCGAGGCGCGCGGCCAGGCGTGTCCGGCGTGCATCCCGGCGGTGGCCCTCGGGATGGGCGGCGGCATCGGCCACACCGGCCGCGCCTGCGGCGCGCTGACCGGCGCCGTCATGGCCATCGGCCTGGCCGTCGACCGCGCCGTCGGGGGGCCCATCGTGGCCCGCAAGGCCGAGGCCCACCGCCTGGCGGGCCAGTTGGTCGAGGCGTTCGCGTCGCACTTCGGCTCGTCCGACTGCGCGGCCCTGCTCGGCTTTGCATGGACCGCGCCCGGGGCGGTGCAGCGGTTCGAGCGCGAGAACCTCAAGGCCGCCCGGTGCACCGTGTGCGTCCGCTGGGCCGCCGCCGAGGCCGACCGCCTCCTCGGCGGTTGATTGCCGGCTGCGCCCGTCTACAATGGATGCTCTCGGCGTGACCGGTACCCCGGCAGGAGCGCGGCGATGCCCGACGACGTCCTCGCGGCCCTCGGCCCCGAGGGGCTCGTGGCCAAGGGGCTCTCCGACTACGAGGACCGGCCCGAGCAGATGGAGATGGCCCGCGCGGTGGCGGCCGCCTTCGCCGGCCCGCACCACCTCGTCGTCGAGGCCGGCACGGGCGTCGGCAAGTCGTTCGCCTACCTCGTCCCCGCCATCGAGGAGGCCGTCCGCCGCAAGCGCCGCGTCGTCGTCTCGACCTACACGATCAGCCTCCAGGAACAACTCGTCGACAAGGACATCCCGCTCCTGAAGCAGGCCCTGGGGGCGGACTTCACGGCCGTCCTCGTCAAGGGCCGGGCCAACTACCTGTGCATCCGCCGGCTCGCGCGGGCCGCCGCCCAGGCCGCGACGCTCTTCGAGGGCGCCCGCCAGCGCCGCGAGGTCGAGCGCCTCACCCGCTGGGCCATGACCACGCACGACGGCAGCCTGTCGGACCTCTCGCCCGCGCCCGACCGGTCCGTGTGGGAACGCGTCTGCTCAGAGCACGGCAACTGCCGCGGTCGCCGCTGCGAGCACCAGGACCGGTGCTTCTACCAGCGCGCCCGCCGCCGCATGAGCCGCGCGTCGATCCTGGTCGTCAACCACGCCCTCTTCTTCTCGGACCTGGCGATCCGCGCCGGCGGCGCCCAGGGCCTCCTGCCCGCCTTCGACTGCCTCGTCTTCGACGAGGCCCACAACCTCGAGACCGTCGCGTGCGACCAACTCGGCATCGCGGTCACCTCGACCCAGGTCGATTTCCTCCTGCGGGCCGTCTGGCAGCCGCACCGCCACAAGGGCTACCTGGCGACGGTCCCGACCGGCGCCGAGGGGGCCATGCGGGCCTGCGAGGAGGCGGCCCGCGCCGCCGACGCGTTCTTCGACGCGCTGGAGGCGTGGTTCCGGCGGAGCGGGAGCGACACCGGGCGCGTGCCCGCCCCGCGCGTGGTCGACGACCCGCTCTCGGGCGCCCTGCGGCGGCTCGGCCGCGAACTTGCCGCCCTCGCCCGGTCGCTGGGCGACGAGGAGGCCGACGAACTCGCCGCCACCGTCGACCGCTGCCGCGCGATCGCCGACGCCGTCGAGTGCTTCATGGCCCAGTCCTACGGCGCCGGAGCCGGCGGCCCCGGCGCGGTCTACTGGGTCGAGGTCTCCGGCGCCCCGCGCGGCGCGGGCGACGAGGACGAGGGCGCCGCCGACGCCGGCGCGTCCGGCCCCGCGCGCCGCCGGGCCGCGCGCCCGGCCTTCCGCCGCGTCGCCCTGCGGGCCGCGCCCATCCACGTCGGGCCCATGCTCGACGCGCTCCTGTGGCAGAGCGTCCCGTCGGCGGTCCTCACGAGCGCGACCCTGGCGGTGGAGGACGGCGCGGAGTTCACCTACCTGCGCGGGCGGCTGGGCCTGGCCCGGGCCGCGACGCTCCGCGTCGGCTCGCCCTTCGACTACCAGCGCCAGGTCCGCCTCTACCTGGAGGCCGACATGCCCGAGCCGACGTCGCCGGCCTACTTCGACGCGGCCGTCGAGGCGATCCGGCGGTATCTGGACCTCTCGCAGGGGCGGGCGTTCGTCCTCTTCACGTCGTACCAGATGCTCCGCCGCGCCGCCGAGGCGCTCGCTCCGCACCTCGAGGAGCGCCGCTGGCGCCTCCTCGTGCAGGGCGAGGGGATGCCGCGCGGCAAGATGCTGGAGGCCTTCCGGCGCGACGCCCACGCCGTCCTCTTCGGCACCGACACTTTCTGGCAGGGCGTCGACGTCAAGGGGCCGGCCCTGTCGAACGTGATCATCGCACGGCTGCCGTTCGCCGTGCCCGACCGGCCGCTGGTCCAGGCCCGGATCGACGCCATCCGCGCCGCGGGCGGGAGCCCCTTCAACGAGTACCAGTTGCCCGAGGCGGTCCTGAAGTTCAAGCAGGGCTTCGGCCGCCTCATCCGCACGCGCGACGACGAGGGGATCGTGTGCGTCCTGGACTCGCGCGTCCTCAGCAAGGCCTACGGCCGCGCGTTCCTCCGCGCCCTGCCCCCCTGCCGCGTCATCGTCCCCGGCCACGACGAGGGGGACTAGCGGCCGAGTTCCTTCTTCCGCTGCGGGCGCCGCGCAATGAGGTAGATGAGCGCCCCGATCCAGTGCGTGAGCGCGATGACCAGGACCCACACGATCTTCGTGTTCCCCTGGTCCGACTCCTTCGTGGCGCACTCGACGAGCATCCAGATCCAGAGGGCCGTCCCCGCCAGCCCCACCAGGGCCGCCCCCGCCATGATGAGGACGTAGAAACAGGCGAACCCGCCGCCCATCACGACCGCTGCCGTGTCTTCCATGGCCGTCACCTCCCCGGTTCCAGTGCGCCCGCGCGTCTCACGGCTTGGCCGCCGCGGCGCGCTCGAACTTCATCGTCGGCTTCGTCATCCGCGAGATGTAGAAGACGTCGCCGACGGGGTCCCACGCGCACAGCGTCATGTGGTCGGCGTTGTACCCCTCCGGCAGCGGGGCCGCGAGGCGCCACGTCTTCCCCCCGTCCCGCGTCTCCTGGAACCCTTCCTTGCCCACGACGACCAGGTGCCGCTCGTCCTTGCCGAAGAGCGGCCCCTGCATCGCGCGGACCGGGCTGCCGAGGACCGACCACGTGGCCCCCTTGTCCCGCGAGACGAGCAGGCCCTCGGCGCTCGTCCAGTAGCCGACGCCCTTAAGGACCTGCATGGCGAAGCCCGTCGGTTTGGACTCGGACACCTTCTTCCAGTTCGCGCCGCCGTCGGTCGAGCGGAAGATGCCGGGCTCCTTCTCCATGAGGGCGACGAGGGTCGCGCCATCGAACAGGCCGACGCCCTTGAACCCCTTGCCGAGGTCCTTCCAGACCGCGCCGCCGTCGGTCGTGAGGCAGGCGGTCCCGCCGCTCTCGTGGCGCAGGGCGATCATCGACTTGGCGTCGGTCCAGTCGACCGCGCCGTAGTCGAGGTGGCTCGTCTTGGAGGGGACCCAGGTCTTGCCGGCGTCGGGGGTCATGGCGCTGGGGCCGTAGATCATGAAGCACATCAGCCGCTTGCCGCCCGGGTCGGCCGCCAGCGCGAAGGCCGTCTCGCACCGGCCGCCGACGGTCTTGCCGTCGGCGACGCGGGCGAACGAGCGGCCGCGGTCCGCGCTCTTCCACAGGCCCAGGTCGTTGACAACCATGTACACGTCGCCGGTCGTGCGGTCGGCGACGACGCCGGCGGTCGGGCCCGCGTAGCCGGGCTTGAGGTCCTGCTTCGCGAGGTCGGCGATGACGGGGTCGGAGAGGTTGACCCAGGCGACGGGTGCGTCGCCCGCGCCCCGCGCCACGGGCGCCCCCGCGGCCACCGCGACCAGGACCACCGCCGCCAGCCCGAGTCCGATCGACTTCATGCCGAGTCCTCCTTTGCCGGTTCCGCCCTACCTGTCTCCACGTTCGCTGCCTGCGCGTTCGCCCGTGCCGCCCGGCGGGTGCGCCTGCGCACGCGCCACCACACCAGGGCCATGAAGACCACCGCCGCGAGGCCGACCAGGGCCATCCCCGCCGGGTTGTCCTGGCGGTTGGGGTCTCGCTCCGCCAGCAGGGCGAAGGCGACGAACCAGAAGACCGCCCCGCCCACGAGGGCCAGGGCGTGGCGGTCGGTCCACGCCGCGCCCCCGCGCGACATCCGCCACACGTTCCACACGGCCAGGGCCACCACGGCCGCGAGCACGGCGATCGCCCCGGCCGGGTGCAGCCGCGTCTGCGGGAGCGCGAAGGAACAGAGGAAAAAGGCGAACGTCCCGAAGAACCCGGTCAGGGCGAACCAGATCGGCCGCGCGGCGCGCGGCGTGTCGGGCCCGCGCTCGCGGACGCCTGCCGGCAGCGCCCGCGCCACGGCCACCAGGACGATCACCGCCACGGCGGCGCCGACGTACGGGACCACCGGCGGGCGGTATTCCAGGAAGATGCTTATCACGAACGCGCTGCTCGCCAGGTTCCCGAAGAAAAGGATGGCCACCGCCGCCAGGCCCCATCCCCGCGTCCAGGGCTCCGACCGCCGCGCCGGAAAGAGCAGGCCTGTCAGGACGACCGACGCGCCCACGCTGAACAGCGCGTGGTAGACCGTCAGCCCCCACGCCCACACCCAGTTCGTGCCGAGCCAGCGGCCGTAGTCGGCGGTGGGGCCGAGGTCGGGCCACGCCGGGTTGAAGAAACTCATGCACAGGAGTCCCTCTTCGGCGATGGCGTAGGCCGCCCCCAGGACGAGGAGCGTCGGCCAGCCCTTGCGCCAGCGGTGCGTGAGTTCGCGGGCGAGGAGGGCCCCGCACCCGTACAGCACCAGGACGCGGACCGTCTGAAACGGGTCGAGCCACTCGGACGGCGGCATCGAACTGCTTAGGAGTTCGCCCAGCAAGGGGGCGAGGAAGAAGAGCACGACGGCCGGCAGCGTGATCCGTCGCATCGTCCGATCGCCTCCTTCTCCGGCGCTGGATGCAGAATGCTCGCGCGCCTACGGCTCCGTCGCATCCGATCCTTCCGGCCGCGCGATCCGGACCTGGTCGAAGAGGTCGCACGCCTCGCGATACAACCCGGACCCGGCTTTGACCTGGTCGCCGAGCTCGAGGTGCCGGTCGCCCGCCGCGTCGTACGCCGGCCACTCGGGCAGGCCGGGCCCGTTGGGGTCGCCCGTCCGGGCGAAGCGGACCCAGGCGTCGGCCATCACGCGCGCGAGGTCCCGGTCCTTGGGGCCGGCCAAGGCGAGGAGGTTGTCGAAGACGTAGGGGATCTCGCTGGCGTGGAACGCGCCGAGCCCCGTGAACCGGCCGACCCGTGACTCGCGCGTAAAATGATAGAGATACGTTTTCGGCTGGCGACCGGCCATCGAGCGGGCCAGCGCCCGCGCCGGGGCGATGAAGGCCGAGACGGTGGTAAGGCGCGCCTGGGCCGCGCGCACCTCGGCGTCGCCCTCGGCCGGGAAGAGCCGCAGGACGTCGTCCGCGCGGCCGCCGAAGAGGGTCCCCGCCAACCGGCGGTACTCCTCGGCCGTCCGCGCGGGCAGTTGCCGGACGAAGACCGTGCCCTCGTCGGCGTTCGTGCCCGTCATGAAGGGGACGGCGGCCTGCTTGCCCGCCTGCCACAGCGCGTCGGGGTCGTCGGGCAGGGCCCGGCCGTCGACGACGGGGCCGAACCTCGTGCCGGTTCCGAAGAGGCCCTGGGCGGGGTCGGCGGCGGCAAGGAGTTCTTCGGCCGTCTTGGCGCGGAGGGCCTGGAGGACGTCGTCGGCCCCGTCGCAGCCGAGGGCCTTGGCGATCCGCTCGCCGACGGCCTCGGCCGACTCCATCCCCTCGTGCCGCGCGCGGAGGCGCCGGTTGTAGCCGCGTGCCCCGCCGCTCTGGCCGATCGCCCGGTGGAAGAGGCCCTTGGCCGGGGGCGACACCAGCAGCCGCACGACGCTGCACGATCCGGCCGACTCGCCGAAGACCGTCACGCACCCCGGGTCGCCGCCGAAGGCCGCGATGTTCCGCCGCACCCACCCGAGGGCCGCCACCTGGTCCAGCAGGCCCCAGTTGCCGCTCACGCCCTCGGGCGACTCCTTCGACAGCAGGGGGTGGGCGAGGAACCCGAACGGGCCCAGGCGGTAGTTGATCGTCACGAGGACCACGCCCCGCCGCGCCAGGGCGGTCCCGTCGTAGAGGGGCGATCCGCCTGAGCCGGTCGTGAACCCGCCGCCGTGGACCCAGACCATGACCGGCAGCCGCTCATCGGCCGTCTTCGCCGGCGTCCAGGCGTTCAGGTACAGGCAGTCCTCGCTCGCGCGGTCGGGCCCCTGCCCCAGGATCGGCCTCGGCTGGGGGCACCACGGCCCGGGGGCGGTGCAGGCGCGGACGCCCTCCCACGCGGGGATGGGCTGCGG
>Ga0315294_10002872_pt1 | contig 18730 bp, 26 predicted proteins | sample YL17G13_40_MG_FD_203626 | JGI IMG/M metagenome (GOLD analysis project Ga0315294, IMG submission 203626) | Sediment microbial communities from Yellowstone Lake, YNP, Wyoming, USA - YL17G13_40 | ecosystem: Environmental > Aquatic > Freshwater > Lake > Sediment | place: USA: Wyoming | collected...
TTATTTTCTAAAACAAATGCCTGCTTTCCTATATCATCACAAATCGGCAAAACTTTACCAAAAACTCCATTTGTTGTATCTGTTAAATCTCCTATTTGTATAGGAATAGTTTTATTTATATAATTTGTTGAAATAGAGTAAAATGGCTTTTCTATATAATTGTCATTATTAGTTGAAAAATCACCATAATTATAGTAAAATTTAAAACCTATATGTTTATTTGTTCCATCAATATATTTAGATTCAATTATATTATATTCCATCTTTCCATTAAATCCTAATAATCTTACAAATTCACCTATTTGAAATAAATTGTATTGTTCCGTATCGTCAATTACTAAATTTTTTTCGCTTGTTTTTCTTGCTATTGCTCTATACACTGTCAATCCAGACTGATCTTCACATAAAACTAATGGTAATAAAATGTCGTCTTTATTATTTTTTATATCTACAGAAAATTTAATTTTATCATTTTCAATATTAAAATTTTTAATAAGTCCCTTAAAAAATGGTATGCAATCTGCAAATAAATTATGTACTCCATCAATCCATTTTTTTACTGTTATAGTACTATTGTTCCAGTTATCTGTAGGACTGAATTTATATCCAGAACCCGAATACTCTTCACCATTATTCAATGTTATTTCTTGCGTCGTAGATACTTGATTATCATCAGTTCCAATATTTCCAAAAAATGAAACGTCACTCCATGAAATTACTAAGTCTTCATAGGTATTTCCATCAAGTAATATTCCACCTATCCTGTCAGTCACATAATAGGTGTTAGTATTTAGTTCTATCTTTGCGACTAGATTTGATTTTTCTTGTATCATTTAGGATATACCGTTGATTTACCATTCCACATAAAACATAACCTCCTTAATGTGTTAAAATCAACACAACTAAGAAATCCATCAAATACCATTGCGTTCTGTATATAAGCCTTATCAGTACCGCTCATGGTTGATAAATTTGATTTGTATAGAAGTCTAATGCTATCTATTTTTTTATTTATAGGCAATACTGTTGTGTTGCCATACTCTCCGATGTTTTCTGTTATATCTGTTTTACCGTACAAAAAATTAGTAAAGGATATTCCTGATTCTACTATATATAAAAATGTTTTTCCATTAATAGCATCATAAGTAAATGCGCAATCATACCAAGTATTTTTTGTTACTTCGTGGTATACAAGCTCTGAACGTCTAACATTTACAGTTGAACCATTATTGTTAACATGCCCATATACTATATTGCTATTAGCATCATTATTATCAACTCTTATGCAAAATGAATTTGTTCCGTTTAACACCTCAATTATATTCATAGGAGTATCAGAAAATCCATTGTTTATTGCTGGCATTTTGAATTGACAGAATAATGACAAATTATTGTATTCAGTAGATTTTTCCCATTCTACACTTGCACTTGCTCCGGTTTGTAATGAAGCAACATTATTTGTTAATCTTAAAGCATAACCATTTGTTCTTGTTATTGTATTATCTGTTGCTATATCAACAAGTACCCCATCTACTAATGATATAGCGCTATTATCATCAAGATTATGACTATTTAAATTATTTTCTGTCATTAAATAAGCACCAAAACATGGAAGAGTTATCGGAACAGGAGATTCAATATTATACTCAATATCATGTAATCCTCCACGCTGCTTTTTCCATGATTCATTCCAATCATTCCATGATGATTCAAAAAGCATTCTTCCACGATTATCTATAATAGTAAAATTATTATATCCTGAGTTTAATGTTGTTTCCCAAAAACTATACAAACTATCTCTATCTGTTTTCTTTGTGTTTTCTGATTTCCATGTAAACTTTGTTGTGCCATGATTTCTACTTGTAGTTGTATATGCTGGCTTTTCAGTGATATATGAATGAAGTTTTAATCCGCGTTGTACTGGAAATACAGGAGCGTACATTTTAGATGTAAAATCAATATTAGTAGTTTCATATCTAAAATATGGTTTGTATGTCATTATATTCTACGTCCGATACGATTTTTTCTTTTACTGTCAGTTACAACGTTTAAAATTTGTTCTGTGCTAACGCCATAAAAATTATAAGCTATCCCACTTTTACCATTATTTTTACTTGTGTTTGCTGTATTATTAACAATAGACCGTAATTCAGATTCATGTGCTGCGCTTTGTGGAGCAGGAACAACAGTTTCGCCCGCGCCTAATACCGCATTTATATCATCAACATTTCGATTCCTTGATTTTTCACCTATGCGACCAGTAGAGAAATTTTGTGCTTCTATTTGATAAACATTGGCAAATCCAGCCGTAAGCGCAGCCGCAGCCGCGATAACTTTCATAGCAACACCGCCAGTCTCAGAAGCTAAAACTGAAGATGCCGCGCTATATGCATTCACTATAGCTTGAGCAATAGCGATGCCTTGTTGTACTCTGGCAAAAGCCCTGGTTTTTTCAGCGGCTTCTTTTTCAATTTTTTCTTTTCTCTTTGCATATTCAGCTTCAGATAAATTTAAGTTGTCTAAATGTTTGATTTGACTTGCTGTACGACTTGCAACAATAGACATCATTGCACCATTTATAGTATCCATAGAAGACAACATATTTTGTGTAGATTCTATTTTATCTCTATCTGCTTTTTGTTGTTTTTCTAATTCTATTTGTCTCCACTTATCATTAATATCAAGTATTTGTTGACCTTTTAAATCAGCCAGCATCAATAAAATTTCTGAATGTCCAACATATTCCTCTTCTAATTTTCTATAATATTGGTTGGTTTCTGCAATATCTTTTTTTCTTGAATCGTCCATCAAAGATATTTTTTTATTACTATTAAATTCAACAAATTCAAGTTCTTTATTATAAAAATCAATCTCTTTTTGAATACTTTCTTCTTGCAATGCAATTTCATCATCAATCATTTTTTGTTGTGCGTCTTTACGCATTTCATAATTAGTCCAAAGCCCTTCTAATTCAAGCTTTGCTCTTTCTTCATTACGTTTTTTTATTGCATCTTTTTCTTCCTGTGTTAGTTCTTTCTTGCCAGCAGGTGGAAGGCCAAGTCCAGGAACATCTGCTTTTACTCTGGGTGATATAGTATTAATACTATTTTCAAGAGCCAGTTGCTCTTTTTTCAATACCAACAATTCATTTTCTTTTGCTATTTTTTGATTTAATAATCCCTGTGCTTCTATAGGATTAGACTCTGCTATTTTTTTATTTAGTTCTAAAATTTCATAATTAGTTTTTATAGTTAATTCTTTTTTCTTTTTAAGAATGCCTTTAAAAAACATCAACTGAGTTTTTTCATCTAATTTGTCTGCGCCTTTTGCGTATTCTGGATGTGTAGCTCTATAAAAATCAGAACCAAATTTTGTCATGGCTTCAGATGTTTTACCTAATAATGGCAATACATCATTTAAAAATTTAATAAATGGATTGTAAACAACAGCAATATTTTTTCCTAACATTTCTTGTTGTTTATCCCATTTTGTTGTAAGTCGCGCTGAAGATACTGAAGCGTCATCTTGTGACACTTTAAGTTCTCCCATTTTTGCTCTCATTTGTTTTGTTGCAGAGCTTATTGCATCGCCTCCCTTTTCAACATCAATTCCAATGCCTTGTAAATATCTTTTAGAATTTCTTGCAAAAGCCATCATTAATGAATCAAGATTAGAAGCCATGTCCCCACCTGTAGACATAGTATATTTTGTAACATATTCTAGCCCTGTTAGAATATCATCAAAATTAATTCCTGCCATCATGCCTTTAATTGCAACTTGCTGAAGCTTAGTATCATCTACAACGCCCATAGTCACTTTCATTAAAGCTTTAGTCATTACATCAGCAGATCCCCCAACTTTATCCGCCATTCTATTAAAGTTTTTTTCTACGAGAATGGCTTCATTACCCATTTTTGCCAAACTTGCGGAATAACTCAAAACTTGCTGCAATGCCAAAACAGAAACAACATTGCTAACTGTTTTTTGTAAAGACTTAAAAGACGACGATGTTTTTTTAATTCCAGATTCGGCAGAGCTGCCATCGTAATTTACTTTTATTGTTGCGTCGGCTGTATTTGATTTTGACATTATAATATCTTTCGTATAAAACTAATTTTTAAAAAGTCATCAGGAAGCAAACCGTCTATTCTATTTAAATCAATGCCTGCATTACTCCAATGCGCAAGAGTCATATAATAAGCGACCTCGTCATATTTCCAGCTATTATCGCGCCACAAGCATCCGTTTTCACATTGCCAGTCATCGTTAGCGTCGCACTTTTCACACCCATCTGGAAATTTAATCTTTGTTTGTACATTACCTCTTGAATCTTTTTGTTGTACATAAATAGATTTTACAATATCACTAAATTCTGTAATGCTTAATTTTTTTTTTTGTATTTATCATCAACTTTATAGCCTTCAATAGCTACAACTTCTAAATGATGGGGAAAATATTTTTCTATAAATGCAACATCATTAACAATTTTATTTTTTTCATCCTGATACCCATCCCATCTCAAAATTATTTTTTTAGCAAATGGTATAAGTTTTTTTTCTCTGGTTATTCTTTGTAATGTCTCAGCAGATATTTTATTACTACTCAATTCTCTAAGATCTGATTTTTCAGATTCTAACATGGAATGAGCGAAAGACAATTGTTCGTCACCTGTAGGTTGACGATAATATATATACGCATTCTTTTTACCAGAGTTAAACCATATACAAGATTCTCCACCACAGATAAAACTTTTTGACTGTTTAAACAAATTAAAAAATTTAGACCTTAATTCCATTATATGCAACCTCTACTTTTGTTTGTGCAAAACATTCCATCGCTATTCCTATTGAATCCTGAAAAACGCTAAAAGGTATAGTCTTACTTATCGGGCTTCCATCATCTTCAGCTCCGCTATTACACTGTACCACGGGGAAAATCCAATCCATAGCATAAGGGTCGGTCGAACCTATGATTTTTCCTTCAAACAAACATTCGATAGCAAGTTTTTTATTTGTTTGAATTAATGTGTTAGTAACAATACCATTTTGTATATCTTTTCTCATGTTTAATTCAAGAGTATATTGTCTGTCACCACGTTGCCAATCGTTAATAATACCACATCCGCCAGCTCGTGCTTTATCTTCTGCGGTCATACCATTATTTCCGGTCATAGTAATAGAATTCACAAGCGTAGATATATCAACTACATTTGCACCCAAATTGTCTCCTGTAAATGTTGCGCTATTTTCTCTGATATAATCTGCGGAATCTGCTTTATAAAAATGACAACATTTGAAATTAATATATGGTTCTGATGTAATATCATACGTTCCAGTATTCATAGAACCATCTGCATTTAAAATGAATAGTCCCTCGTTAAGTCTATGTTTATTACCCCATCCTGAAAATGTAGCATCTATAATACCATTTCCACCAGCGGCAAGTGTTATATTAAATTCATTAATTACACACCCAGAAAAAACAATGTTTTCACTGTTTCCACCTATACCATACTGAAAACTAAAAGTAGGTAAAACTCTACTGCTTACTGGTAATGGTAAAAATTCATGCTGTTCACCAGATCCTACAGAACCAGGGGTATAAGATTTTCCTTGAAAAAATGACATGAAATATGCTATTTCAGATAATCGTTTACATTTATAACTAAATGGTGTCCACACCGCCTGCAATTCTGAACCTTTACCATGCTCCCCGCTTCCGAGTTTTCCGTAATTTGATTCAAATTGATATTCAGATTCAGGAGGAGTCATCTCTCCATTACCTTCAAAAAAACAAGTTGTATCAGGTGTCCCAGCCGTATCCTCCTTAAAACTAAAAAATATTCTGTCTTTTTTCCTTGATTCAGTACTCATGTTACCTCCATCGGTTTATTTCTATTTGTATTGCTGATTCTATTTCTGTCACAATTATTGAATTTTCATTTTTTTTTGGCGGTGGAAATCCACTTGCCAAAACGTCTATATTTATTATCTGGGCATTGCTATCAGAATAATATTGACTTAGTATTAACCCATTCCACATCTGTGTGTTTGCTAACAATTTTACTCTCTCATAAGCATGGTCTATATTTGTAATTGCTGCCAATATGTCCATTTCTATAGCTTCAAATCTCATATTAATAGTAAATATTTCGTCTGTATTTTGAGATCTACATACATTTGTAGTTTCATCATTTACCCATAAGTAAAGCCCATATTGTGCTCTTTTAGCATTTACTTTTGCATTGCTAAAATTTACCGGATTAGGGTCTATAATTTGCAATAACTTGTTTGAGCCATAAAGAGTGCTAGTGTCTGCTTTAAGCATATTGGCGAATGATGTTGCTATACCAATTCTATCAAGTGCCATATTATTTTATATATGATTTAAAGGTTGATAATTTTTCATTAAGAAAATCAATTGTCATTCTTTGAATAACAATAAAATCTTCTTTTTTTAAAAACAAAAAAGGAAATCTCCCATGATTATGAAATGCCATATAAGCAAATCCTTTTTTAGTTTTTATTTTTGTACCATAAACGAATCCGTTTTCTTTAGATTCTAATATCTTTAATGAATCTCTTCCTTCTCCAGTTTCGACCATTGGTCTTGTTGCAATAGCTTTTCCTCTTTTAATCTTAGCCTTTTTTGCTTGTACAGTTGACTCTAATAATTTAGGCCATATAACACCTCTAACAGCAGAACTATCAGGTCTACGTCCATGAAACATTTTCGTTGTAATCGCCCCAACATATCTCTGTATATTAAACATTAATTTTTTAGGACGCTGAACCTTTTTAAGAAGTTCTTTTAACATATCTTCGACTTCTTTTGTTTCAATGCTTACTGTTAAACCGTTCACTTAGAATACCTCGCATAATCCATGCAATCTTTTCTATATGTGCGCATATATTTTAATGTGCCTTCAACACTATAACCAGTATTACAATCTAAATACCAAGCGTCTGTATATTCATCAACATAATTTCCACCTTTTCGGATTGTCCAATGTTGCGGATGTGTCCATATAGATGTACCATTACTTATAATATTCGCATTAAATGGTATTACGCGCGTCCATGTACCCGATGTTCTATTACCTATAACCATGTTTTTATTTGAGTTTAATGATATTGCTTGATTGTGCCAAGTAGGAGAAATATCAATAGATAACAATTCCTCTTTTTTACCTTTTAAAAAATCATGGTACACTGTTAAGTCGTTACCATCTCTTGATTTTTGTCCTATATCTAAATAGTAAAAAACTTCTGATACCTCTAAACATATTTCTACTATTTCATAAGGTGCGACCGCAGCTTCTGGAGATTCTGTAAAATCATCCCAGGGATCATATCTTTTAGATGTCCAAGTATTTACAAAAGAGGTTCCCCTATTTATTACATTTAATGCAGTATCTCCATCTGAAATACCTGGCAATCTACTAGTTAACATTGATGTTGATATTATGCTCATATATTACCTTAATCAACACATAAAAAAATTTGATTATCTGACAATGTGGTATTATTGCTTCTAACACTCTGCACAAAAATATAGTATATTGTATTAACAATAAAAGTTCCAGCCGGATATGATACCGCTTCTCCTTTACCATCTCTAATACTTAATGGTCTATCTACAGTTATCATAAAACCTTTTGCCAAAATAGGATTTGTCCCATCAGCAGTAAGTTTTGTATCGAAGCCACCAAGTTTTGACAACGGCCACAAGCCATTAGCAGGATTTGATAAGTTGCTCATTTTTTTTCTCCTTAATAAAAAACGCCCCTATATGGAAGAGGCGTTTTATGTTATCTCTATAAACAAACAAGTATAATTTTTTTATACCATAGGTTTGATATTAGCTGTTACTGTAGCTGATAACGCAGAACCAGTAACATAAGCATATAATCGAATCTGATTGTCAAATTCGTTTTTACATCCGATTAATGCATTGGTTACACTTGTTAAAGCGCTACCACGAGCTGTTGCATCTCCTATACAAAGGTTTACAATCTCATGGTCAGTCCATGATGTCGGCGCTGCTAATGTATTTGCCTGTACAACCAATAAAATCTGGTCAAAATGATGCGGCCCACCGGAATAGTCAGCTACTGTAAAATCAATCCAAAAATCACATTTACCTACAGCAACAGCCGCACCTACAATGCCTGTTGTTGTTACCACTACTGCTGTTGCTAATGCTGTTGCACTGCAACCAAAAGGTATTTGTTGTGTTTGCCACTTTGCCATATATTAAACTCCTTTTACTAAATTACAATTTTTTCTTTTTTCGTAATACTCTTTAATTTTTCGTCTATTTTCGTCAACATCAAAGGTATTAATTTTTTTCACTATTTCACCAATACTATTTTTTTGAATATAAAATTCTTCACCTTTTTCTGATATTCTAGTCCAAGAATCATCTGTTATGTTTCCCATTCCATCCATAACAATTTCACCTCTTAACTGCGGAAAACTTATAACATTACCATGAAGATATTCAGTTGTCGTCACGGGTCTAGATCCATCCCTATAATCATTTACAGGTAAGGTAGGAATATTATCAACATGAAAACTATCATTTTTAATAGATAGTAAATTATCAATTCTTGTTTCAAGTTTTAATATTCTTTCCAATAAAGAATCTATTCTATCATTTTTCGACAACTTCTCGCTCATAACTCTCCTTAAATAGTATTAGATACATAGCGTAATCTTGCTATAGACCGAATCGCCTTTACCGCTGTACCTACATAATGCTCAAAAGAAGTATACTCATAAACATCTGCCTGAGTCAATGGTCTTATTTTAGGCGCAGCAACTTGGAATCCTGTAAACAATTCCGGGCCGTATGTAACAAGATAAATAGTTGAACATGACCCATTTCCATCATCAGTCGGAAGTAAATCATCGCCCTTTCCATCTTTTAAAGTTACAATTGGAATACCATCGTAACTGCCTGAGAATGTTCCCCATTCAGCCTGATTATAAACAAGATTGTAAGGTACGTCAGAAGTTACAGCAGAACCCCTCTGCAATTTACGAAGTCTTAATTCAGCATACTGAGTACAATAAATATATGTACGTCCTGGCACTCTATTTATCTTGCTTATAAGATTATCCATGTGGTCAGTAAGCAATACTCCACCTGCCGATGTAGTACCAATATCTATAGTTTGATTTACGAAAATAGGATCATTATCAAGGTAATCTTTTATACCTCTCAAACTTGCCCCTTCTGTACCAATAAACATATCTTTTGTAAAAATACGGGCTTTTGCTTTTGTCTGAGATTCTATTTCCTGTGGAATTTTTCCTGGACTAAGTGTTGACAAAGCATTGTCAATTTTAATCTGTCCGCCATATATTTTAAAATCTTGACTGTATGTTGATATGTTTGACCTTGTATTTGTCCATGATCCATCAACAAGTCGTGTTCCACCTGATGTATATGGTAGTTCAATTTCAACATTCCATTTGTGTGTACCATTAGGTTCTGAAATTAACGGTAACGCCATTAATGGCTGATACGTTGTTGCGTATGTCATTATAATTCCAGTTGCCTGGGATTTTGGCATAGTCTTTGCAATTTCTAATAGTGTTTGTGCTCCTGTCGGCATATTGTCTCCTTATTTTGGTAATTCAATATATTCTCTGGCAGCATCCCTGATTTCCTGGAGAGTTTGCAAAGGCGCTCTGCTTCCACTATTTTGACTTGAATGAGATTGACCAGTACCATTGTTTCCGCTTGGACTAACTAACTGTTCATTTGTTTTTGCTATATGCGCAGCCAGTTCTTCAACAGTTGCCGGAAACGGTTTGTTATCTTTATATATAGTGTAAATCTCTCTTCCATCATCAGAAATTGTTGCCAAGTTCTTTTTTTGAATATAAGCCAAAGCAAATTCAGTCGCGCTTCCCCTTATACTCACTTTGTCTAATGCGGTAATCAAGGAATTATCCATCGCTTGCATTTTCGCGTTTAATTCAGCTTTTTTTGCATTTTCTTCTGATATTTTTCTGGCTTCCTGTTCAGCGGCTATAGTTTTCTGCAATGATTCTATTGTTGCGTTTAATCCGTTAAACTTACTTTCAACTTCAGGATTCATACCTTTGCTTTTAAAATCTTCGAGTTTTTTTCTGTCTTCATCCGTAAGTTGTGAAGTCTGTAAACGTTTTATCTCTTCTAACATTTTCTGCAACTCTTTTTCTTTTTCTTTTTCTTTTACGGATAATTTTTCTCTGTCAGCTATAAGCTCCTTATTTGCTTCCTGTACCTTTGTTTTAGCATCAGCAGCATCAGAAATATCCATAATTTCCTTTAAAATATCAGGATTTTCAGTCAATAAACTTTTAAGAACATCATGCGTTTTTGCAAGCAACATATTTTTCCTTTCAGACTTGAATTTCCTTTATCAAGTTCGTTGAATTTCCTTTATCAACTTTTTATAAATAAAAAAGGCCAATACTTTAAACCACGTCCTTCTGGTATAAAATATTGGCCTTTTAGTTAGATACCAATTCGATTATTTAAAAATTTTTATTTTATCTTTGTCCTCATTTTGTTTTCTTCTATTTTTTTAACTTCACCACGTAAAAAATGTATTGTGTATGAACCAGTATATCTAACAGATATTTTATCAATTATTTCATTATTTACAATTTGCCCAAGTTCTAATTTTTCGTTGTTAGATAGTTCATCGTTTTTTTTAATATAATTATTCATAATTTAATTAAATTCAATACAAAAGTCAACAATTATTTATTATTTTATTAATATTTTTTTCTCTATTTCTCAAAATGCCAAACGCTTTGCCTTTTTCTGGTTTTTTGAATTGTCCAGAATATTGTTCTGGGGATTCTTTTTTTGGCTTTGATTTTTCTTTATCCATCAGTTTTCTTTCGGTTGATTTTTTTGTGCTCTCAAAACTCTTTCCTCGCTGCCTGTTGTAAGTACTAATTTTTTACGGTCTACGTCAAATACTTTTACAGTCGGAAATAGTTCGTTTGATATATTGTATGGTATTAAATTGCACCTACAAAATTTACCACAAATTGTCCGTCCGCTTCCAGGTATTCCCATTTCTAACCAACGATTATAACTCATTACTTTTCCAGCTCTTAATTCACAATCGGGGCAAGGTTTTTCCGAAACTGTAATCCATTGCCAATCTTCTTGCGGAGACGCAATCTTTAAAAATTCATCTATTTTAGACGCTGCCTTTTCCCGTCTTCCTGCCATATTTGTTACACTTTTTACTCGTGTTTTAAATCCCTGAATAAGTCCAGATTTATCTTTTCCTGCTAATACTAACTGTGACAAAATTTCTTTTTCGGTAAAACCTGCAAGTTTAGCATTTTCCATAAAAATAGAGATGTCACTTTTTAAAATATTCTTTTCTTTAGTAAGTTCCATCGTTGCTATTTTAAGACGTTGCGCTGCCTTTTTTACAGATAATGCGTTAATCAATCTAAGTTTTTTTGCAGTTAATGCAATTGTTTCCTGCTTAGATATAAATTTTTCTATTGCTTTTTTGCTTAATAATTTACCTTTTACATTATTTATTTTTATATAGTTTTCTAAGGCTTTCGATAAATCATCAATCATCCGCTCTAACATTTCAGGAGATGAATAAAGCAATGATTTTCCATTATAGGTATTTATTATTTTGTTGATAGTATTCCTATCGTCATCGGCAAGAATAGATATTTCAGCGCGCAAGTCAGCGATTATTTCAGCTTCTAAGTCTTTTATATTTTCAAGTTCTTTTTTATCTATATTCATTTAACCCCCTACAAAGTTAGGACTGCGATGTATGCTCATATCGGTATTGTGCAAACTGGATATATCGCCGACGTGTTGCACAAGTGACCGTCCAACTTTTGCCACAAACCAACCCATTTTATATATGCGCAATGACAACTTGTAATCAACAATATTTTTTATTTTATACACTTGTGATTTTTCATTCTGTTTTATGTTATCTGTCATATAATCAGTTAAATCATGTTTTTTACGATATTCTTTCCAAAATTTTCTGTTTATTATCCATGTAATTAATCCAGGATGCCCACACTCCATAATATAATATTTTTCTTCGCATTTTTTATCTTTATTAAATAAACATAAATACGCAATATTTTTATTATCAATGTTGATATTTTTTAATAGTTCAATTCCACGGGTAAACCATATTTTTGAATACAACACATCATCCTGAGTAATAATCATATACTCGGTATCAAAGTTATTATACATGTATTCAATTGCTTTTACAGTATTCAGTACCGTTCCCATGTTTTCAGCGTTTCTAAAAACCTTGTATTTAGATTCTAATTTAACAAGTAAATCAATATGTTCTTTTTTATTGCTGCAATCATCAAATAAAAAAACATTGTTAGTATTCTCAATAGTAGATTCTAAACTGGAAAGAGTGTCCGTTAAATATTTATATCTGTTATATGTTGTTATTGCTATAGGATACATTTTTCTATTTCTTTGATTACTGTTTTACTATCTGGATGCCAAGAATCTATAAAATTACATTTAGTATTAAAAGGATTCCAATCAGTCTCGTATCGTTGTTTATTATCATATAGTCCCCTATCAATTCTATCAGACCACACTATATGAGGTAATCCACACAAAGAAGCAAAATGAGCAGTACCAGAACTCGGAGATACTAAAACTCTGCTTGAAGCCATTATATTTGCAAGACTTTTTAATTCTATAGAACGTAAATCTTCAGTATCTTTTATATAATTAGCACCCGATTTAGAACCCACAGAAGCGACTTTTAATCCTTTGAAATGAGAAACAATATCTAACCATTTATCACAATTCCAATTTCGATATTCTGTATTAAAATTTTTTGTAGACCTATCATGCAGTAAAATATCATATTTGCGTTCTGATTTAACACCATATTTTATAAACGATTGATTGTTATTATCAATACATTTTTGTCTATCAGGGGAAAAACATTTTTCTGCCATTGGATATATCTGTTGATTACACAACCACATATTTCTGGATTTTATTTCAATATTTAAATCCTCAAACGCCATGAATTTTGAGGTGAAATCTTCAAATAAAAAATTATATTGTTTTTCACACCCTACAATAATATCACCATTTAACTCAGATAAAAACCGTACTTTAGCCTGCCAGCGCATTAATAACCAACCAAATTCACCTGCAAAATAACCAGCATATATCATAGTTTTTTAGTATAGATACTTTCCCCGCCATTTAATCGCAGTAAAACTTTGTCAGAATATGTAACATAATAATCAAACACTCTTTTGTTTCCGTTATATTTAAATATAATCATCTCACATCCAGTATAATACGTTCCGTTCTGAGTTGTCTGACCAGTACAGGTAAAAGTATAATTTCCATCTGAACCTATATTGTAAATGCTGGTATCCTTTGTACTAACAAGCTGCCAAACTCCGACAACTGCTGAATCACAAGTGTTAACGTCACTGACAATCTGTGTAACGTTGTAAATTTTATCACCACAGCCAACCAAACACACAAAACATAAAAAAACCATTAAATAACGCATAAAACTCCTTTGAAAATTGTTGATTTATTATATATTCTACTTATTATTATATATTAATGACTTCAAATGGTCAACACTTTTTTTTATTGATAAGTTATCATTATAATAAGTATCAACACTTTTCATTGTAACTTGTTTATTTATAAACATTTGTACAGTTTTCCAAAAATCTTCTTTTGATGAAGTTATAGATAAATAGCGTTCTCTCCAAAAATTCACTTTGTTTCCTACAACTATAGGCAACCCGCAGGCCAACATCTCTGGTATTACGCGCGGGCACGAGTCTACACCAGACCAATAGGGTACAATACCATAGCTACATCTATTTATTTGTTCAGGCATGTTTATGCGGTCTACGCGCAGGCACGTGACATTTTCAGGAGGTGTATATTTTGATGGGTATCCAAGATGTAAAACTTTTATATGTTTTGGTACAGTTTCATATACCCACTGAATAGATTTTATTTCTGATTGCTGGCCATTAGCAATATAGCAAACATCAAATTCCTTTCTGATTTCAGGGATAACTCTAAAATGCTGTGCAGCGGGTTTAATAAATTTATGTACATTACAATCAGGATAAACTTCTTTTACTTGCTGTTTTTGTTCTTCGGTATCAACTAAAACAAGATTGTAATCTATATCAGATTCGGGCATAAATCTTTTTCCAGCTCCATACCGAATTTTATACGCAGTCGGATACTTTTTTAACACAGGTAAATAATAGTCAAATCCTCCACGAGTGAAAATATAATCTACGGTTTCCGGTAACGGTTGCCCTTTAAACCAAAGTCTAACAAAATCATCATTGTGTAGTTTTTCAAATAATTGAAACCACATATCATCATTATCATCAATACTTTTCTGAGTTCTTTCGTCCCATTCACCTCGAAGAAATAACCATTTATTCATTATTCATCCTTTTCAATAAATCTTGCTCATAGTCTTTATTCTCTTCCCACCAATCTTTATCAAACTCTTTATTATACTCATATAGTTTTCTTGCCATTTTTGCAGCCATTTTTTCAGCTTCTTTAATCAGTGGTACAACAGTTTGTTTTGATGCGTTATTCTCATTAAACAAATCATTTATCTCTCTTAAAACTTCACAAATAGTCCGAAGTTTATTTGCTTCTCTCATGCTCATTTAATATTGCCTCTACTTTTTTAATGTCTTCTGGTACATCTACTGATTGATATTTTGAATCAAGCTTAAGCATCTTAACTTTCATTCCATTTTCTATCAGTCTAAGAATTTCAATATTTTCATATCTCTCTAAGCCATGTTTTTCTTTTTCAAGCCATCCAAATCCTTTTTTAAGCTGGTTTTTATAAAAAGCATAAATTCCAACTTGTTTTTTATATACGCTTGAATTTCCCTTTATTGGATGTCTTGATATATATATTAAATTATTATCTTTGTCTATTACAACTTTTGGAGTGTTTAGATTTTCAATATTTTCAGTGTCTTCACAATAACAATTTACAACATATTCTATATTATAATAATTTCTTTTTGCTTCAATAACTTTTATTAAATCATCTGGTTTCAACAAAGGCTCATCACCTTGCACATTAATAATTATTTCAGAATCAATTAGCTCAGACACTTCCAGAACTCTTTCAGAACCACAGCAATGATGTATATTTGTCATTACAGCCTTAAATCCATTATTAATTGCAACACATTCAATTCTATTGTCGTCCGTTGCAACATACACGTTTTCTTTTCCTACTGCCATGCTGCATTTTTCAGCTACATGCAATATCATTGGTTTACCATTTATTAAAGCTAATGGCTTTCCCTCAAATCTACTTGATTTATATCTTGCTGGTATTATAACTGATACACTCATAAAAACTCCTTTATATTATTCTATTCCAAACAGTTCCTATTCTTTCATAAGATCCAATTATATTTCTTGCCTCTTCTATCATTTTTTTGTGATTATCAACGGTGCAACTGCCTATATGTGGGGTACAATAACAACTTTCTAAATTCAACAAGCTACCTTGATATGGTTCAACAGTAAAACTATCAATTGCACATGTCGCATCATCATTATGTAATAACCAATAGTATAAATCGTCTTGGTTTATTATGCCACCGCGTGACATGTTTAATAAACACACATCTTTTTTCATTTTGTCAAAATCTTTTTTTGCGATATAATTTGTATTATCAATTTGTTCGTCTTTTAAAGGTATGTGTAAAGTAATAACATCACAGTTTTTTAATATCCAATCTTTTTCTTGATAGTTGTCGCCATGTAAGTTTTCAGGTTCAAATATATCATTATAAAAAACTTTGGGACACATAAACCCTATAAGCATTCTTCTTACTATCTGACCAATTCTTCCCATTCCTATAATACCAATATTCTGATATTTTAATTCGCGTTTTTCTGTTCTGTCCCACAAATTAATATTTAGACTTGCTGTATATACTCTACGCAAACAATTAATCATCTGGCATATAGTTAATTCAGCTACCGCATTAGAAGGCTGGTTGGGGGTATTACAAACTATAACACCATGTTTTCTACATGCTTCTAAATCAATGTTATCTATTCCGCTACCAATCTTTACTATTATTTTTAAGTCTTCGTCTATGTCTTTTTCAGTAAATGGTTCAAGAAATATTATTTTTGATTTCATTCATTACCTCTAAAAGTCCTTGTGAAAAATCAGTATAGTTTACAGCAATACGTTCTCCTGATATTGGCTCAAAATTAAAAGGAGTATACTTATAATGGTTACTATCTTCTTTGTTTTGATAATCTACAGTCAGCTTATTTCCTAACATTTCATTGATTGTATTTATAACTTGTCTGCTTGTGATTGCATTATTTCCAGTAATTGTAATATGCTTTTTATCAGTATAAGTATTATCAAAAATTACTCTCGCAGCGTCGCGCACGTGCACGTATTCTCTAAGCTCTTCACCTGTACCATGATACTGTATATATCCATTTTCTATTGCGCTTTTAATAATTCTATGTATATAGTTATACTCATTTGCTCTTGTTCCATACAAAGAACCAAATCTTGCAATAAGATAATTTAAATTATATCTTCTTCCAAATTCCTGTATATATAGTTCGCAAGCCTGTTTACTACAGCGATAAAATCCACCCATTGCTCCATTTACATACAAAGAAGATGCAAATACAAAACGTTTTGCTTTAAATCTACACAACTCTAATATTGTTGTTGTTGTTGTTATGTTATCTATAGACAAACAAGCATCAACATTTAAATCCATTATTCCGGCACAATATATAACAATATCATCATTATATACAATGTCACTTAAAAGACACACTTCATTTAATATGTCTACATCAATCCATTCATACGGGTTAATATCTTTACCGTTATTATTTTTATCTACATTAACAACTTCATGTCCTTTATCATAATAATATTCACAAATATGACTTCCAAGAAAACCGCTACCACCAATTACGACAACTCTATCCAATTGATTCCACCTTTTTAATTCCATCAAGTAAAAATAACGTATCAAGAGAATATGCTATAAAACCATAATCTTTATATTCAACAATATTTTTTTCTATGTCTTTAACAAGATGAATACCTCTCTTATTAATAGGTACTTTAGATTCAAATTTTTTAATCGCATTTATAAAATCATCACATTCAAAATCACCAGTACAACCTAAACTTTCAGACAAATCATACATACCTATTATATAATAATTAAAGTTACACATACTACATAAATTTTTCAATCCTTCTAAAGATTCTATCTGAGCAATAAAATTTATTTTTTTGCATTCAATAATATTATTTCCCCAAAAATTATTTTCTACTAACCCAAGACTATATGTAAACATTATATTTTCTTTAGCATTTGATATTATTATATCATAACATCCATTATCAATACAAAGTTGAATTAATCTTTCGTCATATTTCAATCTTACCAATGGAATTTTATCGTTTAAAACAATTATTCTAATACAGTTTACAAGTGTTTCATTGTTAAAATATCCATGTTCACAGTCTAATACAATTCCGTCAAAATCTGTTTTGCACAATATTTCTGTTACCGTTGTATTTGCTATTTGCTGCCATAATACTTTCATTAAAATTCCCCAAGAATAATATCATTATGAAATTCAGTATATACAGTTGGAGTTAATATTTCAAATTTAACTCCATTTTTGTCTATGTTTCTTAACACATTATAAATGTTATTGTCTTTACAATATTCATAAGCAATATCCTCTTTCCCTGTAAAATCAGTCATTCCAGAACCATAACAATGTTGATTACCATTATGACACAAAGTATACCCATCCATACCAACAACATATATCTTTTTAGCATTGTGTAAATGCGCCCAATATATAGCAAGGCAACCAGCCGTTCTAAAAAATCCTCGAATATACTTTCCATCATAACTGATTTTCTCAGTAGGATCATCAGTATAATAAACTATCTCGTAATTTTTAATGTGTTTATCTATATCACAATTTTTAAGCAATCTACTACCTATTAAAATTTTAGATTGATTATTAATACAATCTTTATATTTTTCAAACCTTCCGGTATTAGTCCATAAATGATAATCTGGTATAAACTTGTGAGTCATATTGTTAACACCGATTGTAACAATATTATTTGTATTAATAAATGTTACAATTTTATCATTGTACTCATTAAGAGTACTTCCAGCTCCTATTATTAAATAATCTCGCATAATCTAACCTTTTGTTTTATTCTTTTAAACAAACATATAGAAAGCCGTCTGTGCCCTTCCCATATTTCATAACTATCATTATATTTATTTTTTATTGTTGGGGAAATTAATACTTGTGGAATATATTCAGGTATTAATATTTCTGATTTTATTGCTTTAGTTAATGAATTAAACTTATTAATATTCTGGTCTATCCATGACTCGTGTCTACCATAAGCCTCCATCAACTTCCTATATTTAAAATCTTTTTTAGTACTTAAATATTCATAATATGGGGTACTATTTATATTATACGATAACCCACAAATACTAATCCATTTTTTCTCATAATCAGGATTGTATTGACATTTTATTTTAGTAATGTCAATATATTCTATACCTACTTGTTTTAATTTAAGAGTTTTTCTGTAGTCACTGTATTTCATGGT
>Ga0315294_10002873_pt1 | contig 18729 bp, 13 predicted proteins | sample YL17G13_40_MG_FD_203626 | JGI IMG/M metagenome (GOLD analysis project Ga0315294, IMG submission 203626) | Sediment microbial communities from Yellowstone Lake, YNP, Wyoming, USA - YL17G13_40 | ecosystem: Environmental > Aquatic > Freshwater > Lake > Sediment | place: USA: Wyoming | collected...
TAACCCTAACCCTAACCCTAACCCTAACCCTAACCCTAACCCTAACCCTAACCCTAACCCTAACCCTAACCCTAACCCTAACCCTAACCCTAACCCTAACCCTAACCCTAACCCTAACCCTAAGACGGGGGCGGGCGGGGTGCGGCGGGCCGGCGGGCGGCGGCGGGCGGGGGTGCGCGGGCCACCGTTGGCGGTGGGGTCGTCACCGTCGCCCTCGTCGCCACCCCCACCCCTGTTTTTCTCCTTGCACAGCCCCGGCAAGTCCCCCGCCGTAAGCGCCGCCTTCCGCATCTTGACCTGACGTCCCACCGCTCGTCGCACTCTGTCGGGGGGGGGCGCCGGAAGGCAAGCGCGGGCGGACAGAAAGATTGTTGGGAGCTGAAAGCCAAGTGCAAATGGGCGCAGATTCCGTTTCCCATTTTCATGCCGCCACCGCCCACTATCACAAGCGTGTCGTTGGCGCTTATGCACAGGTGCGCGCCGTCGCAGCGACAACCGTCGCCCTACCCTTGACCCTCACACTACCCCAAGCCGCACAGTCTACAGGAGGGCCCCTACGCCAGCACCACCCCAACACGACACCCACCCTGTCCCAGCAGGCACCAAACGCCGCACCCCATCCACATCCACATCAACATCAACCACCACCTCCATCGGCCGGTCGGCGGCCATGACGCAGACGCCGTCGACGGCGGCGGCGGGGGCCAGCGGCGCGTCGACCGGTGCGCGCCACACCGAGCGGTCGTCGCCGTCGCCGCCCTCTCGCCGCACGCACACGCTGTGCACGAAAACCACGGACGAGGGTGACGCGTCACCACGGCACACGCGCACGCAGCACGTGAAGACGACTCTTTGCTCCGCCGTCGGCGTCGCCAGCGCCCACGCCGTGAGACGCAGCCAATGGCCGGCCGGGGCGCCGTCGATCCCCGCCAGGCCGCCAGGCCGACCACAGGGCCGCGGCGGCTGCGACCGCGCGCGCGCTCGCGCGTGGCATCCGCACAATCGGCGGCCGCTGGCGCGCCCGGCCCGGGGGCTGGACGCGTCAGCGTCGAGCGCGCTCGTGGTGGCAGGCGGGGCCCGGCGGGCGGGCGGGCGGCGGCGAGCGGGCGGGCGCGCGTGGGCCGCCGCTGCCGGCGCGCTGCGCCGCAGCCCGGCCGAGCAGCGACCGCACCGCCCGGTCCGCCCACGCGGCAGTGGCCCGACATCGCCGCACTGAGTGCTGAACTGCTGGAGCAGAAGGCGTCCGTCAAGGACGCGTCTCAGGGTCAGCCCAACTCCAGCCGCCCTGACCCGGACCCGGACCCGGACCCTGACCCTGACCCTGACCCTTACCCTAACCCTGACCCTGACCCTGACCCGACCCTCCACACCGCCCGCCCGTCGACTCCGCCCGCACGCCCACACAACACACACACCACCTGCTCACCCCTACCACCGCCCCACGCGCACCACCCACTCCCCGCTCTCCTCCCACGACACCCAACTCCACCCCGCGCGCGCGATCGCCTTGCGAAGCCGGGCTTCAAATTGGGCTGCGTCCGCCCCTGGCGGCGGCAGCATGCCGACAAACGTGACGAGGGCCGGCGTCGACCGCAGCCCTTCCGCGACGACGCCCGCCCGCCCGCGCTCCAACACCACCCCTTCCCCCACCACAACCCCGCGCACATCCACCGGCTTGAGCCACTGGATGTCGCCCACGCCAGGACGGGACACGGCAAACCGGGGCAGAGAGGACAGGGCGGCGTCGGACAGGCGGGCAAGAGCTGGCAAAGGGGGAAAGGTCGCGTAGCCCGCGTCCAAAGCCCCTGGCGCCAGCCGCGGGGCTGTGGAGGAGCGAGGGGGCGGCGCAGCTGCCGCGGGGACGTGCGCCGGGGCAGGCGCCTCGCCCCCTCCTTCTTCCTCCTCGTTGTCCCCCCCAAGCATCCCCGCCAGCGCCGCCCCCAAATCCCCGACCGTCGGATAGTCGAATGCCAGCGTGATCGGCAGCTCCAGTCCAGTCGCCAGCGACAAATCCCGCCTCAGCGACACCGCGGCGAGCGAGTCGACGCCCGCGACCGCGATCGGCTCGGAAGCGGGCACCGGGCGGCCGGCGGCTTGGGCCACCGCGTCGGACGCGAGGCGGGTGGCCCATGCAAGGCGGGTGGGGGGGTCCATGGAGCGCCAAGAAGGGCGGGGGTCGGCACGCGCGGTGGCGCGCACGACCGGCTCGCTCGCCGCGCGCACACGCTCGCCCTCTCCCTTTCCTTGCTCGACCAAACCCCCATAAAACAGCCACTCCCGCCGGGGCGGGGTCAGCAGCCGAGCCAAGTCCAGCTTGGCTGCCGCAAATGCGGTCGGCGCCGCGCCGGCGACGGCGGCTTCGAGCGCCGCCAGCCCCTCCGCCACCCGTAGCACGCCCATTCCAGCCGCCTGTAGCTTGGCCTGCACTCGTCCTTGGACTGCCATTCCGACCGACCAGGCGCCATACTGGATTGAGGAGGCCGGGAGGCCCTAGAGTAGGAGGAGGAGGAGAGTCGGCGCCGCCCCTTCCCAACCCACCTCCTCTCGCGCGCGCGCGCGCTCTCCTCTCTTACCTCGCGGGCCCAGTCTGCGACCACTTCATCCAGCAGGCCATTGGCCACCGCGTACGCCGCCTGGCCCGCGCTGCCCAGCAGGCCAGCGACGGACGACAGGGCGGTCCTTGCCGCGACGGGGGCGGCGGCAGTCGCGCGCCGCAGCCGGGTCGCGGCGACCCCTTTGGCCGCGCACGCCGCCCGCATGTGGCTCGGCGTCGTGGCCGCCAGGGCCGCGTCGGCCAGCACGCCGCCCGCGTGCAGCACGGCGCGCAGCGGCGACACCGCGGTCGCCGCGCGCGCCGCGTCGGCCGCGTCGGTCGCCATGCCGGTATCGGCGCGCATGCTCACGAGAGTAAAGCCGTTGAGCGGGGCGGCGACCAGGGCGGCCGGAGGCGCCCCAGACCGGCCGGCACACACGACCCGCCGCGCGCCGCGCGCCGCGAGCCACGCCGTGGCGCGCGACCCGACCGCGCCGCTGCCCCCGGTGACGAGGGCGGTGGAGATGGTGGGCGCACGCGGCTCCAGCAGCCGCTTCCGAACCAGGACGGCGGCCGACGCGAGGACTCCGTGGGTCGAGACGCCGTGCGGCGACCGCGCGGCCGCGGGCGGACCGCCCACCGCGACGCCGCGCGACGAGGGGGAGGCAATGACGTGCACGCCCACGTCGGCGCCCAGCTCGGCGGCGGCGACCTTGGCCAGGGCGGTGAGGGTCGTGGCGGCGGCGCGGGAACCGCGCACCACCACGTCCAACGGCACCGCCGCGTTGACCGTCACCTTGGTCATGGCAGCCAGCAGGTGCGCGGGCCGGCGCCCGGGGGCCAGGCGCAGGCGGCCGGCGGTCAGCGCGGCGCGCGGCGTCGCGGCGCGCACACCGCGCACCGCCGCCAGGCACTCGACCGCCCGCTCCTCAACCACGTACGTCACGACGTCGTCAGCGCGAGACGCACCCGCGCCGACCAGCGCGCGGGCCAGCAGGCGCGGCGCGACGAGACCGCCCGCAGCGCGCACAGCCGCCGCAGCGTCGCGGCCTGTCGGCCCGCCGTCGGCGACGCACGCCCAGGTCGATGGGGACCCGGTCGAGGCGGTCGACGAGACCGCGTCGGCCGCAACGGGGACGCTAAGGAGAAAGGAAGAGGGTGATTTTTATTTTAGTTTCGACACCTGCAACCTTGTCTTTCAACAATTTTCTCCGCACTTCTTTCTTCTCACCGCACGACCACCCCCTCCCCTCCAAGCGCCAGGCTCAGGTGAATGGCGGCGTCACCGCTCGCGGGGTGCACGCAGTGCGCGCCGCGCGCGGTGAGCGCGGGCGCTGCGAGCACGGCGACCGCGGCCTGCGGAACGAGCGCAGGCGGTCGAGCTCCGGAGAGCGCGCGCCGGCGCCGGGCAGGCGCCTGCTTGGGCGTGCACCGCCCCAGCCGTGCCGTCATGTGCACGACGGCGCCCGTGGCGAGCGTGGCGGCGCCAGCCGCGTCGACCGCGACCGTCGTCGCCCCCACTCCACCATCCGCGACACACGGCACCGCGATGGCCGCCCCCAGCAGCAGCATGCGGCCGGCCGGAGCGGCCAATTGGGTCGATTCCCACGCCAGGGAGCGGCCAGCAACCAACGCCGCATCAAAGAGCGCGGCAGCCGGCAGCAGCGCCCGCCCGCCCACCCGGTGCTGGCGCACATAGGCCAGGGCAGGGGTCGTGGACATCGAGGGCATGGCCAACGTGACGGCGCCGCCACCAGCCCCACCACTCAGCAAAAGGCTCGCGCGCTGCGGCGCCGGCCACGCGCGCGCACGCCGCCACGGCAACGAGGCCGGCGCCAGGCCGCCCGCGTTGCCGACCAGCATGACGATGTGAGCGTTTACGCCGCTCATGCCAAACGAGGAAGCGCCCGCGGCGGCGCCAGGGCCGGCCAGGGCCGCGCGCGGGCCGCGCGCGCGCGCGCCCGCCGCGCCACCACCGCCCCAGCCCCCCAACGCGGCCTCGACGTGCGGGTTGACGCTCGCGAGGCGTGCCACAGGGGCCGCCTCCCGCCCCGCCAGTGCCAGAGAGGCCACGACGGCCCCTGTCACGCCAGCCGCGCCCTCGGTGTGGCCGAGCGCGGCCTTGACCGCGAGCAGGGAGCGCGGGGCCGCGGCCGCGCCCAGAGCGCCAGACAGGGCGGCAACCTCGATGGGGTCGCCAAGGGGCGTGCCCGTGCCGTGGAGAGAGGCCAGGGCGACGGCAGCGGGGGAGACGCGGCCGTCGGCGAGCGCGCGACCGACGAGCGCGCGCTGCGCCGGCCCGCTCGGCGCCGTCAGCGCCGCCGCCGCGCCGCCCTGGCCCACCAACGCAGACGCCAGTATGGCGACCGCCCCAAACACCTCCCCTGGCACGACCAGGACAACCCCAAACCCTTCGCTCCTCCCATACCCATCGGCCCCCACGTCGAGCGCCGCGCACCGCCCCGCGGGCGCCAGCGCGCCCAGCAGGCAGATGCGGGCGGTTGTGACTGGGTTCAGCATGGCGTTGACGCCGCCGGCGAGCGCAGAGGGCGGCGTCCGGGCCGCCACCCCTGCGTGCGCAGACGCGAGCGCGACGAGCGACGATGAGCACGCGGTGTCGACCGCCGCCGCGGGGCCCGTCATGTTGAATGTGTAAGCGACGCGGCCCACAAGAAAGGCGAGGCCATGCCCGGTGACTGCGGCGGGGGCGGCGTCGGCGAGAGACTGGGGAGAAGGAGGGAAAGCGGTCGGCCGGGCGCAAGCGCGCCGCCCCCTCTCCTCCCCCTCTCTCCTGCCTACCTCGGGCGCCAGCACGCTGTCCAGGTACTCGGTGTACATGCAGCCGACGTACACGCCCGCCGCGGCCAGGTCGGCGGGCGGCGGGGCGAGGCCGGCCACGCCGGCGGCGGCGAGCATGTCCTGGAGAGGGGAGGAGGAGGGGTGTGAGGCCTCGCCAACCGCTCTCCCACCCCTCCCCCTCTCTCCATATCCATACCTTGACGCATTCCAGCAGCACGCGGGCCTGGGGGTCGAGCGTCGCCGCGTCCGCCGGCGCGACCCGAAACGCGGCGGCATCAAACCCGCCCACCCCCCCCCCCAGCCAGCCGCCGCAGTTTGTGTAGGTCGTGCGCGGGCGGCCGTCGGGAGCGTAGTGCGCGTCCGCACACCAACGGTCGGCGGGGACGCGCGTCGCGACGTCGGCGCCGGTCGCGAGAACGGCGGCGAGGGAACGCGGTGAAGCGAGCGCAGGCGATCCGCCGGGGCCGGGGTGGCGCGTGGCGATGGCCACGATGGAGGACCGAGTCGTGGTGTCTGACGCGAGGGAAGGGGCGGGCTGGGGCGCGGGCGCCTCCGACACCGCCCGCCCGCCCGCCACGGCCACCGCCAGCGCGGCCACCGTCGGGTGGTCGATGACCGCCGTCGCCGACAGGCGCACGCCGAAACGGTCACCGATGACGTTGCGCAGCTCGACGGCGGCGAGCGAGTCGAGGCCGGCCTGAGATGAGAGGGAGGGGGTTGAAATTTGCCACGGCGCCTCCCTTTCCCTTCATCCTCCTCTCTTCCTCCTTGCCTGCATCAGCGGCATGTCGTCCGGCACGGCCTGGCCCAGCACGGCGGCCACCAGCTCGGCCAGGACGGCGCGCACGGAGGCGACGTCGGCGGCCGGCGACTTGTCGCGCGCAACCGCCACCGGCGCGGACGCCGCCACCACCACGCCCACGCCCACATCAGCATTCTTCATCACCATCCCCAAAAACATTCCGCTGTGCGCCCGGGGGCCGGCCAGCAGCGTGGGCCAGTCAAACGCGCCGACCGCGACGACGGAAGAGGACGGGCGGCCGAGCGCCGCGGCGCGGAGCAAAGATTCTGAGGTAGGCAGAGGTGTGAGCCGGCGCGCGTGGGAGCGGGAACCCAGCCGTTTCGCTCCACTTCTCCCAATCTCCTGACTTACCGACCGCCGCGACGCCGTCCGCTGGCCAAAGCGGCGCCATTCCGCCGCGAGCCAGCCGTGCCGCCACAGCGGCAGACGCCATGCCCCCCACTACGCCCCAAGCGCCCCACTGGACCGACAGCGCGGGCAGGCCGGCCGCGGTCACCACGGCGGCCGCCGCGTCGAGCCCCGCGTTGGCCGCGCCGTACGCCGCTTGGCCTGGTGACCCCAGCAGGGCGGCGGCGGACGAGCAGAATAGGTGAGAGGCGACCGGATGGCAGGCCAGGGCGCGGCCGAGGCGGGCGGCCGACGCGGCTTTGGGCGCGCACGCCACGCGCAGCGCGGTGGGTGCCACGCGCGCCAGCGTCCCGTCGGCCAGGGCGCCGCTAGCCAGGAAGTTGGTGATTATTGGATTGACTACCAGCATGCGCGCCTCAGCCGCGTCGGCGGCGCAGGAGGCGTCGCAGCGCGCGGCGACGGCGAGCGCGGCCGAGCACGGCGCGGCCAGCACCCCTCTCCCCACCACCACCACCTGCGACGCCGCGCCCGACGCCGCGCCCCAGGCCGCCACTAGGCCGCCAACCGCGCCGCTGCCGCCCGGAATGAGCAGGGTGGCGCGGGACGAGGTGGCAAGAGAGGGGCACGTGCAGGAAAGCGCGGCAGCCCCGACCCGCGGAGCCAGTTCGACGCCGGCCACCGCCAGCGCGTCCAGGCCGGTGCTGTTGGTCGCCACCCCCTCGACGAGGGCGGCCTTGGCGAGGGCGCGCAGCGCCGCGCGGGCGGCAGTGCCGTCGCGCGCAGCGGGCGCGGGCCCGGCGCTCAGGCCCTCGGTCCCAGCGTCCAGGCTCTGCCCCGCCCTCAACCGCCGTAAGCCGTCGCTGCAGGCCGACAGCGGCGAGGGCGGCGCGCGAGCGAGTGAGCGCGCACGTTCGCGCCCTCGCGCGACGACCGCCGCTTGCCAATCGACCGCGCACGCCGTCATCGGGGAGCCCGTGCTCACGCGAGCGCTTTCTACGGGCGTGAGGGCGACGCCCACCAACCGCGCCGCGCCTCCCAGGGAGTAAGAAGCTTTCCACGCCCCTGCGCGCGCGCGGTCGTCGAGCGCGCCGAAAGCGGTCCCCGCGCGCACGGCCCCCGCCGCAGGCGCAACGTACAGCTCCACCGACGCCGGCACGCGCGTCGCGCCCGGGTCCGGCGCCCGGGCGGCGGCCGCGGTGTGCATCACCGCGTCGAGCGCGGCGGGGTGCACGCCTGTGCCGTCGAGGGGAGGGGGGGTGATGGACGCCATGGCCACAGGTAGCAGCAGCACGTCCCGTTGGCGGCGATCCAGGGCGTGGCGGCGCCGATGGGCTACGGCCCGCACCGGCGAGGCCGCCGCTGCCGACACCACGGTCGCTGTCAGGTGCGCCGTGCGCTCCCGCTGCCGCGTCGACGACACGGAGACCGCACCGGTCGCTGTGTCCACCCCAACCTCCACCGCGTCCGGCAACCGGTCGAGCAGCAAGGGCGCGGCGAGCGACGCGCGCGCGAGCGCGGCGCGCGCGCCGTGCGCCGGCGCCAGGGCCGTCGCGGTCGCGCGGCCGGCCTCGAGTAGGGCGGCGCCAGGCAGGATGGCGCGGTTGGAGACCTGGAGGTGGAGGGGCGGTGTGGGCGCGGCGGCCGCGGCACCCCCCTCTCTCCACCTCTCCTCTCCCGCACCCGGTGCTCCCACAGCCAGGCCGTCGCGCCGCCGTCCAGGCGCACGGCCGCCGTCACCCGGCCGCCCACCGCGGCCGCCGACTGCAGCAAGCGGTGCGGCGGCGGGGCGAGGGCGACGCGGCGGCGTTCCCAGGTGATAGGGCGCGGGGGGGCGAGGGCGCCGCCTACGCGTTCGCTTCCGGCAATGAAGTGCGCGTTGGTGCCCTGGAACGCAAATGCCGACACGCCCGCATGAGTGGCAGCAGGAGCCGGCCCGGCGCCGCGGGGCGCCCACACGGGCCGCCCCGCGGCCGCCGCCGCGCGCGCCGCGCGCGCCGCGTGCGGATTGAGCGCCCGCAGGTGCGTCAGACTGTCGCCCGCCAGCCCCAGCAGGCGGGCGACTATGCGGCTCAGGCCGGTGACGCCGGCCGCGGTCTCGCCGTGCGCGGCCGAGGATTTGGGGGCGGTGAGCGAAAGAGGGAGGCGAGGATGCGTTCCGCCCACTTTCCCGGCCGCGTCAACCAGCGCCTCTACCTCGAGCGGGTCGCCCAAAGGAGTGCCCGTGCCGTGCAGCGCCACGGCGCCCAAATCAGCGGCCGCCACCCCTCCGTCGGCGAGCGCGGCGCCGACCGCCGCGGTCTGGCTCGGCCCGTGCGGCGCGGTGAGCGACGACGACCGCCCGTCCTGGTTGACGCACGAGCCCAGGGCCAGGATGGAAAGCGGGGCAGGAGCAGCGGGCGCCTCCTCGCCGCCCGGCGGCAGTGCAACCATGCGCAAAATGACGCACCCTTCCCCGCGCCCGTACCCGTCCGCCCCCGCGTCCAGCGTTTTGCAGCGTCCATCGGGCGCCAACATCCCCGCCCCCACAAACGTGGACGTCGCGCGGGGCCCGGCGGGCGCGTTGACGCCGGCTGCGAGGCCGGCGGCCGCGGCGCGAACGCGCAGGGCCTGCAGCACGAGGTGGGCGGCGACCAAGGAGGACGAGCATGCGGTGTCGACTGCGAGGCAAGGGCCCTGAAGAAGGGAGGGGAGGGAGGGTTTCAGGGTCGGCGCGGCCCTCCCTCAACCACCACCATCCTCCCTTTCCTTCTCTCTCCTTCTCTCAGACCTTGAGCCCAAACACGTAGCTCAACCGGCCCGCCACCACACTGAGCGCCCGCCCGGTGCCATCGAACGGCCCCGGCGCGTGGCGCGCGGGCCAGGCGCCGGCCTCGTCGGCGATGCGCGCGACCCCGACCGCGACGGCGACCGAGCCGCCGGGAACGGTCGGCACGAGTGCCGCCGCGTCCAGCAGCAGCAACCGCTGGGCGGGGTCCATGGTGGCGGCCTCTGGGGGGGACACGCCAAATGCGGGCGCGTCAAAGAGGGCGACGCCGGCGACGGCCGCGCCGAACCGCGCGGGCGCGCCGCGCGCGTCGCCGTCCCACCGCGACAGGCGCACAGGGGCGACGCCGTCGGGCGTCCAGAGGCCGGACGGTGGTCCGACAGGTGTGCGGCCCGACACAGCGTCAATGGCGACGGCAAGAGGGGCGGCCACGCGCGCGAGCGGCGGCGGCGGCGCGGGGAGCGGCGGCGGCGCCGCACCCTCGTCAGCCCTGCACACCTTTCCAGCCAACCACGCCGCCAACGCTTCCACGCTGGGGTGATCGTACACCAATGACGCCGGCAGGTCGACGCCAAACGCGCTCCCGAGCGCGTTGCGCAGCTCGACCGCTCCGAGCGAGTCGACGCCCGCGTCGGCCAGAGGGGCGGACCGCGGGACGGGATGACCGGCGACGATCGCGACGGCGGCCTCGACACGGGCCAGGACGGAGGCGAGGGTGTGAAGAGTGGAGGGTAGGGGTGTGCGCGCGGTCGCAGGCGCGTCGACCGCCGCCGGCAGCAGCGCCGCGACCGGCGCTTTGGGGGGCTTGACGCCCTCCCAAAACGCGCCGTCCGCCTTGAGCCGGTCCCACAGAAACACGGTGGCCAGCAGCCGGGGCTGGAGACCGCCCACGACGATCCCGCGCAGCGCGGCCGCCAGGGCCGCAACTCCCGCCCCCGGCGCCAGCGCGCCGTGCCCCAGCCGGGCCATGCGGTCCAGGCCGGCTGCCTGGGCCATGCCCCCCCCGGACCACGCCCCCCAGTTGATGGACGCCGTCGGCAGCCCCGCGTGCGCGCGCGCCGTCGCGCCCGCGTCGAGCGCCGCGTTGGCCGCCGCGTACGCCGCCTGACCGCCGCTGCCCAGGGCGGACGCGATGGACGAATACAGGGCCATGCAGTGCAGGGGATGTGCGGCGGTGACGTCGCCGGTGCGGTCGAGGGGGACCGACTTGGCGGCCGCGGCGGCGCGCGCGCGCGCGGGCGTCACGCGCGGCAGCGACGCGTCGGCGGTCGCGCCGCCGCAGTGCAGCACGCCGACAGGGGGAGGTGAGTGCGTGCCGCCCAGCCCAAAGCAGTCGGAAGCGTCTGCGCGGGTGCTGGCGTCGGCCGCCGCAAGTGAGAGCGACGCGGCCCACCCGGGCGCGGCCGCCGCGCGCGCCGCGGCCGCGGGCAGCGCGCGCACGCCGCGTCCCAACAGCGCAATGTGCCTCGCCCCGCGACCGGCCAACCAGTGGGCGGCAAGGCCACCCAGCGCGCCCGCGCCGCCGATGACGGTCCAGCGGCCGGCCGGCACCGCCGCGACAGCCGACGCGGGCGGCACGAGCACGACCTTGCCCGTCGATTTGGCGGTCGCCAGCGAGCGCAAGCCGTCGGCAGCGGAGGCGAGGGGGAGCACGGTGCGCGGGAGGGGGGTGAGCGAGCCTGTGGGAAGAGGGACAAGGGTAGAGGTGGGCGCACGCGCCGACCGCCGCCCCTACCCTCTCTCCCCTCTCTCCCCTGTCTACCCTCTCTCCCCTCTCTCCCCTCTCTCCCCGCTCTCCCTTACCGGCCGCCACCAGCCGCGCCACCTCCCGCATGGCCTCCCCAATGACACTCGCTCGCTCAAAGTCGACGGCCACGATGCGGTAGCGCGCGTCGGGCCGCTCCTGCGCGACGCGCGCCGGCGACCACGCGCCGCGCTTGGCGACCTCGACCGCGGCGCCGCCGGGGGCCAGGGAGGCCAGGCCGGCTACGACAAAGCCGGGGCCGGTCAAGGAGTTGAGGAGGAGGTGCGGCGGGCGCAGGGGAGGGATGTGCACGGCGTCGGCAAAGGCCGTGTCGCGCGACGAGAGCGCGCCGAGCGCGCCCGGCGCGCGGCGCGCCAGCGCCCGCTTGGCGGGCGTGCCCGCCGTGCCCACGATGGACGAGCCGCGCAGGGCGGCGACTTGGGTGGCGGCGAGGCCCAGGCCGCCGGCGGCGGCGTGGAGGAGGACGACGCCGCCAGACGCAGCTCCTCGCACACACTCGAGCGCGGTCGCCGCCGCGGTCGGCAGCGTGGCCGCGTCCACAGCCATCAACCCCGGCGGCATGATCGCGAGCGAGGCGGCGGGCGCGAGCACGGCGGTGGCCAGGCAGCCGGGCGCCTGGCCAAACACGCGGTCGCCGACGGCAAACGGCGTCCCCGCCCCCGCCGCCAGCACGGTGCCCGCCACGTCGCCGCCGGGGGGGCCGGGGTCGCCGGGATACATGCCGAGCACGTTGAGGACGTCCCGGAAGTTGAGGCCGACGGCGTCGACGGCGAGGAGGACGCGGCCGGCGGAGGGGGGGGTGAGGGGGTCGGCGCGGATCGCGACGCGGGCCAGCGTGTCAAAGCTCCCCCGGGGTCGGGGCACGAGCGCGCCGTGGGTCGCCGAAAACTTGAGCCGGGACGCGGCGAGGACGCACGTGTGAAGCACGCCGCCCGCGCGCGCGGCGCCGGCGCCGACGCGCGCGACCGCGCCGCCGCCGTCGCCGGCCAACAAGTCGACATCCGGCCGCTCCAGGGACGCGGTGCGCGCGACGGCCCAGGCAGCGGTTGCCGAAGCGGCGGCGGCCGGAGTCAGTAAGGGCGCGGCGCCAGGCGCGACGGCGTCGGCCAGGCCAGCTGTGCGCAGGGTGAGCGTGAGGCGCGAGCTTGAAGTCGACGGTAGCAACGATCGCAGCGCGGACGCCGACGCGAGGGCCGCCGCCACCGAGGCGAGGGCAGGAGGGGCGCGGCGGCCCGGCCGGCGCCACCCGACCCGGCGGCCGCCCACGTCCCTCACCACACCCCCAACCTCTTCCGCTTGCCACACCACCTCGTACGCAAAGTTGGCCTGCACCTGGTCGGGGCCCGCGGGCGGCGCCAGCGGCGCGGCAACGACGCCGACCGCGGTCGCGGCGCGCGCCGCGCCGCGCACCCACCCGCACCCCGACACCGTTTTGCCGTCGGTCACCTGCTGGGGAGGGTGTGCGAGAGCGTGGCCGGCGGCGCCAGGGACGCGGGACGCGGCGTAGGCAAAGGCGGCGACCGCGACTGGCGCGCGCGCGCTGGCGGCGCCGGCCGCGCCCAGGTGGAGGGAGGCATCCAGCGCGGCGGGGTGGGCGGCGTAGCCGCCGGGTTGGGGGTCGAGAGGAAGGGCCAGGTTGGCGAGCATGGACGGCGGCGCAGGGGAAGCGGGCGCGGCCGGCAGGGCGCGGCGGCGGCGGCTCGCCGGCGCCGGCACCGACACCGCCGCCGCGACCGCCGACACGTGCACGCGCGCCGCGCCACCACCCCCAGACTGGAGCATGATGCGCCCAACGGCCGTGTCGACCGTCACGACGACCGCGCGCGCGGGCAGGGCGAGAGGGGCGGCGATCGCGACGCGGACGAGCGCGCCGCCGCTTCCCGCGACCGCACTCGACGCCGCCGCCATCGAATCCAGCATGGCCGCCGCCGGCAGCAGCCCGCGGCCGCGCACCACATGGTCGGCCAGGTAGGCGGCGCGCGGGGCGTCGAGGGCGAGGGCGAACGAGGCGACGGAGCCGGCGACGGCGGCGCGCGGCGCGAGCGCGGCCGGCCGCGGCGCGGCCCAAGCCCTGGTCCGCCGCCAGGCGAAAGAGACCGGCTTGAGAGCGTCCAGGTCACCCTCCAGGTCACCCTCCGGCAACCATACCACGTGCGCGTTGACGCCGCTCATGCCAAACGCGGACGCGGCGACCGCGGCGCGCGGCACGGTCAGCCCGCCCGCCGCGCGCGACGGCGCGCCGCCGCCGCGCCCCGCGCGCGCCCAGTCGCGCAACGATTCCGCGACGTGCGGGTTGAGGGTGCGCAGGGTGGGCGCGGGCGCGCCGCGGCGGGCGGCGCCCGCGGCGAGCGCGGCGAGCGCGCCGACCGCGCCGGCCGCGCCCTCGGTGTGGCCGAGTGCGGCCTTGGGGGCGAGCACGGCCAGCGCCCCCCCCCCCTCTCCCCCATGCTCCGCCTGCAGCGCGGCCGCCACGGCGTTGAGCTCGATGGGGTCGCCCAGGGGCGTGCCGGTGCCGTGCGCGGCGAGCGCGGCGGGCGCCACGCCGCGTGGGCCGGCCGCCACGCGCGCCTTGATCAGCGCCCCCCGCACCAGCGCCGCCTGCGCGGGGCCCGACGGCGCGGTGAGCGCAGACGCGCGACCGCCCTGGTTGACAGCGATGGCGGCCAGGATGGGGAGCGAAAGGGGAGGCGCGTCGCCGCTGCCGCGCGCGAGCGCCAGCACCACCCCCGCTTCCCCACGTCCATACCCGTCGGCCGCGGCGTCCATCGCCTTGCACCGCCCGTCGGGCGCCAGCGCTTGCAGGACGGACACGCGGGCGGCGGACGCGGGGGAGAGCATGATGGAGACGCCCGCCGCGAGCGACGCGGCCGCGTCGCCCGCCGCGAGCGACGCCGCGCCCAGCGAGGCCGCGACGAGGGACGACGAGCACGCGGTGTCGATCGCGGCCGCGGGCCCCGCGAGCCCCAGCGCAAACGAGGCGCGCCCGGCGACAAAGGGGCCGCCCGTCCCTGTGACGGCGGGCGGGCCGCCCGCGTCGACGCCCGCGGCCGCCGCGCCGGCCTCGGCCCAGTCGCCCGCCCACATGCAGCCGACATGTAAGGAGATGGGGAGGCGGGCCGGGGAGGAGTTGGGCGGCATCCAGGGCGCGAGGCGGGGCGTCGCGGCCGCCGCGAGCTCGAGCAAGAGCCGCGCGTGCGGGTCGAGCGCGGCCGCGGCGTCGCCCGCCAGGCCAAACGCGGCGCCGTCGAACGAGCACGCGCCGGCCAGGCAGGCGGCAAAGCGGGACGCGATGCGGGAGCTGGAGTTGGTGGCGCCGGGGGGCGCGCAGCGCGCGTCGGCGTCCCAGCGCGCGAGCGGAATGGGGCGCGCCGCGTCGCGGCCGGCCGCCGCCCACGCCGCCAGCGAGTCCAGCGTCGCGCCGGCGTAGCCGCACGGCAGGCGGGCGGCGTAGGTGACGAGGACGGTGGCGGGCGGGCGGTAGGGAGGGGGGAGGGCGCCGCGCGGCGGCGGCGCGAGCGCGGGGGGGGCGGCCGGCGCCGGTCCCTCCTCCCTCGCTTCCACCCCTCCCCGCTTGGCCAAACGCTCCTCAATGGCGTCTGCCAGCGCCTGTGGCGTGGGCGCGTCCAGCGCCAGCGTGGCGGGCAGGGACAGGGCAAAGCGCGCCGCGAGCGCGTCTCTCAATTCGACCGCGGCGAGCGAGTCGAGCCCCGCGGCCGGCAGCAGCGTGTCGGGACCGGGACGGGCACCCAGGACGGATTCCAGGGCGTCCAGGACGAGGAACAGGGTGGAGGCGGTGGTGAAGGGAGGGGGAGGGGGTGGCGGCGGCGGCGCGGCCGCCGCCGCGCGCTCGCCGACCAGCGTCCACCGCCCCCCCGACGCCCCCGCCGCCTGTCGCGCCGCCGCGAGCAGGGGCATGTCCACGACAGCCACCGCGCGCACCCCGGGCCCGGCGCCAGGGCAGGCGAACGCGGCCGCGAGCGCGGCGAGGCCGGCCGCAGGCGGGAGCGCGCCGTGGCCGCCGCGCGCGAGGCGCGCGCGCAAGCCGGCGTCGGCCGCCATGCCGGTGGTGGACGCCCACACGCCGAATTGTAACGAAGTTGAAGGGGTGCCCTGGGAGAAGGGAGCAGGGTGTCGGGCTGTGAAGGAGAAAATAGACAGCGCTGCGTGAACTTGCCAGCCAAAGCGACCCTTCAACTTTCGCCCGTCGACCCACCTCCGCACGCCCTCGCGCCACCCACGCGTCCAGCCCAGCACTGGCAGCTGCGTACGAGGCTTGCCCCGCGCTGCCGAGCAGGCCCGCGACCGAGGAGAGGGCAACGACGGCGGAAAAGGGGGTGCCAGCAGCCGCGCGCGATAGCGCTGCCGCCGCGACTGCCTTGGGCGCCGCCGCTTGCCGCAGCTTGGTGGGCGATTGGGAGCCGACCAGGGCGTCGGTGCGCGCGGCGGCGGCGAGGAAGATGGCGGTGGTGGGAGGGGCGAGTGCCGCGACCGCGGCCGCGCCGGCCGCGGTCGCCGCGTCGGCCGCCACCGCGACGACGACCGCGGGGCCGGCGCCCAAGGGGTCGACGGCGTCGACCGCCGACCGCGACACCAGGGTCACGTGCAGGGAAGAGCGTGCGGCGACGAGGTAGGACGCTAGCAGGCGGCCGAGGCCGCCCGCGCCGCCGACGACGACGGCCGGGCGCGCGGGCGTGAGGCGACGAGGGTCGATGGAGATGATGTCGCGCATCAGCCGGGGCAGGCACAGGGGGCCGCCGTCGGCGCGCGCGCCAAACTCGTCGCCGCGGAGCGCGGCGGCGACGGCGCCCTCGCACGTCGGCCCCCACCCGAACGCCGCGCCCGGCGCGGCGCCCTCGGAGGACGCGACGCGCAGCACAGCGGCCGCGGCGGCGGCGGTTGCCGCGGCGCGCGGCGGGCCCGCGGGGCCGGAGTCGGACGCGACCTCGGCGAGCAGCGACCGCGCGCCGGTCGCCGCCGCGCGCAGCGCGTCGGCCGCGGTCATGGCCCGGACGCGACCAAACGCCACGCCCGCCACATGCATCGGCTCTACCGCTTGCCACTCGAGCGCGGCGGTCGGCGGTGGCCGCGCGCGACCCGCGACCCCCAGCGCCGCGCGCCCGCTGCCGACCGCTTGCACCGACTGCATGCCGCGCACCGCCAGCGCGTTGCCGCACGAAACGTCGGCCGCGCGCCCAGAGGCATGGGCAGTCGCCCATCCCCCACCCCCCTCCCCCCCGCGCCCCCCAGCAAGCGCGGCGCCCACGCGCGCCGGCACGCGCGCCGCGCCGCCGCCCGCGCGCACCGCATCCAGGTGCAGGGCGGCGTCAGCGAGGGCGGGGTGGGCGTGATAGTCGCCGGCGGCGGGCGGGGTGGCGGTGCGCGCGAGCGCGCCGCCGCCGCGGCGGGCACGGCGGCGCGAACGGCCGGCCAGTGCGCGGCCCGGGCGCCTGTGGCGCGGCCGACGGTCAGCGTCCGCAGCCTCCACGCCGCGCACAGAGGCCGCGACGGCCGCCTGCCCTCCCCCCGCCCCGACCGCGACGCTCCCGTCGGCCGCCCACACGCGCACCACGATCGAACCACCCTTGTCCACGCGCAGCGGCGCGGCAAACGCGATGCCCAAAAGGAGTGGGCGACGGTTTGACCGCACGCCAAACAGGAGCGCGGTCGCGGCGGCGGCCGCGGCCTCGAGCGACGCGGTGGCCGGCACGAGCGGCGCGCCGCTCACCGCGTGCGCGCGCACGTAAGCCAGCGCCGGCTCGTCCAGGGACGCGGTGAAGAGGGCAACTCCAGGAGATTCTCCGGGCGCGGGATGCACCAGGCGGTGCAGGTGGGGGCCGTGCCAGGCCGCGGCGCGGCGCCACGGCAGGCGCGGCGCGCGCGCGCGCGCGTGCGCGCCCGCCGCCACGAGCGCGTGCGCGTTGACGCCGCTCATGCCAAACGAGGAGGAGCCCACGAGGGCGCTCGGGCCGGCCGAGCCCGGCGTCGGGCCGAGGCCGCGCGGCGCGGCCGCGGCGCGCCACGCGGCGAGCGCCGCGCCAGCGTGCGGGTTGACATGGCTCAGGCCGGCGACGGGAGGGGTGATGGCGTCTCCCGCCACGGCGGCCGCCATCAGCGCGCCCGCCACGCCGGCCGCGCCCTCGGTGTGGCCGTAGACGGCCTTGGTGGAGACGAGGGCGGTGGGGGACAGGGAGCGCGCGCCGCTCGCGCCACCCTCCTCCCCTCCCAGCGCCGTTGCCAGCGCCCCTAGCTCCAGCGGGTCGCCCAGCGCGGTGCCCGTGCCGTGCACGGCGACGGCGGCGACCGCGGCAGGGTCCGAGCGAGCGCTGGCGAGGGCGGCGCGCACGAGCGCGGCCTGCGCGGGGCCCGACGGCGCGGTGAGCGCGGCCGCCCGCCCGCCGTGGCCGACGGCCGACCCAGGGAGCAGGGCCAGGACAGAGGACGTGCTGCCACCCACGCCCCCCAGCACGACGGCCGCAAACCCCTCCCCGCGCCCGTAGCCGTCGGCCGCCGCGTCAAACGTGCGGCAGCGGCCGGCCGGCGACAGCGCGCGCAGCGCGCAGATGCCCGCGCACACGTCTCCCCACAGGATGGTATTGACGCCGGCGACGAGGGCGACGGGAGATTCGGCCGCGAGGATGGCTGGAAGGGGGGGAGGAGGGTGGGTGGACGGCGCGAGCGCGGGCGGCCCGCCCGCGCCCCCCTAAATCCCTTCTCTCCTCCTTTCTCACCCTGCCTGCCCGAGTGCAGCGCCACCAGCGACGATGAGCACGCGGTGTCCACCCCCACGCACGGGCCGGACGCGCCAAAGTGGAACGCGGCGCGGCCGGCGAGGTAGGGGGACCCCACTCCCGTCATCAGCGCCGCCGTCGACGGCACGCCGTACGCCCTGCGCGCGACATCGGAGGCGTCATAAAACATGCAGCCCACGAAAGTGGCGGCGGCGGGGAGGCAGGGCTCGCTTGAAGGGGTGGCTGCGGCGGCGGCCGCGCGCGCGGTCGCCGCCGTCTCGAGCAGCCGGCGACAGCTCGGGTCCAGCGCGGCCGCGTCGGCCGGCGCCAGCCGGCACCAGGCGGCGTCGATGGCGTCAAAGCCGGGCAACGTCGCCGCCAGGCGGGCGTAGGATTTGCCGACCGCGGCGTCGGCCGAAAAGAGGCGGTCGGCGCACCACCGGTCGAGCGGCACTGGGGCCTGGGGGCAGGTGGCGGAGGTGGCAGCCGCCAGGAAGGCGGCCGGCGTGGGTGCGCCGGGGAAGGCGCATCCGGCGCCCAGGATCGCGACGGTGGCGGTCGAGAAGGGGGGGGGCGGTGGTGGCCGCGGCGGCGCGCGCGCCACCGCTTCCCCGCCCCCGCGCACCACCGGCCGATGCCTCGCCTCCAACTCGACCGCCAGTGCCGCCGCGGTGGGATAGTCGAACGCGAGCGTGGCCGGCAGCGGCACCCCGCCGCCGAGCGACGCTGACAACGCGTCGCGCAGCGCGAGCGCGCCGAGCGAGTCGACGCCCGCGTCGGCCAGGGGGGTGGAGGGGGGGACGTCGACCCCGACCACGGTCCGCAGGGCGGCCAGGACGAGGGCGAGGTAGTCGAGGGTGGCGGAGGGGCGGGCCGACGGAGGCGGTGGCGGCTCGCGCGCCGGTTGTGCCGCCTCGGCGGCCGAGCGCGGCGCGTCAAACTCGTCAAAGCGCCCCCCAGCACGGCGTGTTTGCCGGCGCAACAACAGCT
>Ga0315294_10002874_pt1 | contig 18729 bp, 40 predicted proteins | sample YL17G13_40_MG_FD_203626 | JGI IMG/M metagenome (GOLD analysis project Ga0315294, IMG submission 203626) | Sediment microbial communities from Yellowstone Lake, YNP, Wyoming, USA - YL17G13_40 | ecosystem: Environmental > Aquatic > Freshwater > Lake > Sediment | place: USA: Wyoming | collected...
TCCTCGGTCAGGGGGGTGACATTCCCTCCCAGACACTTGATGTGGTCTGAGGTCTCGTAGTCCTCTCGAACGTCATCGTAGTTGGCTTGCAGGTGCCGGAGGGCGAACAGGATTGTTGCCACTCCTACCTTATCGAGGTGGGGGATTTGTTTCTGGGCCTTGGGCTGGCTGAAGTAGATATCGTTGATCTTTTGCCTTGTAGATTTCATTCTTCACTCTCCTTCTAGGATGTCACTGACATCCGCGTTGACGTTGATAATGACACTTCCTTCTGTAGTAAAAGATTTGGAGATTTTTAATTCGTCTCCTTTGGAAATATCTCTGATTCGGTATTAATATCCTCGCATGAGGCGTTAACGTTTATGATGGCAGCGCCGGACAGCCAGGCATGGCCGTCATCGTTCTCTGTGTCATACCCCACAATTCTATAGGAGAGGTCTGACAGACTTCCTATAATAGAACTGTCCAGGATGTGCTCATCCGCATAGTCATTCATGGGGTCTACTTCTCCGAAGCCCACCAGAGTGCCCAGAGGTATGAGGATGTTGACAGAGATTCTTCCGTTCTTGGTCAGCCCCCTCAGGGCTCCGAGTTTCAGGGGCTTGGTCAGGACTTGAGGTTTAGTTGCTTTCACTCAGGGCCTCCTCTATTACATCGACGGCTCGTTCCTGGCCGCAGGACTGAATGATGTAGTCAATCTGAGCCTGCACGCCGTCGTTATTTATTCTCGAAGCCTCCTCGGACTTGAGATCGACGGCATCATCCAGACATCCGTCGCCGATCTCAAGTCTCAGGGCATCCAGTTTCTTGCTCATCCTCACGCCTTGATTTTAAGGTTAAGGGTCTTAGCTATCTTCTTGACTCCCTGGGCCATGGCATCGAAGCCTTCACGGCCTTCGTCTGTGGAGCAGTCCCACACACCCGTGTGGCCTTCGATGCAGGAGTTGTACAGGGTCTGGAGTCTGGTTCTGGTACTGGCCACCTGACGGCGTAGCATCCGGTGTTCCTTCATGAGCTCATTGCTGTCGTACTCGTGGAGGAGCTGGGTTGCGAGGTCTGTGCCCCCGTTTTCTTCGCTGGCTATCAGGACTTCTTTGGCCCCGAACTTTCTCTTCATGAACTCCGCCAGCGGGCCCCAGTCGGCGAAGTGCCAGACCTCGGCACTGTAGGTGAGTAGGATACCTCTGGTAAGGACTAGCCGTTCGAGGTCCTCCTCGGTACCGAAGTCGAGGTGTCCGGCCAGACTGTTATTGCAGTCCCCGTCAGACCTGCCCAGGTACTCGCACACCTGTGGGAATTTTTCTTTGAACTCGGGCCAGAATTCCTGGGGTTTCTTACCCCGGTTCTCCTGCCAGTAGTCCTGAGACCGGGCTCCTTCGAGGAAGAAGCTTTTGATGGTGGACATCTGCTCGTCTTTGACTATTTTCGGGAAGGCTGCTACCATTGCATAGACACATTCACCCATTTGTTACTCCTTGTGAGAGGTGTAAATCATAACTGACTCTATCCTCATTGCATAACGTGTAGAGGATCTCGAAATCTATAAAGCTTCTCTTGTTCATTTTATCTCCTCTATTGTGATCTCCTCTTTCACTATGAGCAGTTTATGGCCGGGCAGATGAGCCTTCCATAGTGCTTTGGCCTCCTCCAGACGTTCCATAAGTTCCTCACGGGTATTGGCCCGCAGGGGTTCTATGTCCTCACCCGTGAACTCCAGGTATCCACCTTCAATTGGGTAGGCGAAGCAGTATGTTATGATTATTCTCATTCTGACTCCTATTAATAGGTAACAATAACAGGGTTGGTTCTGAGAATCTGCCACCCTCGTTTCTCCATCCGGGCTATGACCTGCTCTATTGTCCAGGTCTCGGGTCTGGCCAGTTTTGCAGCTCCCAGGGTCACATCCCAATCCTCCTCGAATTCCTGTTGGCCCTTGGACTCGTGTTCCGCCATGTAGACATCGACGATGGTCTTGTCATCATACGGCCTGGATATAACTGTGATCATTTTTGAACTCCTTTTAGCAGGCGTATTTTTTACTGGGTTTACGAATTTTTAACATCCAAGATAAATCCTTAACCGGCTTGGTCGAATGGACTAATTTCCCTTTTGGATTCTTCAGGATGATTCCCTCGATAGATTCATCCATGTCCCAGGCCTGCTTGAAAAGGTTCCAGAAACCAGACGTCCATACCTGGGATAAGACCACATGCGTGCCGAACTTCAGGCCTTCCAGGATCTTCCTGGAGTCACCCCAGGTCTTACCCAATAGGAGTTCACCCTTCCACCCCATCAGGCAGTGGACGACGATCTTGTTCTTGATCTTCTTTGTGCAGCGGTTCACGGTCTCCGCGTTGACGATGCAGCCGCTCGGAAAGATCTCCGCCATCTCCTCCAGGACCTCGGGACTGGGATGGTAAGCCAGATGGGCGTGGTGCCGGTTCCACCAGGTATTGGTACTCGTGTAGATCAGGGTGTTGTCCCCGTTCCATTTGAGCTCGGCAATATATTTACCCGTGGCTTCTAAAGAATCAATGTAATCCCGTGAGGGGTTGAAGATGTTTGCCGGGTCAGCGGGCATCAGGACTGGCCGATTGGGATAGTAGTAAACTTCATTTAATGCTGGGTTTACCTTGCGTGTATTGGGTACTCCGGTGAGGACTTCTGTGGGATCCCATATGATTTTTCTTCCACCCTTTTTCTTGGGCTTGGTCGGGGCTAATGGATTAGTCATTCTGATTTCCTTTAGGAGTGGCCACGATACAGGGTGGTTCCCTGATTGAGTTCGGAGTACCCGGTGAGCTTGTAGAGATCTTTCCACGTAGCTCCACAGGCCAGGCAGGTTACTTCCTGCCATGCTGTACCGGCGTCCACTTCAACTGGGCCACCGCTGACATCTCTGCCTTGGCACGAGGGGCAGACGGTAGGATTTTTAATGTACTGGGCATCAGTAAGGGGCTTTTTCTTATTCATTTGGTCTCCTTTCACTCCCATATTATTTCAACCTTACAGGGACGGTCACAACTTTTTTCAAGGTTCTTTTTAGCTATGGTTGCTGTATGTTTCAGGGATCTTCCGAAGCCACAGGTGAACCAATAGTTCAATTCCCATGACCCCCATTTCATAAGTCGGCCTGAAGTGAGTTCAGGAATGAATGTTCCTCCTTTTTTAGCCCCTCCATCCCAGAAGCCCTGGGTGGGCTCATCAAAGGTCAGAACGAGAACTGGTTTGATTTTTGGAATCTTACGAATCATTTGGTCTCCTTGTTATAGTCATTGACGATGCAGTTTCCGGTCTCTTGCTGGTACTCTTCCAGGGCCTCCTGCATGCTGTTGGATTTAGGAAGTCTGCTGGTATATTTGGTAGAATGATTACGAAAAAACCACTGGCCTGCATAAACGGTTCCTTCTCCGCCTGTATGGATGAGGTCTCCATTGGTGAGCAGAACATTGTCCGTCCCAATCTTCTTGGGACAGATCTCGATGTATTGTCCGATCATAGTGCCTCCGGCTTGAATTTGATCTGTGATATTGTACATTCAGACGGATCTACGTCATCCCGAATTTCTTTGAAACTGGGCTGATATAAATGCCCTTGCTGCCCCTGAACATAAAGGTATTTGATCTCACAAACTAACCCAGTTAGCTGTTCTAATGGAAGGGGTATCTTACTGGGAGCCACTGTGCAGTAGCCTCTGAATTCCCACTGGCCCTGGGCATTAAGGAGTTCCAGACCGATTGAGTTCTTACCAGGCCGTCCCGGGCAGACTCGTGCAGAGAGTTCAGCATAAAACTTTCTCTTCCACATGTCTTGGTGGCCCTTGCCCGCTGTGAAGGGCGCGGCGAGTCTCTTGAAGACAACTCCTTCTTTGTCCTGGGCTTTAAATTCTTCGTACATGACACGTTTATCAGCCCTGGTGTAGAGTGGGACTCGAATAATCCCTGTGGGCCTAGCGAATTGCAATGTAATCTCATGGTTTCTGATCGAATAACTCTTGCCTCGGAGGTCTATGGTCGTATCTTCAAAGAGATCATGCTCAAGGATGTCATAGACGTAGAAGTTGTCTCCTATCTGTTCTCCGTCTAAGAGCATGTGAGGTTTTCCGACAAGAGCCGGGGTGATCTTATTAATGAAGTCAGGAGTCGGGGCAATCAGGATGCCCTTCTTATTCGTGACCCACAGTCCGGGTTCATAGATCCTGTCACGATACCGCCCCCACTGGACCATCTTGTGGGTGCCATTCATTTTCTCTTGAAGCCCCCAGTCCGGGTCATCCAGCAGGCGCTCCGCCTCCTCCTCGTCGATCTCATTGAGGAGCTGGGGGTAGTTTCCGGTCTGGACTTTCTCACCCGGTGGCATGACCTGGGTCACGGGCACTGGGTTGCCCACGGGTGTGGCTGGTCGCACGGGCTGTATGTATGGAGCGTCTGGGTTGTCCCATAGGATCTTTCTGCGGGGCCCAGCCGGAGCTGAAGTCACTCTGACCTCCACGGTAATGTGTTGGGCTGGAGTTGGGGGCACATTGGTTTGTGCCTGTGAAGCCAGGCCTGGCCAATCATGGCTAAGGCTCTCGGCATTGGTTACCACGTAGCCTTTGGCCAGTTTTTCATTCTTGACCTTCTCAAAGATTCTCAGGGCCTTATCGAGGGAGACCCCTTCCTCTTTGGTCCAGGAGTTTAGGGAAGCACCTCCAGACTGTGCCTCTACCCAGTAGGTGGGCTGGGCGGATTCCTGTCCGCCCGCCTCGTGCTCATTCAACTGGATATGATAGACCTTATCACTACTTCCTTCATTGCACCGAAGGGAAACGCTTCTAATGGTACGCATTGTGTCTCCCTTCTAAAGGGTTAATGTTATTTTTATTAGTTGTGGTCCGGCCAGAGTCCATGATTGGACAGAGGTCACCTCTAACAGGCTATCCGCCGTGGCTCCTCGTTCGATGAGCCAGACTTCGGCGATGTCCAGGACGATCCGCTCCAGCTCTTCTTTGCTGGTGTCCTTGACTTTCTGTTGGAGGTCTCCAAAAGTTTTCATTCTCAACTCCCTTGTTAGATGTGCCGGTCAAAGATAAAGTAGTAAGTCCTCTTCCCGTCTCCGCCGAGGTCTGCGAAGTGGTGGTCGGAGCACTGGAGGGTGTTACAGGGTTCGGGATGGTCGATGCAGTCATAGAGTTTTCTCAACTGGCGGAAGTGATACTCAATCATGCTGTTCTTCTGGGGCGAGAGGAATTCGACGATTTCTTTGGCCAGCATGTCCAGACGTTCAGGAACTCTGGGCTTTGATCTCTCATTCTTCAGGGCCTTCGTGACTTGGGCCTTGATGTCAGGACTGATACGGCCAAACCTGTCTTTGTACTTCAGATATCGGTGAGCTCTGGCTGACCCCGGATGAACGTCACTTGCGTCGAGGTGCCTCAGTACCAGACCTTCGAAAACGATGTCCTTGAGGGCACCTTTGTGCTCGCGGATGTTGATCTTGGTATTACGAAGCCAATGTTTCTCCAGAGCCTCAAAATCTTTGTGCTCGTGCTGGATCATGTATTTCTTATCCACGACTGCATGGTCATCAGCCAGATAGTCCCAGCCAGCAGTATTGGTTCCAGAGTCAATGGAAGTTTCGAGTTGGCTCTTGGCTTCGTCGAAGGCGTCTTGCCGGTTATCAGCTTTGATTTTGACGAGAATAAAATGATGCATTAGGTTCTTCCTCCTTAGTGACTTATTTCAACCTGAACTGCCCCTAAATTATATTAAGGGTGAGAATAATAATAAAGGACGCTTTATGTCGAGATATTTAACTCGTATGGAGAATTTTCAGGGGAGGCGCTATAATTCTTTTACTATTAAAAAACGCCTGACCTCTGAATCTAATGGTAATTCAAAGTGGCTCTGTGTTTGTGACTGTGGCAAAAAACTTCCTCTCTCTTATAGGGAGTTCAGTCAGAAGAAAGATTGTGGCTGTCGAAGAGGGTGCAAATTTAATAATTCTCCTTTACATAATCTTGTGGGTAAAAGATTCACTTTGCTCACAGTTAGCAAACTGCTTGACAAAAGCCATGCTAAGGAAGGCCGTTACTGGCAATGTATATGTGACTGTGGTAATGAACTCGAAGTAACAACGACCGGCCTTTTAATTGAGCGCGTGAAAAGTTGTGGGTGCCTTACACGGCCCACGGTACTAAAGGCCGTTGCACGTGCCTCCTACGCTCAATATAAGTACAATGCAAATAGAAGAGGTAGGGATTATGTTTTTGACTTATCTTTTGAGGACTTTTTTAAGGTGGTTATATTACCCTGTTATTATTGTGGTACAGAACCCCATAAAGTTTCGCATAAAAACAAATGGAATATTGTTACAAAAATAAGCGGGATAGACAGGGTAGTAAATAATAAAGGGTATACGAAAGAAAATATTGTTCCTTGTTGTAAGAAATGCAATTGGATGAAGGGACAGGACTCAACAAAAGATTTTATGCACCACATACAATTAATTCAGGCTCATATGGCTACGCATACCCCAAAGTAAACCTCCCCCTTTTTAGTTTGTTTGACCCTGATTCGTTTCAGGTATAAAATCGGTGACTTTATCGAGGGGCACCTTTTCCCGACTCCCGTCATCACATTGCATCAGAACACAGTTGGACTTTAGTTTTCGAATGGCCTTGCCATGATAACTATAATCATCCCGTCCTATCCATCGGACATCTGAGGCTCTGAGCAGGGCTTCCATTAATTTTTCGGGATCATCCCATACTCGTGAGTTTATGACATTTCCGTTTTTGTTTCTCACAGTTTCTCCTTTATATGTTATCCCACAGTAGGAACTCCGTCCGAGGGCTGTGAACCGAGAGAACAACCACGTCATAGCATTTGTCAATCATCCTTCTCGCGCTGTCAAGTATTGACTGATCGGAAGGTTCCCTTTCAGTCTCAGTCCTGACCTTTACATTTACAGATATGCCGGTTGACTGGGGATAGCCACGGACTCCCAGTGGCTTCCCCAGACTGACCTGTGCCCGGCAGCACCATATGCGTGCCATTACCAGATGATCTTGCGGGGTTTGACCGTCTCCTTGACGGGTTCCGCAACGGCCTTGTTCTTCTGAGGAATCTGATCCCGGACAGCCGGTGCCCGGTTCACCTCAGAGTAGTCCTTGTGTCCGACGCTTTCCACATCCGCCCGGCCCTGATCAACCAGACGGGTATGTTTACAGGTGCGACTGCCATCGGCGGCAACCCTTCGGGTCCAGCCCATGCAGTTGCAGCTCGTGCTTCCATCAACCATCTGCAACGTCTCATACGTCTTGCTGGGGTTCGAGCCTGACGGGAATGTCCAAACCTTTGCAATGTCTTTAGCCATTCTTCTTTCCTCCTCTTAGTTCATTATGATTTTACGGTGACGGGGTGCCACCTTGATGTCTTTGAGGGCTTCTAAGCGGACTTCTACCTGCTCTTTGACCTCATCCCACAGCTCCAACTTCTTCAGTTTCGGTAAGTCCTCGTTCTTGACTCTGGCAATGAAGGCCAACTGAAGTTCCGAGCTGGAGATCTCCTGCTTCTCGACGACATAGTTCTGGATCAGATCCTTGTACTCACCATTCGTAATGAATTCGTACTCGTCCCTGTAGTTGTCGTTGAATTCCATCCGCCACTCGTGGTCAGAGATCTTAGCATCGTTCACAATTGGTTCACCCTTAGAGATCCCGACGCTGTAAATACCAGACCCCCCACCTTCGTCTGTCCACGAATCCTTGAACTGGAGTTCAGGAAACTGTTGGGCTGTTGCCAGAACCCACTGGGCCGGAGGAGACCATGCCGTGTTGAACCGGAACCGAAGCCCGTCTGGAATCTCCTCGACTGGCTGGGCATCGTATCCGCCCCACTTGGTCGACCATCGGCCATGTGCCCATTCATACCAGTCACCGAACCCATACTTCTCTTTGTTAGCCTTATAAATGGCTTTCTCTTTCTCGGTATGGGCCGGGCAGGTGATGTGCATGGACTCGGGCATGGGGACTGTGCCATTGAAATCGAAGATCCAGTCCGAGTCGAATTCGTTTTCTTTTGTGTCGTTGGCTCGGAAGACTTTGTTTCTGAACTCTTCGAGCTTGTTGACAGATCCGGTAACGTCGAGGATGTTTGTGATATGGTTAGGCATGAACTCTCCTTGTGTCTATGTTTGTTTCACCACACTTGGGGCAGATGGTAGGGTCAGCCTTTTGAATGGCCGTGAATGTGCCGCACTTCGGGCAGACAACTTCCCACTCGTGCCCATAGTCAGGCTGGTCCAAGTAACTGTCAAAGGCCTCGAACTGATCTTCCGAAAGATGAAAGTCATAGCCGGGTGCTGTACTCGGGTCTTCTCCGAAAAGAACAGTCAGAGGAGGGAGATCATGATTGTTGATCTCCGCCTCCGTCTGACATTGAATCTTGAATTTCACTCAATCGCTCCAGACGGGAAGGCACCGCTCCGCCACTGCTTGGCCACGAGGGCGTTCTTACTCGGGTCGAAGAATGACGGGGTGTAGTTGTAGGTCTTGTTTCCGATCGTGTATGACCGGCTGACTATGAACTTGTTGTCCGGAGTCCTCTGAATGAAAAGTCCCATAAGCTCCGCCGACAGGGCGTCATGCTCAGCATACAGGGTCTTGGCGGCTGCGATCTGCGTGCGTAGTGCTTCCAGACGGTCGAACTTGGCTTGGATGGCCTGCTCCATCTGGGAGACGGAAGGGGACAAAGAAACCGGGGGCGTGCGTCGTGCTCTTGGCATAAATGTAACCTCCTGAAAATAGGATTAGGATTGAGGGTGTGTTAATTCGTGGGCAATAGGACGGGCGTGGCGTAGTAAGGCTTGCTCTTCTCATTCGATGAAGGTGACTTGGCTCCGACTCATATAAGCATCTTGTTCGGTCGGGTCTCTAACAAGGCAAACAATCTTCATACGATTGAGAGTGGCTCACTTGACATTTTTGTTCCTTTGATATATATTCTTAAATCGGATTTAAAGTCTCATCAAAGCTGAAAATGCTGGGTGAGAATTAAAACTTTAAATCTAATCCATGTTCCTTGCTTCAACTTTAATTAGTTGATTCGGAGCACTGAAAAATTTGAAAGAACCCAGACTCGGGCTGGAGTCTGTTGAGTAACCGGTGCAATGCCTTATAGCAAAGGCACGGGTCAGGACTCAAGGAAGCCCATGAATTTATTCGTGGGACAGTCACCAGTTCCTTTCGTCATTGACGATGATAGACATCTCCCGTTCCAAGGCCCGGGCATAGGACTCTGGGTTGTCACAGGTGCCACGGACTCTTCGGATTGCCCGTTCGGTTACATTGAAGCGACCCCTGATGGGCCACTTGTCTGAGTCATCCTGCCGTCTGAAGAGTCTGTTGATGACCCGGATCTGACCCAGACGTGTGTCGCTCTTCGTCCAAGCGATTGTCATTATCTGTTCTGCTGATTTTATTTCCATTTCATTTCCCTTCCGAGAAATCAAAATAGAATCTCGGGTTGTGCTGAAAGGACAAGGAGCCTCTGACTCCGTCTGACTTCCTTCTAACCACGACGAAGGGGGCACAGAAGCTACTCACCTCGAAGTCCTGTTGGAGTTCTTGTGTGTTCCATACCTTCCCGTATTTCTGTTCCAACTCCTCCCGGGTCTTGGGACTCTGGTTGATTTTGTTCACGAGGGTTCGGCGAACGAATTCGGATTCATCAGGCATTAGCGACGTCCTTTCTCATAGGTTGAATAAGCACAGGGCGTGATAACGTACCACTCATTCCCCGAACAGCTATCATGGTGGAAGTTCTGCATGGCCAGTTTCTTACCGTGCTTGACCTTGAAAAACCGATAGGTGCATGGCGTGTTGGGAAGGATACTGCGGATCAGATCCTTGCCGTTCATAACCTTCACGTACTTGTAACCAGACCGTGACTGCCAGCCGAAGTTCTTAACCTCCAGTTTGAAGTACATCGGGGTGAAGTCATCTCCCAGGGCGGGCCTCCTGCTCAGTGCCATCAGGGTCTCGGTCAGGTTTTCGCATAGGTCGTCAAAGGCTTGCTCAAAGATGTCCTGGTCTCGGGAGACTTCAGAACGAATCTCGTCCAGGAGTTTGTTCTTAACCTTCAGGATCTCCTGCTCGGTGCGCTCCCCCTCGATCTCAGCAAGAGCCTTAGACAGTCGGTTGATGTAGTCCTCGTTGTCCTCCTCCACCAGGTACTGGACCTGGGCATCGATGATGTCAGTTTCATCCCAGCCACAGAGGGGCGTAGTGATCGGGACAGGGGCTAATGCTTTGGCTCTTATAAGTTCTTCTTTGTTCATACTGACTCCTTAATGTTAAAAAGTATTCCGTTGAAAGCTTTTACGAAAGCTTTGACTTCATCTTCTTCAACAGTGCCATCCTCAAAGAAGACTTTGATACCGCTTTCTTCTCCATCACCAACGACGCCGACGACTACTATACTGGTTTTTGATCCGCTGATAAAGCTTGTTGAAAAAGGTAAGTCTTTATGCTTCTCTAAAGCCTTCTTCAGTTTGGATGTTGTCGTGATACTCCTGTCGTATGCTCCAGTAACTTTTCCATTTTTGTCGATATAGATTGCACCGGAGTTAGGTACCGTAAGCATGAAGCCACAATCAAGGTCTTGATCCTCACAGTCTAAGATCTTCGTTATTTTTGTACTCATGACTTTTCCTTTTTAAGCTCGTGGTAGATTGTTCTAAGGGGGCCGAAGGCCGGGCATAGTTTGGTCTGGATCATCAGGGAGGTCAGCCCGGCCATGGGGGACAGGTAGGCAAACCCTTCCATTCCATTGGCAGCATTCAGTAACTGGTCTCTGGTAAAGGGTGGGTTCTCCATTGCCTTATTAAAGGCAGGGAAGTCCATCACTGTCATGTAAGAATCCATGTGGGTTATCCGGCCATTGATACCACTGACGAAGACCCTTTGTTCTTGCAGATAGTCTTCTACTTCATCCATGTAAGAGTTCATTTTAATTGTGCGACTCACAGTCCGGGTCACTGCATTCCGTGGTCTCTCCATAAGAGAGGTTAGCCAGATCGGTGACCACACCCTTGACGACGTACTCGTGACAGGTCATGCAGACTTCCAGCTCGTCATCGTCAGGGAGAGTTATATATTCCCGGGCCAGACATCCTTTCGGTTTTGCTGTAGAAGACTCTGCTGTTACTTCGCCAGTCCTGGGATCGTAGGTTCCGGGAGTTGTGATCTCGGTGCCACTGTCCCATACACTGGTGAACAAGACCTGAATCTCTTTGTTCTTTTTCATGCTTGACTCCTTCTATTGAAGTTTCAGTTGGGTCTGTCTGACCCGCTCGTTAAACATTTGGGGGTAGTTCCTGCGATAGGTACTGAGCAGTTGAGTGGCGTGCCCCAGCCGGTCTCGATAGTCTTTCCGCTGGGCCGGGGTGATGTCGTCTGGAGTCTGCTTGGCCATCTTCAGAGCTGTAAGGCAGATCCCGGTCTCACGCTTCAGGTCGTATATGTTTCTCGTGACTTTAATCACTTGGCTTACTGAGATCATTTCAACCCCCATGATCCGAGTTCTTTGTACTGAATCCTACCGTCTGCCTGCATCTGAGGCCAGTACCTCTTACATCGATGCGTAGGGCAGTAGGCTTGAGGCTGACCCTTTGCCACCTCACTGGTAGGGGGTATCAGGCCGGTGCCCTTGCAGAGGCATCTCTGTGAGTCTGCGGGGTACAGGGTGTCTCGTGTCATACTGCCAAGACCCGCTCGGGGATCTCATAGGCCGTCCCGTACTTAGCATTGTATGTGATCAGCATCTCTTTGCCCCTCTCGGTCAGGGGCCTGGGATAGCCGAAGCACGAACCCTTATCGTAGCACCAGACGAAGTGTGCTCTGGGGTCGCAGTCAATCTTGGCCATCTCATCCACCCAGTCCTGGGGCAGGGCACAGTCGTATGTCCCCAGACCTAATTGCTTGCATGCATCTTCAACTGTGATCCTCATCTTATGATCCTTTCTTTAGAGACTCCTAAACGGTAATGCTCATGCTGAGAAGAGAGATTCCCCGGCAGGCCTCGGGCCTTACCGAGGAATCTCCCGTACCTTTCTCTGAACGTGGGCCTCAGTCCTGCCAGGCGATCTTACGCTTGTAAGTCCCGCTGATGGAACTGATGTCGGTGATGTCCGACGCCGCCGTGGCGATGGCTGCCAAACGATCCTTGAGCTGCACCTGCATCTCCGGCGAGGACAGTTGCTCGGGCGTGGCCGTGGTCAGGAACTCAGTCTTGAGCTTCGTCAACTCCTCGTTGATGCGATCATCACCGACGAAGTTGAGGCTCTGGAACTTGTCCACGAAACTCTTCAGAGCATTGATGCTCTTGTTCGTGATGACCTTGCCCTCCTTGATGGACTGGGAGATCCGGGTACAGACATTCACAGTCTCACCACGGAGCTGACCCACCACATCCTCAACGAAGCCCGCAAGCTTGGCTCTGGTCTGGGCCTTCCACTCCTTAGTGGCAAATTCGGACTGGCTCTCGCCAATCTCGAACACCGTCCACTCAATGTCATACTTGTTCAGTATGGACTCGGGCGTCGGGTAGTAGGAGCGGATGCGGGTCAGGAACGCTTCAACGAATTCGTTCTTTACTGCTTCCCGGTCTTCCAGACTGAACTCGGTCACACCCTCCGGCTCTTGCTGCACGAAGGCGGTCTCCGCCGCTTGCCGGTAGATCGGAAGCATCTGCTCCTGATAGTTGGCCAGGTTCTCAGACAGGGATCGGGCCAGTTCCAGGTAGTGGTCCCGGCAATCCTTGAGGATCTCAACGACCTTCGGGATGTTACCCTTCGGCACAAACTTGGCTGAGCCGATGGGGAACTTCAGGCCGAATGGGAAGTCCGCCGCCCGGCGTGCCTTGCCTTCCCAGTACCTGAGAGTGCTGACCACATCGTCCGGCACGAGCATCTTGACACCGAGCTTGAAGGCTGCGGCCACATCCGCATCACTCAGGCCCATGTCCTGGGGAGTGAGGCAGATTGATGCTGACCATGCTCGAACGTGAACGTCAATCAACGCGCCGTCATTAAACATTGAACTTGGCATAGGATTGGACTCCTTGAAGAGGGTTTTAAGATATTATACAGAGAAGTGAGAATGAAAAAGGGAGAGAAAGAATCTCCCCTATGCTACCTTGCGTCTGCCTGCGGGAACTGCTTCGAACTGAGGCTCTATCATCCTGGGCTGTTGAGGAGTGGCCGTAACCCTATTCCTCATGGCTGCGTACTTCGGAGAGTTGTACGTGAGCCAGAGATACCTGTGAGCTTTTATATGGTCCTCATAAGATCTCTGGTCTCGGACTCTCAGAGTACCACGAGCAATCATGCCGTGGAGGCATGCCACATAGCCCGTGACTTGGAAGATCGAGACCTCATTCGGAAGGCTCTGAACCTTGAACCTTACACAAAGGTCCTTCCCGATGACTCCGTTATTGGGCAGGAACAGTCTATCCCTGATAAGATCTTTCTCAGGGACAAGAAGGTTTCGCACCTTCATGATCCTGTGCCCGTTCTTCGAGGGAGTCCTAAAGACCTCAGGCTTCAGTGCCCATACTGGGGGATCTTCCGGCAGGACCTGGACAGGGGCCTCTGGAATCAGAACCGGATCAGGTTCCGGCTCCCAAAGTATCTTCCGTTTTGGAAACAAATTGGGACTCCTTTCTATGAAAGAGGAGAGGGGGATTGCTCCCCCTTTCTCCCTTAGTTGTTCTCGGGATTCGTTCCGATGATCTTCCTGCGACCATTGCCCCGGACCTCGGGCTGAGGCTGGGGCCGTTCGGGCGAAGCCCTCTTGCACCCATGTTTCAGAGCCCATGCCCTGTTCTCGATGATCACATCACCCATTAACCGAGAAGTCGGAGTGATCTCACCAACCGTGCTGATGAGGTCCTGCAACATCAGGTCCGTATGCTTGGACGCAAAGGCCAGGTTCAGGGCTTCCTGAACCCACTGCTCTATGTCCGCACCGGAGAACTGGTCGCACAGAGTCACCAACTGGGCCATGTCCGTGTTGAACATGTCCGGGTTGCGACCTATCTTCCGCAGATGGATCTTGAGGATCTCTTCTCGCTGGACATTGTCCGGGAGATCAACCCAATATAACTTGTCGATACGTCCCGAGCGGAGCAACTCAGGTGGGAGCGCTTTCACTGAGTTAGCCGTGGCAACCAGGAAGACGTCTGTTTTTCTCTCTTGAAGGAAGTTCAAGAGCATACCGAAGACCTTTTTCGAGGTCTCGTGGCTCTCGTCTCCATCCTTGTTCCCAGACATGCTCTTCTCCAGCTCGTCGATCCAGAGAACGCATGGAGCATTTGCCGCTGCTATGTCTAAGCACTTGGCCATGTTGCCCTCTGACTCTCCGACATACTTGCCGAAGATCTTGCTCACATCCAGGCGGAACAGAGGCATACCGAAGGCACTCGCCGTAGCCTTGGCTGTGAGGGACTTCCCGCACCCCGGAACTCCCACGAACACTATGCCCTTAGGAGACCGGACTCCGAAGTCATGGGCCGCGTTCGTGAAGTTGTTTTTGCGAATCATGAGATCCTGTTTGAGGAGTTCCAGTCCACCCACATCGGCCAGGGTCTCAGTTACCTCGACGACTTCAAGGCTCCCTGACTTCTGAACAATGCTGGATTTCTCCCGTCGAATGATCTCGGGCTTGAGGCCTTTGCCCTCGGTAAGGGAGACGCAGAAGGCATTACCTGCCTCGATCGAGGTCATTCCCAGGGCTGCATTGATCAACTCCTCTTCCAGGGCCGGGGTGGGTCGCTTGTTGTTCGGAACTCCTGCTGACTCGCAGATGTACTGGAGGACACCTTTGAGCTCGGTCCGGGTCGGGAGTTTGTAGTCGATCATCCTGATCTCTTTGTCCAGCTCATCCGGGATCACCACCACCGGACTCAGGATCACCAGGCACTTGCAGGTGCCACGGAGAGCCGGAAGGATATTCCGGATTGTCCTCTTGATGATGTCCGCGTCCCGGAAGCTCTTCCCAAGGTACTCGTGATAGTCCTTGAGAAAGATTATTGCATTGTCACCGGGGCCACCCGAGGCTTGGGGAGTATCGATCCAGATCAGGGGTTTGCCGGGGTCCGTCGATTTCTCCATGGCTTTCTCGTATGTGAGACGACCATCATCAATGGTGACCTTACGAAGGCCTGAGGCAATGTCCCAGGTATAGGTGGAGAAGTATTCGTCTACCTTAGTCTCCGGGTTTGGAATTATTGCTACTGCGGCTGCGGAGACGTACTCGACCAGGGCTCGCTCTTCCTCATGGGTTTTGACCCAGAGGCACGAGTATGAGGCCTTGACCTTGTTCATAAACTCGGTCGCAGCAGCGGATATTACTCTTGCCATATGTTTGGCTCCTTAGTTAAGGGTTGGTTCCGTCGTATTGAAGGGCCCATTTGGGCTCCATCTCATTTTTATCCAGGCACCCGGTCGGGTCAGGAAGGATGACTCGGAGCACGGGTCGGTTGCATTCGGTGGCTTCGACAAACAGAACTCTGTAGTTCTGGATGATGCCTGCGACTCGGGCTCCGGCAGTGAACACATCTCCGTCTTTGATCTCCTTGACAATATTGGCCAGGATGCTGTGTGCCACCTCTGCCGGGATGGGGCAACAGATCTGCAGGTCGAGGTGCTTGCAGGTGATGTCCAGGCCGTGGGTATGAATGTTGTACCCATAGGGTGCTTCGTCCTCATCAGTCACGAAGTGGGCATACCACCCGTACTCTTCCATGTTCTTTTTCTGATGGGCTTCGACTTCGTCCATGCCGAAGGCACAGGCGTCGCATACGGGCTTATTGAGCTTATCGTGTTCGGGTTGATCATTGTTCATAAGTAGCAGGTCCTTTCGTTAGTAAGTGATCCATGAGGCTTGATTTTTATGCCCCACGCAATCACGCTGTCCTTCTTCAAGTATGTAACGGATCCGAGGGAGATGTGCTATGAGAGCCTTATGTTCTTTTATTCCGAGTCGACTGATCTCTTTGTTGATCGTCGACAGATGTTGTTTAATTTTGGCTAGCTTCTTCCTTTCCAGTTTGAGTTCTTCCCGCTCGTATTCCGCTTCTGAGGCACGGATTGTGGAATGACCACGTGTGAAATCGTGATTAAGATTATCAATCTGTCTCTTTCCTTCTCCGGCAATACGTTCCAGGGTGGTCTCCGTTTCGGCTAAGACTCTTTCATGCTCTGTATTAACAATAACTTTGAATGTCAATGTGTACTCATATGTCTTCATAAGTTGTAACTCCTCATCCGCAGTAAGGGTTAGCGTTGACACACAGGGGTTCATTACGCTCCTGGCATTTCTTTCCACACAAGACACACATCACCGGACTCAGGTCCGGGTGAAACCATTCGGAGGTGACTGTGTCATCCTCGAAGGTGAGGGTTATCTCGGTGAATGCAACAGGGTTCGAGTCGGCCATGGTGACACCTCCTTTCTGGGGGGGCTCAGATTTCTGTAGCGTGATCAGCCGAGTACGTTGCAGAGTGGGGGGCATTTTCATCAAACACTTCCGTGTGAAATGCCTGGTCACGAGCAACTACGAGGGCATGCTTGCGGTTGTCAGCCTCTACAGCGATGATCTTTGACATTTTCTTTGTCTTCGTTACTACCACATTGTACGTGGGCATTAGTTTTCCCTCCTATGTCAACAGAGTCTTTGGATACGTCGCAGGAAGTTGGGGTTTGCTTCTCTGCACAACGGCTTACCCAGTTCTTGGCACCTCTTGCCACACATGGCACAGAGGATAGGGCATAGTTCCGGGGTGCATTCGGTAGAGACTGAGGAGTCCTCGAAAGTGAGGACTACCTCAGTAAACTTATCAGGCACGGATGCCTTCTTCGGTTCTCCGGTTGTCGTCGTCATAGTACTCCCGGGTCCGTTCTTTTTCGGTGACGGACGCATTGAGTGCTCGTTCGATGAAGTCCGTTAATTTTTCACAGTCCGCACCCTGGAACCCGGAGGTTGCCTTATGGACGGTCTTGCCGTCGTTCTCAAAGGTCAAAGTCAAAGTCCCAATTTTATCTCTTGAGCTCATGTTACCTTCCTTCCCGGAGGACGCGACGCCCACCGTCTTCGAGTTTGAACCGTGCTACGATTTGAATGCGGTTCTTATCATCCCGTACCTCTTCGTACTCGATGTCCCGCTTCTCCATCTCGATCTTGGCCGTCTCCACATTGCTGTACGTGGCCACCTGGGTCTGCCAGGCAGAGCTATAATGCTGCTGGCCCCCACCATAGTTGTAGTCATCGACATGGGCGGTGTAAGTCCCGTCTTCCGTCTTTTCCCAGCCAATGTCACAGCCACCCCGAGCCAGCTTGGTGCTCTTACGGACGATGACATTGGCCATGAACTTCTCTTCCTTGTGGAAGCCACAGCACTGCTGGGCCTGTTCATGGATCTCGATCCTGGACATCGGGATGCCTATCCTGACCAGGGCCCGGACCAGGGCCTGAGGATTAGTGATGGACGTCTTGAGCTTGGATACATGACTCATAGTTGAGACCCCTTATTTAAGGTTACTTGACTGTAATAATGCCCTATCAGGGCCTTACAGATATGGACATTTGTGGATGTCGATGCATTGAATTCATTGCCGTCGAAATCAGTAAACACCTGGTCACTCTCGTTGTCACAATCGAGGACCAGGACCTGGGTCTCGGAGTTGTCGGTGATAACATTATGGACGACACCTCCTTGAACAATCACAACAACTTTCATGTGGCCTCCTGTGCCTTTGAGGGTTTCGATATATTATACGTGGATTTCATTCAAGCATGGCTGGGTACTTAGTCGTGAAGCGTTTCTTGGCTTGCTTTCTGATTATTTTTCATGACATAAATTTCTGCCATTATATGCGTTAGTTCGTTCTGTATTCTCGTCTCCTCTCGCTGAAGTCTGATGAGGGGCGTGTCTCCTTCCGTGTATGCGAACTCCACATTCAAGGGCCGGATTTTTGAGGCGTTGACAGTTAGATCTCGGTCGCCCTCCTCAATTTTTCGTTTTGCCTCATTTGCTACGGATAATAAAATTGCTTCTACTTTCTGCGAGACTTCGTCCGCCTGATCTACTTTTGTGGTTATCAGGGCTGTAATTATTAGCTTTGCCTCGTACACTATTTTTTCGCCGCAGTCAAATTGCATTTCATTCTGCTTGGATACATGACTCATGGTGAGCCTCCTTGTTAGGGTTTGATATATTATACGTGGATTTCATTCCGAACCTTCAGAATTCGTCAGAGATTAATGGGAGTCATGGTGACCCGTTGGGGATTTCCCCGTAAACAGTGGGCACACCTGAGGTTACATTTTCTGGTAACCTCCAGGCACAGATTTGACAGGTAAAGCATATAAATTCCTTTCCAAGTGGGGTGGGTGGTGTGGCGGCGTAGTAAGCTTTGACGTCGCGGGTCGGTCGGGCTTTCGAGACATGACCTCAGCCCAGGAGCCTTCCATTTACTGATTGCGGTTTGTTTGCCGTTTATTAAAGGTCCGTAGCCCATGGTTTACTCCTTGTAAAAGGTTCCGACCCGTTCCTCATCAACCATGAGCTCCGATTTCATTTCGTTCTTCTCATAATGCCACGAGGTATGCCTGGACCGATCTACTAAGTCCGAGGCTTCTTTTTCACCCAGGGCCAACTTGATTGCGTACCATGATCCGTTCTCGG
>Ga0315294_10002875_pt1 | contig 18725 bp, 17 predicted proteins | sample YL17G13_40_MG_FD_203626 | JGI IMG/M metagenome (GOLD analysis project Ga0315294, IMG submission 203626) | Sediment microbial communities from Yellowstone Lake, YNP, Wyoming, USA - YL17G13_40 | ecosystem: Environmental > Aquatic > Freshwater > Lake > Sediment | place: USA: Wyoming | collected...
CTGTGCCAGATTCGCACTAAGCGCAAGGCGGTCGCCCAGATGCTGGACGTGGCACAAGAGCGGCTGAACGGGAAACGGATGGCCGAGGCTGCCATCATTGACGTGGGCAGCCCCGAGGAGGGGGACGAGATCGTCGGGCAGGTCGAGGAGCGCTTTGGCGTCTCCACGGTCTACCGCACTACGGTCAGCCCCGCCATCGGCACCCACGCCGGCCCCGGCACGGTGGGCATCGCCTTCTACGCCGAACGCTGACGAGTATTTCCCCATCGCACGCATTGACCGCGCCCCATCCTCGGGGCGCGGTCGCTCGTTGTGCTACGTGATTTCTGACAGCGTGACCACGCGCCAGCCGCGGCGGCTGAGTTCTGGCAGTATCGTGGCCAGAGCAGTCGCCGTGCGCTCGCCACGCCCTCCATAGTCGTGCAGAATGATGATTGAGCCAGGGCGCACGGCCCACAACACGTAGCGTGCCGCGAACCAGGCCGACGGAAACTGCGGGTCGAAGGGGTAGACGGAGCCGAGGGCGCACCGATACCCGTGCTCGTCGAGGATCGAGAGCATCTCTCTATTGTACCAGCCCGATCCCGGCCGGAACCAGTGCACCTCCGCGAACTGCGAGAGCACACCGTCGGCCTCCAGCAAGCGCCGCTCAAACTCAGCACCGTCCAGCAGAACGCTCGGTTCGTCCGTCGTAAGGTGGTTGCCGATTTCGTGATGCTCTTCCACGGTGCGAGCAACCACCTCTTCGTTCCCCTGGATGCGGCTCGCGATCAAGAAAAACGTGGCGCGCGCACCGTGTCGCTTGAGCACGTCCAGGATGTTGGGCGTCGTGGCGGGGTCCGGCCCATCGTCAATCGTCAGGGCGACGACCGGTTCCTCGGTCTCGACGAAATATGCTACGTTGGGGGACTGTTTCGCCAGCCGTGCGACGATCCAGTCGGGTCGCAATATGGTCAAAGCGCCGAGTCACCCTTCCTCAACCAGCATGCGTCGCAACACCTTGCCCACAAACGACTTGGGTAGCGTCTCGCGGAACTCGATGTCCCACGGCACGGCGTACGCTTCCAGGCGGCGCCGGCACAGGTCGAGCAATTCCTCTTTGGAGAGGGTGGAGCCGGGGCGGGGGACCACGAAGGCTTTGACCTGTTGCCTGCCCTCTCCCCGTGGAATGCCCACGACGGCCACTTCCATGACCTTGCTGTTCTCGTACAGCACCTCCTCCACGTCTCGGGGATACACGCTATAATCGCCGGCCAGGATCGCATCCCGCTTGCGGCTGATGATCTGGAAATAGCCGTCGCTGTCCATCACCGCCACGTCACCCGTATAGAGCCACCCATCTTTCAGCACCGACTCCGAGTCCCCTGGGTCTTCCTTGGCCCAGTACCCTTGCATCACCTGTGGCCCTTTGACCAGCAATTCGCCGATCTGCCCGACGGGAAGATCCTCCCCGGTCACCAGGTCTACGATCCTGGCGTCGGTGTTGGGGACCGGGATGCCAATCGAGCCGGCTTTGCGGACCCCCTCGAGGGGATTGGCGTGCGTCACGGGCGAGGCCTCGGTCAACCCGTACCCTTCGACCAGCCGACCGTGGGTGAGTTTCTCGAACGCCTCCTGCACCTCGATGGGCAGAGGAGCCGCGCCGCTGATACAGGCCTTGATGGACGATACCCCGTAGGAGCGCACGTTGGGTGCGTGGTTGATGGCCATGTAGATCGAGGGGACGCCGGGAAAGATGGTGGGGCTGTATTGCTTGATGTGCTGGAGTACCTGCCCCAACTCGAAGACAGGGAGCAGTACGATGGTGGCCCCCAGGGCAATCGGGACGTTCATCGCGCTGGTCATGCCGTAACTGTGGGTCAGCGGGATGACCGAGAGAAAGGTCTCCTGGCCATAACGCAGGTCGGGGATCCAGTGGCGGGTCTGGATGGCGTTGGCGACCAGGTTGGCGTGGGTCAGGCGTACGCCCTTGGGTTCGTCGGTCGTTCCACTGGTGTAGAGGACGGCGGCCAGGTCCTGGCTGGTGACCTCGACTTGGGGCGGCGTGCGGGCCGCGTCTATCATCAACCTTCTCATCAGGTGGCCCCCGTAACTCTCGTCGGCCTTGTCTTGTTCGCCCAGGCCAGCCGCTTCCCAGCGGGCCAGGAGTTGCTTGTAGACGGAGGTGGAAACGGCTTCGCGGACGTCGGCGAAGACGAGGGTGAGCGGGACGTGCGCCTGTACCGCCCGTGCCAGGCCGCCAAACTCCCGCAGCGTGACCAGCACCTGCGCGCCGGTCTGCCGGACCTGCTCGATGATGGCCGGCGCGTCGGCGTCAGGGTTGGGGAGCACCACCACGCCGCCGATCTTGAGCGTGGCATAGTAGGCCACGATCATCTGCGGCATGTTGGGCAGCACCACCATGACCCGCTCTCCCGGCCGGATGCCCAGGCCGTGCAATGCGTGGGCGAACTGGTTGGCCTGCCATTCGAGTTGCTGATAGGTCAGGCTGGAGCCATAGAATACGGTCGCCGTGCGCTTGGGTACATTTTCGGCTGCTGCTTCCAGGAATCGGTGGAGTGGCTGGCGTGGAATGGGAACGGTACATGGCGTATGACTGCCGTAGCTCCTGAGCCAGGGGCGATTCGCCGGCAGTGTGGCACACGCGGTCTGCTCACGCCAGGACAGCCGGTGCCCCTCGGCTTCTTCACCGATGAAGCGCTCGATAGCGCGGTTGACCGCCTGGGACCGCTCGATCTGCACCTTGTGCTTGGATGCGCCTACGTCAATCACCTCGGCCCCTGGCACCATCTTGCCCACCTCTTCGAACACGTACCGGGGAAAATAGCGATCCCGTTCCCCCGTGATGATGAGCGTGGGGGTGCATAAGTTCCGTAGCAGCGGCCAGCCCTGCCACTTGCGCATATTGTTCAGCATCATGCGCTTCATCACGTGCACTTCGGCGTTCCAACGCGGGCGGTATTTCCACCAGGGGCGGAAAGCGGCGGTGGGGACGCGCGAGAGCCAGGACGCCGTGCGGGGAACCGGATACTCGCCAGCCGTCGAGATCAGGACCAACTTCTCCAGCCGTTCCGCGTGCGCGTTGGCGTACTCGACGCAGATGGAGCCGCCGAAAGAATGCCCGACCAGGATGAATTTCTCCGGCAGGTCGAGCGTCTCCGCGAGCGTATGGATGTCGTCCACCAGTTCCGCCATGGTGTACGCAGTGAAGGGGGCATCGCTCTGGCCATGGCCGCGCAGGTCGGGCGCGACGACGCGATACCGGCGCGCAAAGTGGTTGACCTGGTATTCCCAGGTCTCGGCACAGCCGGCGTAGCCGTGCACGAACACGATCGCCTTTTCGGCCCCCTCCGGCCAAATGTCCACCACGCTCAGTTCCATGTCGGAAAGACCCCGCATGGGCACACCAACCCGGTAGAGGCTGAAATCCAGTTGAATGTCACGCTGCTTGAGTCCACGCAGTTTCTTCTTCACGAGACTCCCTCCTTGGCCCTGGATAGCGAAAACTTGATCTTCTCAGGACTCCTTATGCCCCAACCCAGCTCCACAGCCCGGGCGATCTGTTCTTGTTGGAATACAGCCCCCTTCGCCTATCTCTGTACACTCCGCAGGGCCTTGACCGCGCTTTCAACAGACCGACTTCTCCCAATTCTATAAACGATACTGACGTTGGGTTGGGGGCTATACAAAGTGACCAGAAGCAGGGGGACTAGAACCAAGACCACATAGAGGATGATGCGTGACAGACTTTTCCACATGATTACACCCCCTGGATTTTCAGGCGACTTTCAATTCTGAGGCAGCAGGAACCTGAGTCATTTGTGATTTGGATAATTGTACAGGGCTTGTCGGTTTGACGCAAGCTACGGTGTCTCACACTCTCCGCAGTACCAGGGCCAGGTGATCCTTCAAATGCTGCCAGGGTCTTATGGGCTTGAACTCACATTCCTGGAGAGGTTTGCCAGGCGGTTCATGAGCGGCGATGGTCATCACGATCAGTAAAGGTACGCTACGGGACAGACTATGCCGATTTTTTCAATAGTCTACACCCAGGAGCGGAACGCCTGGTATTGGCATGGGGTATTGCCTGCCTGGTTGCCATTCCACTGGCCGGTTGTGCCGAACCGGTGCCGCCTCTCGAACCGGCCACGATCACCTTCGCCTGCCCCGACGTTGACAAAGGGTATTACGAGGAATTGGCCCAGCAGTTCAACGAGCAATACCCTCACCTCACGGTTGAATTGCGTTCCATGAGCGGGGGCCCGCTAAACGATATCAACACCGCTGACGTGAATGTGCTCGTCGTCGCTCCCTGGGCCGTGGGCGAACTGCAGGCCGAGGGAGCCATCCTGAACCTGGACCCGTTCACCGAGCAGGACGAATCCTTCGCTCTATCCGATTTCTACCCCGGTACGTTCGAACTCTTTTCCATTGAGGGTAGAACGTGGGCTGTTCCGGGCGGGCTGGACGTGCTGGTGACCTTTTACAACCGCGACTTGTTCGACCAGCACGGCCTGCCGTATCCTGACGTCGGGTGGACGTGGAATGACCTGCTGCGCAGCGCCGTCGAGATTAGGGATCCCGACGCCGGTATCTACGGCTACGTGACGAGCGGTACGACGAACGAACCTTCGTACTTGGACGCTGCGCTGCTCGTCTACCTGCACGGCGGACGGCTCTTCGATAGCCTGCAGGCTCCCACCCGCACCACGTTTGACGATCCGTTGACGGTCGAGGCGTTGGAGTGGTACGCCGACCTGTACCACGAATACGACGTCGCCCCGACACCCAAGGAGGCGCGCAGGACGCTGGCGGAATCGAAAGCGTACGAGCAACTGGCAGGCGAAGAGGTCGCCCGCACGGCGCGGGCGTCCGCGGATGAGTACATCCGATGGAGAACGCGATTTTGATCAATCCGCGGGCGTTTGGCGAGTGGGAAAACGCCATGCAGGTATTCGCACAGGCGGTCGCCAAGGTCGTCAACGAGGAGGCCACCCCCGCAGAGGCGCTGGGCGAGGCGCAACGACTGGCGGAGAGTGCGAGGGGTCAGTGAGTATACTTGCGCAGAGGTGAGAGCGCCACCCACAGAAACCCTGATGCCAGCCCAATCCCTGCGACGAGTAGCGTCGTTCGTACGCCGATCGCCTCGCCCAGAAACCCACCGATGAGCGAGCCAATCGGCAAGGTGCCCCAGCCGATGAACAGCCTGGTCGCGTTCATCCTGCCCAGCAGGCGATCGGGCGTGATGGCCTGTGATAGGCTGGCCACACCGATGTTGTAGAGTGTGTTGCCCAGCCCTGCCACCACAAAGCCCGCCGCGAGGATCGCAAATGCGATGGCGGGCACACCCTTCGCAAATGACATCGTCAACCAGCCAGCGCCAATAGCGGAGGCGGCTACCACGATCATCCACCCGAGACCTGCCCGCCGGGTGAGCCTTGCGCCGGATGCCGCGCCAATCAACCCGCTGGCGCTGCCGATGGCGTACACCAGGCCAAATGTCGCGGGCGGAAGGTCCAGTTCGCGCGTGATGAAGAGCGCCAGGAGTGCGTCGAACATGCCGCCGAAGAGCTGGAATGTGGCGGTCGTGGCTGTGATGGGGCGCAGCAGCGGATGCCGCAACACGAAGCGAAACCCCTCGCCAATCTCTGCCATCAGGGTCCGGTGCTCTTGGGGCCGAGCAGGTCCAGGCTTAGCGACGTGGATGGACTTAGGCCGAAACGACGAACGACAGCACGTCCGCGACGATGGCAACCGGTGCCGTGAGCCACTGCACCAGCCCGCCTCCAATGCCTGGGCCTGTGATCTCCTAATCGCAAGACCTGGCAGGTTTTCCGAAACCTGCCAGGTCTAGGGGGCGCCGCCATCTTGCTGTTGCCTTCGACCAGTTGGTCGCGTCGAATCAACGACGGCAGGAAGGCCTCCTCGGCCACGTCGTAAAACACGGTGAATATGCCGCTCGAAAACGCTACCAGGTAGAGATGTTCGATGCGCAGCAGGTTCAGCAGGGCGGCCAGCGGGATGGTGGCCAACAGCGCAGCACGGCATACGTCAGCGGTGATGAGGATGGAGCGACGGCGCAGCCGATCCACCCACACGCCGGCAGGCAACCCGACCAACAGATAGGGCAGCGTCACGGCCGCGGTCAAGATACCCATCTGTGCGGCCGAGGCGTTGAGCAGCAGCACAGCCGTCAGCGGTAACGCGACGAAGGTGATTTGTGAGCCGACGGCAGAGATGCTCTGCCCGAGCCACAGTTTGCGAAAGTTAGGGTTCTGCCACAGACCGATGCTCATCCTTCACCTGTCCAATCCCGTTACCGGCCAAGCAGCCAATCTCCCTGGGCTACAATGGCCCCAGTTTCCTTGTTCGCTCGACTGCACCCGAGCGGCTGTGGACGTTCAGTTTAAGCGAAAAGCCCTCTGTTGCCTGCGAGGTGGTACCGGAATTATCCACTGTTTGTGAGGGCAGCACTTCCGGCCTTAGATGCTCTCCGGCTTAGAAGCACACAGCCGTCAATGTGACCGGCGCTGGATTTCCAGTGCCGGTCGTTTTGTTTCCGCAACTGCTCTTGGACTACGAAATTGCTCAATTTGGTGTTTCACTTGACGCCACAAACGAAATATAGTATAATTCGATTGAAAGTGAAACCTCGCTATGGGTAACCAACTGGCCCCCCGCTCTCTGAATGTCTCCAGCGCCGACGACCGGCGCTGGGCGATCTTGCAGCAGGTGCAGGAGCAGCAGCGCGTCAGTGTAGCTGCCCTGAGTCGGCACTTCGGCATCTCTGAAGTCTCTATCCGCCGCGACCTCGAACTGCTGGAGAAGATGGGCCTGCTGCAGCGTGTCCACGGCGGCGCGCAGGCGCTTCCCCGCGCCTCCAAGACGGCTCTGTTCGACGCCCGCCGGCTGCAACGCGCAGAGGTCAAGCAGGCCATCGGACAAGCGGCGGCGGCGCTCATCCGCCCCGGTGATACGATCTTCCTCGACTCCGGGACGACCGTGCTGGAGGTTGCCCGCCACATCCCCCAATCCGTTATTGACGAGGGTGGGTTGACCGTCGTTACCCGTTCTCTGGTTATCGCTTCGGAGTTGCGCGGTCAGCGGCAAGTCCGCCTCATCGTTCTGGGTGGGGTATACGAGCACGACCTCGATACTTTCGTCGGCTCCCAGGTCGAGACTGCCCTGCGAGGGTTGCACGTCAATACGTTGTTCATCGGCACGGATGGCGTGGTGCCGGATCGTGGCCTGACCGCCGACAACGTGCTTGAGGCTGGGCTGTATCCACTGATGGCCCAGTGCGCCGATCGGGTGGTGGTGGTGACTGACTCCGGCAAGATCGGCGTCAACCAGTTGCAGACCTTGCTGTCTTTCGATACCATCCACGTCTTCGTGACCGATGCCGGTGCGCCCAGCGAGTTCGTGGCAATGCTGAGAGAACGTGGAATTGAGGTTATCCTGGTCACGGTTGGAAAGGAGGGGGAAAAGTGAACTTACCGAAGATCAGGGCAGGCTTTGTTGGGTTCGGGGAAGCCAACAGCATCGTGCGCTTCCATCAGATGGATGCCGAGTGGGCCACCCCCAGCATCTTCCAGTTCAACCGCGCCAGGCCCAAGGGTGACACACGCACCTTTGACCCGCAGAGCATAGAGCGCCTGGACTATATGATCTACTGCCTGAAACAGCAGGGCATTTACGTCTACATGGACATGCTCACCTACCGGCAGTTCCGCCCTGGCGATGATGTGGACGCGGTGGATCAATTACCCCAGGCCGCCAAGCCCTACACCTACTTTGACTCCCGGTTGATCGCGCTGCAAAAAGAGTTCGCCCGCGACCTGTGGACGCACATCAACCCGTACACCGGTCTGGCCTACAAGGATGACCCGGCCATCGCGCTCACCGAGATCAAGAATGAGAGCGACCTGTTCACGCAGCCGGCGGTCTTGGAGTCGTATCGCTCCCGACTGGAGGAACTGTACCGCGCATGGGCTGAGCGGGAAGGCCTGCCAGTTGCGGGTGGACAGGTTGACTTTTCCAGGCCCGATCAACAGATGGCGTGTTTTCTCAGCCAGGTGATGCGGGATTTTTACGCCGGTATGATCGCCTATCTGCGTCAAATCGGCGTCCGTATCCCCATCGCCGGCACCAACTGGAGCCAGACCCTGGGCGTGACTGCCGCGCAGACCACGACGGACTTTAACGATTCCCACGCCTATTGGGACTATCCGTGGGCGGACCCGCCGGGTACGGTGCGCGCAGCGCCGATGGTCGGCGCGACCCACAACACCTTTGCCGACCTGTCCTTTATGTGCGCGCCGGAGCGGCCGTTCTTTGTCTCAGAGTGGGACCAGGCGTATCCCCACGTCTGGCGCGCCGAAAGCCCGCTGGCCTACGCCGCTATCGCCGCATTCCAGGGCTGGGGCGGCGCGACGATCCACACCTACCGCTACAGCACGTGGCAGCCGGAAGAGCGCCTGGGCGGTGGCACCTCGACGATCAACGGTGTCGTGTACCGGAACTATTTCGACACATTCAACGACCCGGCCAAGTTCGGGTTGTTCTACCACGCGGCGCTGCTCCTGCGCCGGGGCGACGTGCGGCCGAGGAAAAAGCGTGTGGCCGTCCGCATCGCCGAGGATATGGACGCCTGGATGCTGAAGCGAGCGGGAGACATACCGGCGCTCAGGTTGGTCGAAAAGCACCGCCTGGGACTGGCACTGCCTGGGGAATCTTTGGACGCGGATACGGTCGTGGCAGTGGACGATGTCGCAGAGTTGGAGGGCGACGAGGTCCGGTCAGACACGGGAGAACTGTGGCGCAGTTGGTCGAAGCGCATCGGCTGGATTGATACGCCCCGCACCAAGGCGGCGTATGGCTTCCTCGGCGAGGCCGGACTGATTGCACTCCAAGGGCTGCAGTTGAGTGTCCAAACGCCTTTTGCGGTCATCGCGCTCAGTTCGCTGACGGACGATCCGATCGCCGGGTCCGACTCTTTGCTCCTGACGGCTGTGGGGCGCTGTGAGAACAGCGCGGTCGAGTACAACGAGGATCGCACGCGCCAGTTGAACTATGGGCGCGCCCCCACCTTGATCGAGGCCATCGAGGCGCAGATTGGGATGGCGACGGTGCGCCCTAACCTCAAGGTGTGGGTCATCAGCGACAAGGGGGAAGCGGTCACCCGGTTGCCAACGGAATACAAAGACGGCGTGCTCCGCTTCGAGATCGGCCCACAGCCCAGGTGGAATCCCTCGACCATGGTTTACCTGATCAAGGTTTGATGAGATGATCACATTCCTCGGTATTGACGCGGGCACCACTGCGCTGAAAGCAGCGCTGTTCGACCTGGACGGCCGCCTGCTGGCGCTCGACCGCCAGGAATACGCGCTGTTCACACCCTCGCCCGCCGTGGTCGAACTCGATGCGGAGGCGTACTGGCAGGCTTGCTGCCGCGCCGTCCGCGCCGTCGTCGAGCGTGCAGGCGTGCGCGTCGAAGAGATCGCTTCGTTGTGTATCTCCAGCCAGGGCGAGACGCTGGTTCCCGTAGATGGAGCAGGCACTCCTACGCGCCCGGCCATCGTCTGGCTGGACAATCGCGCCGTCGAAGAGGCCCGGCTGGTCGGCAGCCGGTTCGATGCGGAGGAACTCTACCACACCACTGGCCAGCCCGAAGTCACGCCCACCTGGCCTGCGCCCAAGATCCTGTGGATCAAGCGCAACGAGCCGGAGGTATTCGCCCGCTCCGCCCGCTTCTTGCTGCTCGAAGATTACCTGCTCCAGCGGATGACGGGCCAGTTCGTCACCGAGTACGGCCTGCAGACGTCCTCGCTGCTGCTCGATATCCGCAACAAGCGCTGGTGGCAGCCGATGCTTGACTTTGTAGGCGTCTTGCCGGAGCGGTTGGGTCGCCTGATGGAGCCGGGTGCAGCCGTCGGGCCACTCAGCCGGGAGGGGGCCGCGGCGCTGGGGCTTTCCACGCGCACGCTGGCCGTGACCGGCGCGATGGACCAGGCGGTCGGCGCGGTGGGGGCAGGCAACGTCGTACCGGGCATCGTCTCGGAGACGACGGGCGGCGCGCTGGCGATCCTGGCGACGCTGGATCGCCCGCTTTTCGACCCGCAGCGCCGCGTGCCGTGCCACTACCACGCGCGCCAGAGCACCTATTGCCTGCTGCCCTGGGGGCAGACGGCGGGGATGGCGTTCAAGTGGCTGCGCGACCAATTCTTCCCGCTGGAAGCAGAGGCAGCCCGCGCCGAGGGCCGCGACCCGTACGACGTGATGACCGCGCAGGCGGCGCAGGTGCCCGCCGGGTCGGATGGGCTGGTGGTGCTGCCGCACCTCGAAGGCGCCACCTGCCCGGAGTTCAACCCCGCGGCGAAGGCGGTTTTTTACGGCGCGACGCTGCGTCACACGCGCGCGCACCTGGCGCGGGGGGTGATGGAGGCGGTCGCCTATATGCTCAAGCGCAACCTCGACATCGTCGAGCAACTGGGCGTGGGCGTGACCGAGATCCGCAGTATGGGCGGCGGGGCGCGCAGCGACCTGTGGCTGCAGATCAAGGCCGATGTGCTGCAGAAGCCGGTCGCCGCCGTCGCGGTCGAAGAAGCCGCCTGCCTGGGCGCAGCGCTCCTGGGTGCGACCGCCACCGGCCACTTCGCCAGCCTCGATGCAGGCGTCGCCCGCATGGTGCGCCTGCGCGAACCGGTCCAACCCGACCCTGCCAACGCCGACGTCTATGCCCAGAGTTATGTGCGCTATCTGGAACTGTACGAGCGGCTGGCGCCAATGTTCCGGGCACAAGAGGATGGGTGAGCGTGAAGATACTTCCCCAATGGGCCCCGCGCATCAGTCAGACCAAGATCCGCCGGCTTTATGAGATGGATCATTCACGGCTTCCACTGGCACCAGAAGTACGGCCCCACCCGGCCGGTGGGAGTGAACCTGATCGAGGGGCGGTTGGGGGAGGTGATCGCCTTCCTGGACAGCCTCAGTTACGGCGAGGGGAGTACTCCTGGCATCAAAGAGCAGCGAGAAGAGTGGGTCACGAACAGCCAAAATGTCCGCAATTGGGGCAGCAGTAAGCCCATCGCAAACCAATAGTTGGATCAGAAAGGAAAACGATGATGAACGCCTTAAAGGCCGGTTACGTCTCATTTGGCACGGGATTCTACGTGCCGGAGCGGGTGAAAGAGATCACCGCCCGCGCCGAAAAGCAACTGACCGACGCCGGGATCGAACTCGTGCGCACCGACCCGGTCGTCACGCTGGGCGAAGAGGAGCGGGCCATCCGCGAACTCAAAGCGCAGCCGTGGGATTTCCTCATCGCCAACGTCGTCAACTGGATTGACCCGCGCGCGGCTGCCCGCATCCTGTACGAGTTTCGCAACGAGCCCATGGTGTTGTACAGCCTGGGCGGGTTCACCGAGGGCGATACGCTCATCTCCCCTGCTGCCGGGGCCGGTTCCACCGCCCTGCGCTTCCCGATGGAGCGCTGGGGCATCAAGTTCAAGTACCTGTTCAACGCTCCCGATACGCCGATGGATGTGGCAGGCGTCGTCAAGTTCGGGCGGGCGGCCCAGACGATGAAGCGGCTGCGCCGGGCGCGAGTGGGCATCCTTGGCTTCAACGACATGGGGCTCTATACCACCGGCTTCAGCGTCACCTCGCTGCGCGGCAAGATCGGCCCCGAAGTTGAAAGTTTCGACATGCTGCAACTGGAGCGCAAGATGGCCGCGCTGGACGACGCGATGGTGAAAACCGAAGTCGCCCGCATCACCGCCGACTGGGAATACCCGCTCGGCAAGCCAAAAGAGGCAGCCATCGAACGCGCCATCCGTATGTACCTGGCGACGGTGGAGATCTGCAAAGAGAAGAGCTTTAGCGCCGTTTCGTACAAGTGCGTGGAAGGCATTCCCGCTTTCATGAACGCCGTGCACAGCGTGCCCTCGGCACTGGTGGCTTCGGCGGGCTACCCCTACGTGGACGAGGACGACGTAGGCAACCTGGTGGCCGAACTGATGCTCAAGTGGCTCTCCGGCGGGCAGCCGGTCACCTTCCTGGAGCACTACGAGCACCACCCCGATTGGATTCTGCTGGGGGTAGATGGCTTCATCCCCGCGCAGATGGTCGAAGGGAAGCCCCAGGTCAAGCCGATATCCACCGTGTTGCTGGACGGCCTGGTGTTCTGCTCGCGCATGAAGACGGGGCGGTTGACGCTGGCGTGTCTATCTGAGGACGACGAGGGCTACCGCATGCACATCGTCACCGGCGAAGGCAAGACGCCGCCACAGTGGGTAGAGATGGGCGTACCGCTCCCTTCGTGGCCGAGCGTCAAGTTCTACCCCGACGGCAGCGTGCATCGTATTCTCGACCACGTGCAATCGCAGCACTTTGCTGCCGTCTTCGGCGATTACGTGGACGAATTGCTGAGCTTGTGCTACCTGCTGGACATCAAGGCGATTGTGGACCGCTGACATTCGCTTCCGCCGGACAGTCCGGCGGCGTATAGCGTGGGCTGCCATCCGCGCCGAGCAGAGGCAATAAATGGATGCTCTCGTCTTACTCAACTCTTCCAGCCCCGCTTCCCGTGAGGGCACCGAGACGATCTTACCTCACCTCGATCATCTGGGTGTACCGTACACTGTGCTCGATCTGGCGGTGGCGCCACTCCCGGCGGATGCAGCCCGCTACGCACTGATCGTCGTCGCTCACCGGGGGCTTGACCCGCGAGGCTCGTACCTGGGCAGGGCCGGACGCCGCGCGCTTCTTGATGCGGTGCGGAGTGGTTGTGGCCTGGTGAGTTTTGACCCGGCGCTGCCGTCCCCGGCGGAACTCGACGTGTCCTCGACTTCCACGCCCAGCGCAGGCAAAGCAGAGACGGTCGAGTTCGCGCTGCACGTCCATTATATCACCGCCCGGCATGCACTGGGTGAGACGCTTGCGCTCTTTGGTCCCCTACGAGTCCCGGCGCTCTCCGCTGCAGGCGATGTGCTGCTCACGGCGGGTGGGCGGCCTCTATTTTCGGCAGCAACCCTGGGGCAAGGGCGAGTCGTACAGTGGGCCACCTCGCGCTGGCTGCATACCTCTGTCTTGGGGCCGCTGGGCGGGTTGGACGACGTGCTCTGGCGCAGCCTGGTGTGGGCGGCCCGCAAACCGTTCGCACTGCGCGGCCTGCCGCCACTCGTCACGATGCGCGTGGATGACGTCGCCGGCAGAGGCGGGTTGTGGGGGCAAAGCCCGCTCTACTGGGCACACGCTGCCAACCGGCACGGCTTCAAGCCGTGGCTGGGGCTGTTCATCTATAACCTCACAGAACCCGCGGTGAACGAACTGCGCGACCTCATCCGGCGGGGTCAGGCGACGGCCTTCCCCCATACCTTCGGCAGACCGCCACGCACGGCTGACAGCGATTTCTACTACTACAAGGATGCCCTACCTCTACGTGCGACCGATTACGACGAGTTCATCTACTTCGACCATCACCGGCGCCGTCCCTGGTCCGATGCCGAAGCCGCCCGCGGGTTGGCTGCCGTGGACGAGTGGTACGCCGCCCACGCGCCGCTGCCGATGTCGCCGTATGCCATCGCTCACTGGGGCGAGATGGGTGCCAACGTCATCCCGCACGTTCACGACCGCTGGGGCTGCGACTTGATCGCCACCTATCACGGCCTGGATGCCCCGCTCGAAGGGGCCTCCTGGCTGGTGGCCGGGCCGTTCCGCAAGTACGAGAAACCCGGCAGCGCCCTGTTCGACTCAGCCAAACGGGGTCAACGGCCTGTCTATTACACCGACTTTGTCAACTTTGCTAACCGGCAGTTCTTCCTGTGCTGCACCGAAATCCGCGACGAGACCGGGTACGAGTGGCGGCCGGGCAACGACGTGGCGGGGACGGTCGGGCGAGGTGTACGCCAGTTGCGCCGCGTGCTGGATAGCATGGCACTGGCGGTGCTCTTCACCCACGAGACGGACTACATCTACACGATCTGCCCCGGCGCGTGGGAAGAGGAACTGGCGCAGATTGCCGCGGGCATCGCGGACTATAACCCGGTCTACGTGACCATCGAAGAAGGCGTCCGCTACGTGCGCGCGACCAAGACCGCGCGCCTGGCGTCCGCCGCGTACGACCCCGCCGCCGGGCAGGTCACTGCGCGCTTCACCGGCCGCGCCGATGTGCCCACGCACTTTTGGCTGTTTCACGAGGCAGGCGGCGAAATCAGCGGCGAATTGGTGGGCGTGCCCGCGTTTGAGGGCGAGGTTGCCGTTGTGCAGCCGTGGAGAGGTGTACAATGACCGAGGCTTTGCGTTACGTGAACGTCGCGGTAGACGCCGCGCAAGATTATCAGACCATAGATGGCTTTGGCGTCAACATCAACTCCAAATACTGGGGCGCGCCAGCCTTTGACACGGCGCTGGAACTGCTCGTCAACGGCCCTTCGGCCGGGCTCAGGGCAGGCCTGGGCGCGACGCTCTACCGGGTGGATATCTGGGGCAAATCCGATTGGGCGGACACCGGGGATGACGTAACCACCGGCGACACGTTCCGCAAGGGCTGGGCACTGATGCGCTATCTGAACGAGCGCGGTATCGAGCCGTACCTGACCGCCAGCGGCGACGTGCCGCGCTGGATGCTCGCTCCCGACGGCAAGACACTCGCCGCCTACGACGAGTTTTGCGAGATGCTCGTCTCAATGGTGGAATGGGCCAGGCGGCGCGAGGGGCTGCGCTTCCGCTATTTTGGCCCGCTCAACGAAACCGACATCGGCAGCCCGGAGGGGCCGTCGGTGTCGGCGCAAGAGTTCGTCCGGGTGATGGAGACGCTCGACCGCAAACTTGCCGGGCGCGGGCTGGACGACATCCGCCTGGTGGTGGCCGAGCAGGCCAACTTTAACGCCGATTACGTGCGCGAATTGCTCACGAGCGAACCACTGCGGCAGCGCATCGGCGTCTTGGGGATGCATACCTACCGCGACATCCCGCCGGAAGAATACGCCGCGTTTATGCAGGTGGCGCAGCCGGGGCTGGATGCAGGGATGCGCCTGTGGATGAGCGAATATGGCGACCTGGACCAATCGGGCGAGAAGGAATGGTACGTGGCCTGGGCTTCCACGACGCGGCTCCTGGGCGCGCTGGAGGCCGGGTTCACCGGCGCGATGGTGTGGGACGCTGAGCAATGGTTCTTGATTCATAGTTCATAACAGCCGCGCTTCCCACAGCGCAGGTGACTAGGAGGAAGACATGTACGACAAGAACTGGGCTAAAGTAGACGTGAATGCGGTGCCGCACGTCGTCGTTGCCCCGCCCGGCCCGAAATCACAGGAGATGCACGTGCGGGCAGCCAAGTATATGAAGGGCTACTCGTCACAGGTGCGCCTGTTCCCGGTCGTGTTCCAATCGGGCCACGGTGTCACGCTCACCGACGTGGATGGCAACGTCTACATTGACTTTTCGTCCGGCATCTACGTGACCGGGCTGGGCCACTGTCACCCCAAGGTGACCGAGGCGGTGCAAAAGGCCGCCGGTGAATTGATGAACTGCCACGATTTCACCACCCCCATCAAGATGCGCCTGCTGGAAAAACTGGCCGACGTTGCGATGGGTGAAGGCGCGCACAAGTTGAGCGGGATGCAGTTGTATGACTCTGGCACGACGGCGGTGGAGGCCGGCCTGCGCGTAATGCGCGCGGCGACGGGCAAGTTCGAGTTCATCTCCTTTCACCGCGACTTTCACGGCAAGACGATGGGTGCGGTGGGCCTGGCGCCGCTCGACGTGAGTCAGGGCCTGCGCGCGCCCGGCTACTTTCTGGTCCCACGTGGCAACTGCTACCGCTGCGCTTTCAAGCAGACGTACCCGGCGTGCAACCTGATGTGCGTGGACTATATCCGCACCGTCATCAAAGAAGAAACGTCGAACCGCGTGGCGGGCATCGTTCTGGAGCCGATCCAGGGCTGGGGTGGCAGCGTCGTCCCGCCCGACGGCTGGATGCAGAAGATTCGCGCGCTGTGTGACGAACTGGGCATCCTGCTGATGGCCGACGAGGTGCTAACCTGTATGGCGCGCACGGGCAAGATGTTCGCGATGGAACACTGGGACACTGTGCCTGACGTGATGACGCTGGGCAAGGGCTTCGGCAATGGCTTCCCCGTCACGGCAATGCTGGTGGCCGAGCAGTACAAGGAGTCCATCGAGAAAATCAGCGCCAGCACCTCCTACGGCGGCAACCCAATGGCCTGCGCGGCGGCCCTCGCCAGCCTCGAGGTGATCGAAGAAGAGAACCTGTGCGAGCGGGCGGCGCACCTGGGCGATATTCTGCTCAGGCGGATGAAGGAGATGGAGGCGCAGTACACAATCATCGGCGCAGTGCGCGGGGTGGGGTGTCTCTTGGGAATCGAGTTGGTGAAGGACAAGGCCACCAAGGAGCCGTTCGAGGAAGCGGGACGGCTGGTCTACCAGAAGGCATTCCGCAAGGGGTTGGCCTGGATTCCGGCGGGTCACATCCTGCGCATGTCGCCACCGATGATTATGGACGACAATGTGGCGCTGAAGGGGTTGGCGATCATCGAGGAGAGCATCTACGAGACGCAGAGGGAATTGGGACATTAGGTGCATGACCACTGACGAATCAGTGAGTCAGCGAATCAGCGATAGGCGATTAGCCATAAGCGATTGGCAGACAAAGGGAGAGGTATGGCCAAGAGAGTGATACGCTTCGGCGTCATCGGTTGCGGGCTGATGGGGCGGGAGTTTGCCAGTGCAGCGGCACGCTGGTGCCACCTGCTCGACCTGGAGTTCGAGCCGCGCATCGTGGCGGCGTCCGATCTCAATCCTGCTGCGTTGGAATGGTTTGAGCGCAACGTCCCCGGCATCCGTCTGGCGACAGGCGACTACCGCGCACTGCTGGCCGATTCCGCTGTGGACGCCGTCTACTGCGCGGTACCGCACAACCTGCACCAGCAAGTGTACGTGGACACGCTCTGCGCCGGCAAGCACCTGTTGGGGGAAAAGCCGTTCGGGATTGACCTGGCGGCGAACCAGGCCATCCTCGAAGCCGTGCGCCAGAGCCCGCACCTGCTCGTGCGGTGCTCGTCCGAGTTCCCGTTCTTTCCCGGCGCATACCGGATGGCCCGCTGGTTTCGGGAGGGGCGCTACGGGCGCATCATCGAGGTGGAGGCAGGATTCTGGCATTCGAGTGACCTCGACCCGCACAAGCCCATCAACTGGAAGCGGCGTAACGCCACCAACGGCGAATACGGCTGCATGGGCGATTTGGGGATGCACGTCCTGCACCTTCCTCTGCGTTTCGGGTGGCAGCCCAAGAGCGTGCGGGCGTTGTTGTCGAAGATTGTCAAAGAGCGCCCCGACCGTAACGGTCAAATGGTGCCGTGTGAGACGTGGGACAACGCCATCCTGGCCTGCGAGGCCCAACAGTTCCCCATGGTTCTCTCAATCAAGCGCATCGCACCGGGGCACGCCAACACCTGGTTCATCCGGGTAATGGGGACGGCCTTTTCGGCAGAGTTCACGACGCAGAATCCCAAGCAGGTGCGCTCGCTGCCCTACACGTCCGGCGGCGAGCAGGCCTGGCACGTTGCCGACGTGCCGTACCAGTCGGCCTACCCCGCGATCACGGGCTCGATCTTCGAGTTTGGTTTCTCTGATGCGATCCTGCAGATGTGGGCGGCCTTCTGTGACGAGCTGGTCAACGGCCCGCAGATGCAGCAGCCGCTTACCTGCGTAACACCCGAAGAGACGGCCCAGAGCCACCGGCTGTTCACCGCTGCGCTGGAATCGCAGCGCACGGGCGAGACGATTCAGATCGGGTAGGGGTGCAATTGAATTGCGCTTCTTCAGGAGAAACCAATGACAGGCAAACAAATCCGTTTGAGCAGGCTATTCCCCGCCGGAGGCAACGCGGTCGTCGTGGCGGTTGACCACGGCCAAACGTTCGGCCCGATGCCAGGGCTGGTACAGTTCACCCAGGCCGTCGAGCGCCTGAAGGAGGCTGACGGCGTCCTACTCGCCCCGCAAATGATCCGCTTTTCGGGCAGCCTGTTCCAGGGTCAGGGCAGTCCCGTTCTCATCACGCGCTTGAACTGGAACACGATCCACTGTGAGCCGTGGGGCTACAGAGAGGCGCACATCGTGCAAGGGATGTCGGCTCGCGAAGCGGTGGCTGCCGGAGCCGAGGTCGCCCTGGCCAGCCTGGTCTTGCAGACCGGCAGCGAGGAGCACGACGCCCGCAACGTGGCGACGTTCGCGCAAATCGTCGAGGAGACATACAGCCTGGGTGTGCCCATCATCGGCGAGGTGTTTCCGGTGGGCGGGCTGCGCGAGCGCCCCGACGAGTTCCACGATTACATCGTGAAGATGTGTCGCATCGCCTGCGAACTGGGCGCCGACGCCATCAAGACGTTCTACACCGGCGAGCGCTTTACCGAGGTGACGGAAGGGACGCCTATCCCAATCTTCGCATTGGGAGCGGAGAAACTGGAGCGCGAGGTGGACGCGCTGGAACTGGCGCGCAAGGCGGTGAGTGCAGGGGCGCGCGGCGTGGTGTTTGGCCGCAACGTGCTCCAGGCGCGCGATCCAGCCCAGTTCTTGCGCGGGCTGAGAGACGTAGTGCAGGGGCACGCCCTGCCCGGCGAAACCGCCGAGAAGTATGACCTGCTTTGACATTTCTCACCGTCCTGTTACAATCATCGGCATAGGAGTGAGCGATGCCCAACCAC
>Ga0315294_10002876_pt1 | contig 18725 bp, 28 predicted proteins | sample YL17G13_40_MG_FD_203626 | JGI IMG/M metagenome (GOLD analysis project Ga0315294, IMG submission 203626) | Sediment microbial communities from Yellowstone Lake, YNP, Wyoming, USA - YL17G13_40 | ecosystem: Environmental > Aquatic > Freshwater > Lake > Sediment | place: USA: Wyoming | collected...
GGGCTTCTCGGCTGGTGTCGCCGCAATGGTCTTCTCTGACATCCTAAAGTCCATGCTGTGGCGGGAGGTCAAACTGCCGGAAGACAAGCCGCTCTGGTCCGAAGAGACCAAGATCACAGTTGAGCATGACGATGAGAGTTTCACGGTAACAGCGGAGAAGAAGCCGTGAATACTTCCTTTTTTTGGACTCTCTGGCTTCTGGTTTTTGTGCCACCGATGATGGCCCTCTGTGCTGGTCAGGTGTTCGGATTCCAGATGGGTTTCCTGTCTGGTCTGGCTCTGCTCGGATTGTTACAGGGGATCTGGAAGGTCGAGGAAAAGCCATGAAAATTGTGCGTTACGAGGATTGCGTCTGTCGGCGGGAGTGCGTTTGCGCCCTCCACAGGGGGCAGTCTTCCACAACCAAGATACGCGCCATGCGCCAAGTGATCAAGCAGTTGCGGGAGGCGTTGATTTTGATGCAGGATGAGATGATAGCAATCAAAAAATCTCTGCACCCAAAAGCGAATGTGGTAAGCGACGAGTGGCATGATGCCCTGTCTGGATGTAATTCTGCCCTTACCAAAGCCGATGCCGCGCTCGCGGCGGGGAGGAAGCCGTGAACGACTCACAGATTCGGGCCGCGATGGCGAGGGCAGAGAGGGCGACGAAGGGGAGATGGGAATGCGTAGATGGAAATTCCCCGCACCCAGATTGGGCGGCGTATGTAGTTGATGATAGTCCATCCGACTGGGATTTCGTGCGGAACGCCCGCACCGACATCCCCGCCCTGTGCCGAGAGCTTCTGGCCGCGAGGGAGGCGTTGATGCTCATCGTGCATAGGTGCGACGAACTGGAGACCCGAGACCACGATGCAATCGACTACGCCGAAATCATTGGGCTACGAGAAACAGCACAAGCCGCCCTCGCGGCGGGGAGGGAAAAGCCATGATGACACGCGAGGAGAGGGCGGAATATCGACGATTGAATTCCGGCGAATGCAGGGGGTGCGACTGCGATGTATTCACTCCCACGGAGCGCGAAAGGAGGTTGCTCGACCACGCGGACGAGGCTGACAAGGTGATCGAGCGATTGACCATGGCGCTGACCAAGCAAAGGGACGCATGTCGCGATTACCAGACCATGGCGAATCCAGCTTGGACATGTACCCGATGTACTATTCCGTGCGACATGCAATCCGCGCTCGCGGCGGGGAGGAAGCCGTGAACGATTGGATGTGGGGTTTCGCGTTGGGTGTTATCGGCATCTTGATGCTTGAGGGCATTAGTTGGATCGGCTTGATGCTATGGTTGTCGCGGGAACTGAAACCACTAAAGCCGTTGTGGTCCCCGGCGACCCAGAAGATGATTGATGAGACGCAGAGGATGGGGGAAGAAATGGTGAAGTCGGTGGAGAAGATGAAGGGAGAGAAGTCATGAAGAAAGCTCGCCCACCCTTCCACTCGCTCATGGAAGGGAACGATTTGGTTGATGTGTATATCCTCACGAAGGTGTTGAAGTCGTGTATTAAAGACAACGAAGTACATGCAGGAATTAAAACTATCACATGTAAGTCTTTTCCTACTGCAAGAGTATTCAAATTTAGCAACGGCACTTATTACACCCACCGGGACTTCCGTCCCTCTCGCAACCTCGACCACGCCATCGAATTTTTCAAGACGATCATGCAACCCAAGTACGATGCTGTTCATGGAACGGGAGTTCGTCAACGTGGTGATAGGTTTGTTCTCGACTCTCTTGGCTATCGGTGTTGCAAGAAAGAAAAAGACGGGATGCACGGACAATGGAGATGCACTCTTGTAGATGCAAAGGATGGCACCCTATGTATCGCTCATGCTACCGCCGATACTCCCGCTATGGCAGTTTGTAAGGCTGTGATTCAAGCCGTTCGGTGGTTGAAGAGAGGGGGAAGCAAGTCATGAACCGGAAGCAAAGAGGGGATCTCTCGGGCTACATGATCAAGCGACTGGCGAAAATATCCGCTGAACTTCTTGCCGAGTTGAAGCGGAAGGGGCTGAAACATGAGCATCCGTCGCCCTGCGTCTTCCATGTCACCCCGACCTGTGTCTATCTGAAGGACGGGACCAAGGTGGTACCGGTGATGCGCGGAGTGCTGGGTGTGGAATTGATGGTGATCCCGCAGTCGGTGATCCGGGCGCAGGAGCCGTTAGGTCTGCATAGTTGGATTCAAAAGCACGGTCATTGGGTTTGTTCAAAGTGTGGATTTGTGAGGCGGGCCGATGGGAAGAACAAGCCGTGTCCGGGGGTGGTGAAGATTACGACGAGGGTCAAGGCTGTTGTCCGCAAGGTGAGCCGTGGGAAATTCCGCCCGATCACCAAGGATGAAGTTCTGACGGAGATGCCCACCAAACCCAAGAAGTACCCGGAGGTGGACCGCTTCATTCAAAAGAAGCGGAAGGTGGAGAAGGAACAGGTGAAGTACGGAGGCTTCTATATCGGTGACTGTAAGAAATGTAATCGTTATGGTCCCATCAGTAACACCAACGGTATCTGCCATGGATGTGGTGGATTCGCCAAGGGGAGAAAGCCATGAACACCGGGGAACATTTGATCATTGTCGGGTTTATTATGATTGGTGTCATATGTTTTAGCGCGGGATGGGGAATAGGAAGAGCCGTAATCTTATCCGAGGCCGCGAAGAACGCCATTGAGCGGGGCCATGCCGAGTGGGTCCTGAAGAACGGCGGTCCCGAGGTGGAGTTCCGCTGGAAGGAGACCGGAAAGTGCGGGCTGAAGGTGGAGGAGAAGCCATGATCTCCTACGCAATTGAATACCGGAATCGTCCCCTGCGCCGTTGTAAATGGAATGACGACGATTGGGGCAATCTGTGGTGGTTTAGGGATCTGAAAGAAGCCAGAAAGAATCTGCGAGAGGAGCGGGAGGAACAGAGGAAACAGGGGGCGGTTTACCAGTACCGTCTGCTTCGGGTGGTGTCGAAGGTGATCAGGTAGGAGAAGCCGTGAAGAATTTTGTCGAGAATGGCCGGATAAGCCCGAATGCGGTGCAACTCGGAAAGTTGAGTACCAACGCGGTTTGCCTCGCCAAGATCCTGACGTGCCCGGACTGCGGGGCGCGGATGGTGCTTCGGGACTCCAAGTACGGGAAATTCTACGGATGCTCGACGTTCCCGAAGTGCCGGTCTGCCCACAGGGCGCACCCGGATGGGCGTCCCTTGGGGATTCCGGCCAACAAGGAAACCAAGAACTGGCGGATCCGTGCCCACGCCGCGTTTGACCAGTTGTGGTTGCTGGGCGGAATGAACCGGCGGAGTGCCTACCTCTGGATGCAGAAGGCGTTGAACCTGACCAGCAAGGAGGCCCACATCGGGATGTTCGATCAGGCCATGTGCGAGAAGTTGATCGCGGCGGTGGAGAAGGAACTGGAGAAGAAGCCGTGAAGCGGGGGCGGCCCAAACTTCCGTGGATGGATCGGAAGGCGTTGACCCTCCATGTGCGGCTGACACAGGAGGAGTGGAACGCGGTGATTGATTCCGTGGGCGGGGATGAGCGGTGCATTTCCGACTTCGTGCGGGAGGCGATCCGAAAGGAAGCCGGTGACAGGAATAGAAAATGGGGGAAGAGGACATGAGGACATTTGAGACCGTCCAAGAGCCCGTCAGGCGGTGCGTTAGTCTTGTCTGCGACCTCTGCGGCAAGGAGGCCGAGACTACACCTTCGGGTGACCCCGACTTCTTCGACAAGAACGGGGATCGGTGCCGGGGGCAGGTGTGGTCGGCAGTCTACGGGCTCGATGAGTCCGAGTTGGATGAACTGGATCTGTGCGGGGACTGCGCCAAGTGGCTGATCGGGCAGATCCGCGAGAAGAAGATCAGGAGGGGAGAGTCGTGACCCCCGACATACACGCTCTGCTCCAGCAGTTCGGCTTCTCCGGGTTCCGGAGGGGGCAGGAGGATATAGTCAAGTCCGCCTTGGCCGGGGAGGATGTCGTGGCGATCCTGCCCACGGGGGGCGGAAAGTCCCTCTGCTATCAACTTCCCGCCCTCGCTCTCGACGGGGTCACCCTTGTCATCTCGCCCCTGATCTCCCTCATGAAGGATCAGGTGGATGGCATGGTGAAGAAGGGCTTCCCAGTAACCTTCATCAACTCCGCGCTCACTCATGCGGAAATGACGGACCGGATCGACCGGATGACCCGGGGTGAGTACAAGATCGTCTACATCGCCCCTGAGAGATTCAAGAGCCCGGGATTCCTGAATGCCCTTCCGCCGGGGCTGATCAAGCTATTCGCCGTGGATGAGTCCCATTGTATCTCATGCTGGGGACACGACTTCCGTCCGGACTACCTGAAACTGAGGGGGGTACTTCGTGGTCTGGGGGATCCTCCTGTCATGGCGCTGACTGCCACCGCCACCCCGGAGGTCCGCCGGGACATCATCGCCCAGTTGGGGCTGGGAACCGGGAAACGCAGGCCCCCGCAGGTCTTCATCTCGGGGTTCTCCCGCCCCAACCTGATGCTCGCCGTGACCAATGTCGCCGGTCCATATGAGAAACTTGACCTCATTGAGTCCGCCATCCTCAAGCACCGGACCGGCATCGTCTATTGCTCCACGCGAAATGCCGTGGATACCGTGGCGGGGCGACTGAGGGAAAAAGACTTCCAGATCGTCGCGTACCACGCCGGGCTATCAGGCAAGGAGAGGACCAAGGCCCAGAACCAGTTTATGACTGGATCGTCGGACATCGCTGTCGCCACCACCGCCTTTGGGATGGGGATCGACAGGGCGGATCTCCGGTTTGTGATCCACCACGACATCCCCGGGAGCATTGAGGATTATTACCAGCAGGCGGGGAGAGCCGGGAGGGACGGGAAACCCTCCTTGTGCCGACTGCTGTTCGACCCACGGGATGTCTCCGTGCATGAGTTTTTCATCGAGGGGTCCAATCCCACCCCCGAGACCATCAATACCGTGATGAAGATTGTCCGCGCCCTGTGCCGGGAGGGGCCGATGATGATCCCGATCAAGTTGATCGCCGCGCACGCCAAGTCCAAAAATCCGATATCCGTTGGCACGGCCCTGAAACTTCTGGAGCGGGCGCATTGGATCCGGCGATGGAAGGAGAAGGGGGAGCGGACCTATGTGACCGCCGTCCCCGATCCCGATCTCGAACTTTCCGATATAGGGATCGACCTTGAAAGCCTCGCGTACAAGAGGCGCTTCGATTTTGACAAACTGTACCGGATGATTAAATACGTCGAGTCGGGGACGTGCAGGCACGGGCATATTCTGGATTACTTCGGGGAGGATCACGGGACTGAGCCGTGTCCGGCCTGCGACAACTGCCTGCCCGCAGATTTTGGAGGGGCGTGAGCGGACCATGGATACCCCGAAACTTGAAGTGGACATGATCCCCCGGACCTCTTGGTTCCGGAACCTCCGGGCCATGCTGACGGAGAAGCAATGGGACAACATCCGGCATGAGGTGTACCGCCGGGCCAAGCACGTCTGTGATGTGTGCGGTGGACGGGGACCCAAGTGGCCGGTGGAGTGCCATGAGGTCTGGGAATATAATTGGACGGGGAAGATCCAGCGCCTGATCGGGCTGATGGCCCTGTGCCCCGATTGCCACCGGGTCAAGCACTTCGGGTTGGCAACAATTCAAGGCAAGGCGGAGGAGGCGCTGGCCCACCTGTGCAAGGTCAATGGATGGAGCAAGGACCGGGCGATCCGGCACGTCAATGAGGCGGCGGACATCTGGGAGAAGAGAAGCGCGGTGGAGTGGAACCTCGACGTGACCTGTCTGAAGTTCATGTATCGGAGCGCGGTCAAATGAAACTCGTTGCCACCGTGGTGTCCGGCCCGAACTACCAGAAACTCGCGGCCCTCTCCGTTCCGCCGATGCTGGTCTACGCCGAGCGAATCGGAGCGGATTTCCTCTCGCTCACGGGGGGAGGACTGAAGGACGTTTCGGCAAGCTGGGAGAAATTGCGGCTGAAGGCCCTGCTGGAAAAGTATGAACAGGTAATTTTTATCGACGCGGACATTCTGGTGAAGCCGACCGCCCCCAATCTGTTCGACATTGTTCCAACCGGGCAACTGGGGATGGTGAACGAGGCGGCGTACCGGCCACCCGGAGTGTTCAAGCCCGTGTACGAGTGCTGGGTCGGGGAGATGGCGGCGGCAAACCAGATCCCGATGCCCGTCCTGACCATGTATTTCAACACAGGCGTCATCGTGATGGATCGAACCCATCTGGGGCTGTTCGACCCACCCACGATCTACGTGTCGAAAGGAATGAAAGATCAAGACTGGTTTAATCTTATGATCCACCGGCACAAGTTCCAGATGGTCAACCTGCCGGTCGTCTTCAACTGGTTCCCCTGCGGGGTTCAGAAGTCCTCGGCGCACCTGATCCACTACCACTACACCAAGGAAAAACTGGATCACATGACCAACGACGCAAGGGAATTTTTCCCGGGCAACAGTTTACCGTTGACACCGGGACGCCCCTGAATAGAATGTCGCCTGCCGTCCGATGGCTCCGGACGGACGCCAAGTGGCGTAGGAAGGGATGCGCGGATGCGGAACATGCGAAATTTCTTGCGGCCCACCGCCGCATGGGGTACTTTTCCCTCAAGCGGCACGCACTATCAGGAGCGGCTCCGCACCGCTCCGGCGCGTTCCTTCCGTGCCGCTCCCGATAGGCCCCTGTCCGGACCTAGCCAGTCTGGACAGGGGCATTTTTTTCCCTTTCCCCTGCCTACCCCGTTTTCCATCTTTTCCATGTCCGAGAGTGACCTCGGTAACTCCATCGGTGTGTCCGGTTCGGGGTCTCGGCCCCGGGAGGAGGGCAGTTGGGCATGATCACCACCCGCGACCAGTTTGACATCCGCATCGGGTTCTCGTTCATCGATTATTGCCTGAACAAGGTGGACCCCATCAATCTTGCAATCTACCTTGTCCTCCGCCGGTTCATCTGGAGGCGGGAGACCGGACGGCTGGGGGGCCTCTACAAGGAGGGGTTACTCTGTTGTTCGGTCAGCCAAAGTCGGATCGCGGAGATGGTCGGCCTCAACCGGGTCTCCGTTTGCGAGAGGATTGACAAACTGAGGAAAATGGGGTGGATCGAGACCCGGAAACTCGCGGAGGGGGCGGAACTGGCCTACGTGATAGGAGAGCGGGTGAGGACATCCAAGGGCCGGACCGAGTCCTATTTTGCCGACATCTGGATCGAAAACGAGGTCGAAAAGTCCGCTCCACCAGAGGAAAACGAGGGAGAGGAAGGAGAGGGGGGTGTAGCCGTAGCCGACAGGGATGTAGCCGTAGCCGACACCCCCTGTGTCCCCAGCCGACAGGGGGTGTCGTCCCAGCCGACACCCCATATAGTAGAAGTAGATAATAGAAGTACCAAACAGAATTCTGCTCCTTCGCCTTCGGCTCAGTCGCAGAGAGAGTATGCGGGGGGGAATACTCTGACAAAAGCTGGCGGGCCAGCCCCTGCCTGTGAGACACCGCCGGGCGGGCCGGTCGGGGCGGATCTGGCTCCGGTGGTGGATGAGTCGGGCGAGGGTGCAACCGATTGCACTCTCCGGTCGGTCCGAGGGGGGTCGGGGATCGATGCCCCCGGATCAGCGGCTGAGATGGAGAACCCTGCCAAAAAGACAGATAAGATACGTAAAAGAGCGATGTACGATCCGGCTGTACCGGTAGCCCGCTGGAGGGCCTCGGATGCCGTGGGCTACTTCCGCTACCAGTTCCACCGTGCGTGGCCCAAGGAGGGGGCACCGGACGTGTCCCTGAAGGACATGAAGATGGTCGGCAACCGAATGGCGTGGTTGGATGCTGAAAAACTGGGTCCGGAGATGATGCTGAAGGCCATCGATTACATTTTTGAGAAGTGGTCGAACGGATTGCCGAACAGGCTCAAGTGGAGAACGGCCCGTCCGAGCCTTGCCCTGCTGGAGACGGCCTACTTCTTCGAGACCATCGTCAAGGAGATCCAGCACGGTCCGAGGCGCAAGTCCGTGGATGAGTATGACCATGCATCAAACAAGGGGATGCCGGTGGTCGGGTGGGGTGACGCACTCGACGGCATACCCATCGGGAGGGCCAACCCGTGATCCTGCCATGCTGGAACGAGCGCGAGGCGAACGAGGCCGACATGAAGTTCGGGAACGTGCCCAAGAGCAAGTGGAACGTGACCTTGGACAAGATCAGGGACAAGCCGTACTGCAAGACGGTCGAGACATACATGGAGCATCTGAAGGACAACTGCGAACGCGGGCGCGGGATGCTCCTGTACGGCACCTACCGCTCCGGAAAGTCCTCCATCGGGGCGATCATCCTGCGGGAAGTGGCCCGGCACCGTTGCCGCCCCTACTTTCTGGAGGCGTTTGAACTGGTGGACGGGTGGTTCGCCAAGGATCACCGCTACGACATGACGCGGGGGTGTCATCTGCTGGTGCTGGACGACATGGGGATGGAGGCGGAGGACCCCGCCCAGTCCGTCCGCCGGTCGATCATCAAGCAGGCGATCCGGTTCAGGCTGGAGCGGGAGCGGGCGATCATCATCACCACAAACATGAGCCCGAAGCAGTTGCGGGAGACCTACGGGGACAAGCTGATGGCGCTCCTGTCCGAGTTCCTGATCCCGTTGCAGATCGATGGCATGAGTTGGTCGAAAGAGGTGTGGAATGTCCCTCAATGTGGAACAGGCGCGTAGGGAAATCTGTTCGTGCCGGGACTGCGGCAAGGGGGCGACGGTCGTCCTCAAGATCCGGACGGACGAGGGGTCGTCCTACGATTGCTTCTGCTGGGAGCATCTGGATGTGGGGGCCAAGATCCTGCTGGAGGTCCAGAGGGTGATGTTGGAGGAAAAGAAATGAGCGGCTACAACAAACTGCTGGATGAACTCGCCAATGGCGGGAACTTGAGCCGAGTGTCCGCCCTCTCGGGCTCGATGAGAACCCCCTCGCCCTCCCTCATGGGAGCGGGGGGAGTGACTGTTACTACCCAGAGCGATCACCAGCATGGGGGATCTGACCAGATTTCTATCCAACTCGATGAGACTATGCTGGCGAAGATCCGGCGGCTGGAACTGTTCATGTCGGCGGTCCTGATGGCGCATGAGAAGGACGCGACCGGCGAGGGCGTCTGCGTCCCGACGTGCCGGGCCTGTAGGCTGGCCGAGGTCATGGACGGGTTGATGGTCGCACGGGCGATCACGGGGGAGGAAGATGGACAGCCAGCGTAGGGAGCCGTCCCCGGCCATGGTCCAGCGGATGTCGGCCAATGCCCCCGAGCGGGCGGAGATGGAACTGATCCGGTCGAGGATGGAGCGCGACCGTTACCGGAAGGCGCTGATCGCGGGGCTTGATGGATGCGTTCAGGCCCTGCGGTTGAAGCCCACGGATGTGCTGGTGGTGAAGCGGTTGCTTCCGGACATGCCCGACAGCCTGAAGGGTGTGGTCGAGGATCTTCGGGAGAGGCTGGTTGACCGTGCCGGGTTCCACGGGCTGATCGTGGTGATGAGCGCGAACACCGAGATCGAGGCGATGGATGAGACTGAGGCGCGTGGGCTGTACGAGGCGTTGAAACGGCGGTTTGAATAACTGGAAGGAGACCTATGCACCCCATAGATGTGTGCCTCTGCGTCCACATTTTGCGGGACGGCGCTCTGAAGCGGGTAAACACCGATGGCGTTTCCGCCAACGACCTGTTCGATGACGGCAAGAAGATATTCTTATTCGTCTTGGAACACTTCGCCAAGTACGGGAAGATCCCCGACCCCACAACGGTCGAGACGGACATCAAGATCCCCGTTCCTCCGATGGCGGAGGCCCCCGAGAAACTGGACTACTACCTCGACCAGATCAAGAAGCGGACATCCCAGAATCTTCTCAAGGAAGCCACGAAGGGCATGTCCCAGAAGTTGGAGGCGCTGGACTCCACGGGGGCCATCGACCAAGCCAAGGGCGTTCTTCGGGAGGTGTTCCGGCGCGGGCTGGTAGGGGAGACGGTCTCCAACTGGACGGACCGGGTGGATGAGCGGGTCGCCCGCTACGACGCCATCGTGAATCTTCCCGGCGGGCTGATCGGCCTGCCCACCCCGTGGAAGGGCATCAACGACATGACGCAGGGGATCGGCAGGGGCGAGTTGTGGATCCTTGTGGGTCGGCCTTCCACGGGGAAGACGTGGCACGCCATCAAGATCGCCCAGCACCTCTGGCAGGAGGGCTACAAGCCGCTCTTCATCACGATGGAGATGTTGAAGGAGCGGATCGAGATGAGGATGGATGCCCTCTATGCGAAGGTTCCCTACCGGGATCTCCGCAAGGGGACGCTGGGGATGCACCTGAAGGACAAGTTCAAGGCCGCGATGGACACCCTCAAGGGGAAGCCCCCGATGGAGACCATCGGGCGTCGGCGGATCAAGACGGTGCAGGACATCTCCATCCTCATCGAGGAGACCGCGCCGAGCATCGTGATCTTGGACGGCCTGTATAAACTCCGTCCCAACGGGCAGGGTTTCCGGGCGAAGTGGGAGCAGGTCACCCAGATCATTGATGACTTGCAGGAACTGACGCAGGACAAGGGCATTCCGGTTTTGGCGACGACCCAGTTCAGCCGGGAGCATGAGAAATCCAAGAAGGGGAAGAATAAAAGGTCCGTCGTGCAGGAGGCGGGGCTGGAGCAACTGGCCTTCGCGGACGCCATCGGGATGAACGCGGATGTGGTGATCGGGTTGCTGACGGACAGCTACCTGAAGAGCCAGAACGAGGTGATCCTGAGCATCCTCAAGAACCGGGAGGACGAGAAGAAGTCCTACACCTCCAAGTTCGACCTGACCGCGATGGATTTCAACCAGACCGGGGAGTATGGCGGACTGAGCGGGGACAGCGACGTGTCTGCCCCAACGGCGGCGGTGGGGCTCGGCGGATCCGATGAGGATGACGACTAATGCGGGCGGAAGGCGTAGAAAAATTCATGCGGATGATCGGGGTGACCAGCCACCACCGGTACAGGGATTGGTACGACATCTCCTGCCCGTTCGCCGCGACCAAGCACCGGGGTGGGAGGGATGACCATCCGAGTTCCGGAATCTCGGTGGATCCCGTTCATCGGTCTGTCTACAAGTGTCACTCCTGCGGCTGGAAGGGGACTCTCCGGAGGTTCGCCCTTGAGTGGTCCATCGCGTGCCATGGGAATCCCGAGCCGCTCTTCCAGTTGATCGAACAAGAGGAGAACACGGTCTCCGCCACCTCGGGGCGGCTGGATGAGGCGTGGGAGAAGCGGTGGGCACCCGGTGCCGTGGTCAAGAAGGATCCCGATTGGGATGTGTTCAATGAGCAGGAACTTGACCAGTACAAGGTGATCCCACAGTACATCCTCACCCGGGGATTCTCCGCCGCCACATGCACGGCGTGGGGTATTGGGCTGGACTGGGATATCAATCGGGCGGTGTTCCCTGTCCGGCGTCCGGATGGCAAATTGGTGGGGCTGGTCGGTCGGGCCATAGTCGAGGGAGTAAGGCCGAAGTATTACAACTACTGGAGATTTGGAAAGTCCTTCTATCTCTATGGACAGCACCGGTTGACCAAGAACGACCGGGTGATCGTGGTTGAGGGGATGCTGGATGTCGTCCGATGGTGGGAGTACGGCCTGCCCGTTGTCGGGCTCATGGGGTCCGAGATCGGGGATAATCAGGTCAAACTTCTTCTTGGCTACGAGCGCGTTTACCTCTGCCTCGATGACGACCCGGCGGGGGCGAAGGGAACGAAGGAGTGCATCCGGAAGATGAACAACCGGGTGCCTCTCTTCCGGATCAATCTCCCGCCCGGGAAGACCGACCCGAAGCAGTTGCTGAAAGAGGAGGCGCTGGATGCGGTGGCGAATGCCCGGCTCATTTATTAGGGCTTGTACTAAACAGTCTTAGGTGGTATGATTAACCCCACGGCCCAAACCAGTTCACCCCGGAAAGGAGGGGGCTAAGAGGGGGAGCATGGCGGCCAATGTAATGTGACCGGTTGTTTGTTTTTTGATTGGATTGATTGAAAGGAATCGGAGATGGAGACTGAGAAGGGTTGGTTCAACACGGGGGCCGATGCGGTCAACCGCATCCATCAGCGTCCCCGGCGCAGTAGCACCCAGCGATTCTTCCTCACCTATGGCGGCAACGCCGTCATCGCCTTCCTCGACGGGGACAACTCGGCGGAGGAGCCCATCGGCAACTACAAGGAGCATGAGTACCCGGTCATCGGAATGAAGGGCCGGTTCTACTGCTCCTGTGTCGGGGCTCCCCAATGCCTCTTCGATGAGAAGATGGGGGCCAATTCCTCCTACGATGCGTGGCCCTTTTCCATCGTCCAGATTTGGCCGGGCTGGACGGACAAGGAGGGCAAGGAACACCACGATGAGAAGAAGCTCATTGTGTTCAAGCGCCGGGGGATGGAGCAGTTGATGATCCGGCTCAACAGGAAGAGCGGGATGTGCGGCACCATCTGGGAGGTTTCGCGGTCCAACGCCCAGATGTCGGACGTTCTCGGGGATGTCTGGGAGTTCAACCGGAAGATCGAGGGCGGCAGGGCGGAACTCGCCAAATTCCTTGCCACCAACACGGTCGCCCGGACGGAGAAGGGCTCGTTTGAGTGGAAGACCCGCCCCGCGCCCATCGTGGTGGATACGGCCCCGCTGGTCTACAAGGACGTTCTCCGCCCCAAGACCCGCGAGGAACTGGATGTTGAGGGGATCGACTGGGGTCTCCTTTCCAGCCGCCAGAAGGAGCGGAAGCAGAAGTACCTGAACCAGAACCAGAACCAACTGCCGGGGACGGGGAACGTCGCACCCCCTGCCTCGGGTTCTGCCCGGGTCAACTACGAATAGGCGGACGGTCGGATGAAAACGGAACCCGTGCCGGAAATCTCTGTGATCGTGTCGGCGCTTCGGGAAGCTCCCGAGTTCGCGCTCGACCTTGAGACCACGGGATTCGATCCGCACAATGACTTCATCCGGGGGATGTCGCTTTCCATCGGGATGAGGCCAAACCAGACATGGTGGATTCCGTTCCGGGGACCCGGGGCCGTTCCTTTCGTGTCAACCATGAGGGAACTGGCCCCGGTCCTTTCCGACCCCAAGAAGATCATGGTCGGGTCCAACCCCAAGTTCGACCTGAAGTTTTTGAGGGTCAACGGGGTGACCGTCACGTGCCGGGTGGCCGACACCATCGTGGCCGACTGGTTGCTGGATGAGAACAACCGGAAGCACGGCCTCAAGGAGGTCGTCAGCCGGGAATTCGGCGTGACGATGGTGGATTACAAGGAGGCTTCCAAGCGCGTGGATGATCTTTTTGGGGACGGAAAGTTTGAGCGATACGCCAAGGACGACGCCCGTTATGCCTTGAAGTTGTGGAAGACCCTGAACGCCCGGTTGAAGAAGGAGGGGCTGGACATCCTGTACTGGCGGGTCGAGATGCGGGTCCTGCGCGTCCTTATCGAGATGGAGTTGGCCGGTGTCCACATTGACATCCCGCATCTTAAGAATATGCAGGCGGAGTTCTCCGCGAAGATGGCGGCCTCTCTCAAGGGAGCATACGAGGCGGTGGGGCATGAGTTCGACGTGTCGAGCCCCAAACAGGTCAGCGCCGTCCTGTTCGATGAGTTGAAGCTCCCCATCCAGCCCGGAGAGGTGCGGGGAAAGGCGGGGTACTACTCCACGGACGACCGGATCCTGACCTGTTACAACCATCCCGTGGTGAAGGCCATCCTTCGCCATCGCACCGTGTCCAAACTCATGGGGACCTACATCAATCCCTATATCGAGAAGACCCGGGACACCCTCCGGATCTTCACGGAGTTTCGGCAGGCAGGGACGAGGGCCGGGCGGTTCACCTCAGTCGAGCCCAACCTCCAGCAGATCCCCAGCAAGAAGAGTCTTCGGGGCACGATCAAGAAGATGTTCATCCCCGCTCCGGGGAAACTTTTCCTGTGCGGGGACTTCAACCAGCTTCAGTTCCGGCTCATCGGGCACTACTGCAAGTGCGTGCTGGGGAGATCCATCATTTCCGACCTGTATCAGGAGGCCGGGAGCGACCTTCATGAAAAGACAAATCTGGAGTTGAAGCTCACCGACCGAAAGAGGGCCAAGACCGTAAATTTTGCCTTCCTGTTCGGCAGGGGGGCGAAGTCGTTTGCCGAGGCGGAGCATATGGATCAGGGGGTTGCGGATAACTACTACAACGGATTCCATTTCTCCTACCCCGAAATCCGCCAGATGGCTGATTACTGCCGGAATGAAATCTGCACCAAGGGGTACATTGAGTCCATTGGTGGACGGCGGCGAAGGTTCCCTGAAGCCAAGGGAAAGGACCCCCGGAGCAGGGAGGTCTGGTGGATGGGTTGGGTGGCGTGGAACGCCTGCATTCAGGGAAGTGAGTCCGATCTGGTCCGGCTGGTGATGGCGAACCTCTGGGAGGATATTCTTGCCCGGCGGAAGAAGGAGGATCATTGGGATGAGGTCAGCATCATCCTACAGGTTCATGACGAGCTTGTGCTGGAGGCTCCCCCGATCATCGCCTGTGATGTGATGGATCTGATGCGGCTTCACGCAACCAAGGCCATGGCCCTGAAGGTCCCAATTTCCATGGACGTTGGAGTGGGGATGGATTGGGAGGAGTCCAAGGCGTGAGCATGGAGATAGGCGCTTTTTTCAAGATCAAGCGAGCCGAGATGGATCGCAACACTTTGGAGGCGATCCGTCTGGAACTCACCCTTCGCAAGAGCGGGGGGGAGAAGTTCGGGTTCGGCCCCGAGAAGTACATCACCACCTTCAACGAGGTGGCCGACTGGATCGAGATGCCCCGGCAGTACGCCCTGCTGTCCGGGCTGGTGCAGTACCCGGGAAGCGGCGTCAAGGATGCCACGTCCAATGGGAGCCCCTCCAAGTTTTCATTCAAGGGGAAACTTCGGGACGAACAGCCCAAGTTGGTGGCGGATTTCCTGTCCAAGATCGGGAAGGGTTCTGCGGCGTTGGGTGGGATCTTCTCCGCCCCCTGCGGTACGGGGAAGACCGTCATGTCCCTGAAGTTCCTGTCGGAACTGGGGCGGACGGCGATCATCCTCGTCCACACGGAATTTCTTCTTAAGCAATGGAGGGAGTCCATCCTCAAGTTCACCAACATCAAGGAGGATGAGATCGGCCTGATCCAGCGGAACACCTGCGAATGGAAGGGCAAGAAGTTGGTGCTGGGGATGGTTGAGTCGCTGGTGGCGAGGACCTACGAGCCGGGGATGTACGAACACTTCGGGGTGGCGGTACTGGATGAGGTCCATAGGCATGGCGCGTTGGAGTGGCACAAGGCCATCGTCCAGTTCCCTGCCCGGATCCGGGTCGGTCTTTCCGCCACGCCTCGTCGGATGGACGGCCTGTGGAACATCATTCGCTGGCACGTAGGGGATGTCCTGACCCGGGGGGAGGCGGGGGGGAAGGCCAAGGTTGTCAGGGTGCCGACCCACATCCAGATTCCAGACGACCTGTTCCAATTCAGGCCGGGGCGGATCAATCTGAGCCGACTCATCACCCTGTTGGTTAATTCCAGCACGCGCAATCAGATGATCGTGACCGAATTGCTGTCCGCCATCAAGTCCGGACGCCGGGTGCTGGTGCTGTCCGACCGGCTGGGGCATCTGGAGGCCCTTCAGGAAATGTTCTTGGCTTTGTGGGGGAAGAAGGACGGGGTGAAGATTGGTCACTACGTCGGAGGCATCAACGGGAAGCAGATAGAACATGCCCGGGAATGCAACCTTCTCTTCGGGACGAACCAGTACGCCAAGGAGGGACTGGACGACCCGGGGATGGACACCCTGTTCCTGACCGTGGGAAAGTCCGACGTGGAGCAGGCGGTAGGCCGGATCCTGCGGCAGGCGGATGGAAAGAAGACCCCGTTGATCATCGACTTCGTGGATGAACGGGTGGGACCCTGCATCGGGTTTGCCATCCGCAGGAACAGGCAGTATCAGCGGTTGGGGTTTGAGGTGGTCGATGTCGATTGATATTGACAAAAGTAATCTTAAATCATATGATGTTATAAGGAAAAGAGCCAATGAAGGGGGGTGATCCACATGGCCGAGGCAAGGACTCTGGATGCAGAGGCACGACGTGGGAGCAAGCGGGCCTACTGCAAGGGTTACTACATGAAGAACCGCGAGACGTTGTCCAAGAAGCGGGGAAAACGCTACGCGGAGGACGATGAGTATCGGAGGAAGATGCAGGAAAGTTCCAAGTCCCGCTATGAGCGACTTCGGAAGGAGCGGATCGAGAAGCGGGGATCGGCCACATCCGAGTCACGGGGGTACAACCGCCCGCGTCTGCTCATGGTGAACGGGAAGGAGACGCTGGTTCATTGCGTGAGCGAGTTCGCGGATCGGGTTGGGCGGAACGTCCAGACCGTGACCGTCTGGGAGCAGAAGGGCATAATTCCTCCCCCAACCGTGGTGGATGAGATGCGGAGGCGATGGTACTCCGAGACCCATATGAACCTGATCGCATCGGTGGCGCAGGACTTTCACAAGCAGGGCGGGAGGAGTCTGGAGGCGTTCGGGGATTGGGTGAAGAAGGAATGGAAGAAGCGGGCCAACTGAAAAGGAGAACTGGGAATGGCGTCACCGAATGCGCACGACAAACGGATCGAGGAGATGCTGGAGAAGGCGCGTGGTCTGGGCGCGACGGATGGCTATGAGTGGGCCGTCCGAACCAAGTTCCGGATGCTGGGCCAAGGTCAGCAGGAGGAGGTCTTGGAGGCGGGGAAGGCCGAGGATATCATCATCAAGATCGGCGTCTTCAAGGGCGAGCCCGCACGGGTGGTCGTCCAGAAGGGGCTGACCATGAACCTTGGCAATTACGAATCCGCCCGGGTGACGGTCGGGTTTGAGTGCCCCTGCTACGCCGAGGAACTGGCGGAGATTGAGGCCCTCCTCAACCAGAAGGTCGAGGATCGGGTCCAGCAGGAGGTCATGGAGGTCCGGGGCAGGGACATCCGGCCCGGCTACGAGGCCAAGCGCACAGAAACCAAGTAGATTCCAACGGGGGCGAGCAGATTGCTCGCCTCCGTGATTTTCTACCCGGAGGACTCGATGAAGAAACTGATGGCGATGATGCGGGCGATGCAAAAGGAACACGGTCCGGGCAGTTGCAAATTCGCCTCCGACACGCGGCTGGGTGATACCAAGATGATCCCCACCGGGATTTTTGCGCTGGATTATGCTACCGGGGGCGGAATTCCTATCGGCAGGACCTCGCTGATCTACGGGAACAAGTCGTCCGGAAAGTCCTCCCTTCTTGCCAAGATCGCCTGCAACGCGCAGAAGATGTGCCGGAAGTGCTACGGGAGCCTGATCTTTGAGGAGCAGGAGGTCTCCTTCCAGACGGTGGAGCGGGATCCGGTGGGCCGGGTGGTCGAGGTCACCAAGAAGCGCAAGAAGATGGTTGCGGTGGACTGCGTGAACAAGTGCCGGAGTGCCGAGGATGAGGAGGACGAATCCAGCAAGGGAAAGAAGGCGTGGCCGGGGCGTATGAACGTGGTGTGGATCGACGCCGAGGGCACGTATTCCCCGAAGTTTTATGACTATTTCGGGGTGGACAACGACGGCGTCATGCTCATCACGTCCGAGTACGGTGAGGAGGCCGTTGATACCGCCGATTCCGCCATCCGGACCGGCGAATGCGATGTCCTGATTGTTGACTCTATCGCCCACTTCATCCCGAAAAAACAGCGCGAGGTCTCCACCGAGGAGAATGATTTCGGGACCGGGCAGGCCAAATTGATCAACAAGGCCATGAAGATATGGACGGCGAGCCTGAACGAACTGGATGCACGGAGCAAGACGGACTGTGCCATCATTCTGGTCAACCAGATCCGGCAGAAGCCGGGGATGTTCCCGGTCTTCGTGAAGCCGGGTGGGATGGGGCAGGGGTTCGTCACCAGTCTGGACATCCAACTCTGGCAGAAGGAGTTCAAGTTCGACATGTCCAACCGTCCCCTGTGGATGGAATCCAAGTTTTGTGTCGAGAAGAGCAAGATTTGTGGCCCCAAGATGGAGGGCCACTACCGCACGTGCCTTCTCTCCCATCCCGGCAGAAGCCCGGGGAACACGTGGGACGACGAGGTTGTGGCGGATGCGGCCATTGAGAATGGATTTGTCACCAAGGTCGGGGGGAAGATCCACGTTCTTGACCAGAAGTTCGACACCGAGGATGACTTTCGGGAGGAACTCTCCAAGGTCGGGGATTTTTACCAAGTTCTCCGGGCGCAGGTGGTGGCACTCATGATCGGGCGTCCCAGCGATGGGAAGATGCCCAAGAGCAAGGAAAAGTAGAAGGGAGGACAGTCATGGCCGAGGCAAAGGTTTCTCCGGAACAGGTTGATGCCGCCAAGAAGTGGGCACTCATCAAGTTCAGGGGGATTCTCCGTGGGGCGCGGATCACCGAGCAGATCCAACGATGGCTCTCGGGCGAACTGGGCTCCGACTACCGGTTCCAGATCGAGATGGTCTTTGACGACAAGTCCCTCTCCTTCCTTGGTGACTCCAAGAACCGGGAGACGCTGGGCAAGGAGACGTTGGTGTGAAAGATGACGCGACCGAGGCGTTCGTCACGGCGATCAACGAGCGAACCAAGTTCCGGTTGACCTCTGATGGCCCGGTGTGGCGCGTGGATCAGGGAGAGAGATTCCTCGGAGTCGCTGATCTTCTGGT
>Ga0315294_10002878_pt1 | contig 18721 bp, 14 predicted proteins | sample YL17G13_40_MG_FD_203626 | JGI IMG/M metagenome (GOLD analysis project Ga0315294, IMG submission 203626) | Sediment microbial communities from Yellowstone Lake, YNP, Wyoming, USA - YL17G13_40 | ecosystem: Environmental > Aquatic > Freshwater > Lake > Sediment | place: USA: Wyoming | collected...
AACGTCTTCATCGTCTCCTGATAAATTTGCTCGCGGTCATCATCGGTGATGATGGCGTTGACGACAACAAATCCCTGACCCTTTTTGTGGTCCATCAGCAGGATATTGTCCGCGAAATACATCTCGTAATCGGGGTTGCCCAGTATATCTTCTCGGCTGGCGGGCAGTTTTTCAAACTGGTCGATGAAGTCATAGCTGATCGCCCCAAGCAGGCCGCAGGTGATGCGGAAGGGCTTGCTGGCCAGTTCAAACGCAAATGCCACGGCTCGAATGACGTCCATCTGGTTGGTGCTTTTGAGACGGCTCTGTTCGTCAAGAGTGCCCTGCACTCTGCGGATAATGCCGGTAATTCGATTCTCGGCAAAGTCAATTTTCTCGCAGAATGCGAATCGCCGCGGCTGGCCGGCAAGAAATTTCAGCATCCGTTTTCCCGTTGCCGTCAGCGCCTCGATGCGGAACTGATTGGCCGTTCCCGTCAGGTACAGGGCCGGCTGTGCCGTGCCGAAGGTCAGTTCGTCGGCGTTGCCGTCGGTCAGGTAATCCCGCGACTCCAGCAGGCAGGAATGTTTTTTTCGTCCATAATCGGTCAGACGCGAGAAAAACTCCACCGGGCAGCGAATGTCAATGTCTCGCACCATCGGCACAATCTGCCCCGGCTTGGCCAGTTGAATCTGTTTTTGCATGTCTTCCATTGTTTATTCCTGATTTATCATTACTCATTTATCGTTATTCATTTTTTTTGCAAAGCAAAAAAAATGACCCGAATGCTTTCTAAGGCCTTCAGGTCGTCTTTTCTGTCTTAATTTACGATGATACAGAAACCGCCGTCACCTGTCGGCTAATTCGACAGGCCACCACCATCCATTCAATACATTATATCGACCGTTTCTGTTCATAGAAACAATTCTACAATATCCCCCTTTTTCTGTCAATACGAAAAAATAAAAAATTTTGGCCCTTTTTTTAATGTAGCACAGCCGCGTCTCGACTGAGCTTGTCGAAGTCCCTTGGCTGTGTCTCTGTCTCGTTCATTTCGTCTGTGTCATTCCGGCCTCCGAGCCGGAAGCCAGTCGTTGTCTAAGAACTACGAACCAGGAACTATGAACGGTCATCATTTTCCCCTTTGTCTTTTGCCCTTTTTCGGGGTATAATCCCTCTATTCCCGTTCAAAACGGAAATAAGGAGAACAGATATGAATTTTGATTTTTATGCATCCGCCTCGTTGGACGAATATTGAAGAAGCAACGGGAGCTTCTTATAATGGCAGAAACAGGTTAAGGTTGACAAGAAGATACGTTTGGTAGAAAATAGACACTGATTTACATTGTTTAATTTCAGACACTGATTAACACTGATTTTAAAATCTGAGAGAAAAAGTTAAATGTCCAATACGCCGGAACTCATTTTGCAGCTTGTCGAAACATTCGATAGGAATATCGACAATTTCAAAAAACAAAACTACCACGAAGCACAAGTCCGACAGCAATTTATCAATCCATTCTTCGAAGCGCTCGGCTGGGATATGCAAAACAAGGCAGGAATCGCTTTGGCATATAGCGATGTGATTCACGAAGACGCAATCAAAGTCGGCGGGTTCACAAAAGCTCCCGATTACTGCTTCCGCATCGGGGGAACGAGAAAGTTTTTCGTTGAGGCAAAAAAACCGTCTGTTGACATAAAATCAGACGTCAGCCCCGCCTATCAGCTTCGAAGATACGCATGGAATGCGAAACTGCCGCTGTCAATCCTGACAGACTTTGAAGAATTTGCAGTTTATGACTGCCAGGTCAGGCCGAATGTAAATGACAAGCCCTCAACGGCAAGGATTTTCTTTTGCACATATAAAGAGTATGCCGATAAGTGGGAGCAAATCGCAAAAATATTCGGCAAAGAAGCGGTTTATAAAGGATTGTTCGATAAATACGCGTCTGAAAAGACAACAAAAAGAGGCACAACCACGGTAGATAAAGAGTTTCTGGCCGAGATAGAAGAATGGCGAAACGTTCTGGCAAAAAATATTGCGATTCGCAACGGCAAGCTATCCGTTTATGACCTTAATTTCGCGGTGCAAAAGACCATCGACCGGATTTTGTTTTTGAGGATATGCGAAGACAGAGGGATAGAGCGCAGCGAACAACTCTTAGGACTAATTAATGGCTCAAGGATATATCCGCGGCTTTTTGAACTTTTTGAGAAATCTGATGAAAGATATAATTCAGGCATTTTTCATTTTCGCAGGGAAAAAGACAGGCCGGAATCGCCGGACGAACTGTCGGCAAATCTAAAAGTCGATGATGATATCCTCAAGAAAATCATCAGGGATTTGTACTATCCGTGCCCTTATGAATTTTCCATTATGCCGGCGGAAATTCTGGGCAATGTATATGAGCAGTTTTTGGGCAAGGTGATCCGGCTGACCGCCTCGCATCAGGCAAAGGTTGAGGAAAAGCCGGAGGTTAAAAAGGCGGGCGGGGTTTATTATACGCCCTCGTATATTGTCGATTACATTGTAAAAAATACGGTCGGCAAACTTTGCGAAGGCAAAACACCGAAACAAATTGAAAAATTAAAGATACTGGACCCTGCATGCGGTTCTGGTTCATTTTTAATCGGGGCGTACCAATATCTTTTGGATTTTCACCGTGATTATTACGCCGAAGACCCATCGAAACATAAAAAGGCGATATATCAGGGTAAGGGCAAACAGTGGTTTTTGACGATTGATGAAAAGAAAAGGGTTCTCTTAAACAATATTTACGGCGTGGATATAGATTCGCAGGCGGTAGAGGTGACAAAACTTTCGCTTTTGTTAAAGGTTCTTGAAAATGAGACTCAGGAGAGTTTGAGATTGTTTCACGAGAGGGCACTGCCGGACTTGGGCAATAATATCAAGTGCGGCAATTCATTGATTGGGCCGGATTTTTATCAAAATCAGCAATTAAACCTTTTCGGCGATGAGCAGCAGAGAAAAATAAATGCCTTTGACTGGCAGAAGGAATTTGCGGAAATTTTCAAAAAAGGCGGGTTTGATGCGGTTATAGGTAATCCGCCATATTTGTATTCAGCGGGGCAATCTTACCCTCAGTATTTCGCTCGAACTTACCATCTTGCTCAATACCAAGCAGACTTTTATGCCTATTTTACAGAAAAGGCCTTATCTTTAACTCGGAGCAAAGGTAAATTCTCATTCATAGTTTCAGATTCATGGCTAAAAGCAGAAGGCTTTTCAAAATTACGTAATCATTTATTGACAAAGCACAGGATCGAATCACTCGCTGTTTTTGATTATACAGTATTTGCAGGCGCAGCTATTGAAAACTCAATATTTGTAGTTACTGTAAAGGAAAGACCGCTACTAATTCCCATAGACCGCTTTTCTAACCCAAACACTTGCCTCAAAACCAACGAGATTGACCCAGTTGATGCCGCAAAGCAAGATATAATCAATCCCATGCGATCATTATCTTGCGATAAAGTGATTGCTAAAATAGAACAAAATTCAAGGCCGTTAGAGGACTTCTTGAGGATCAACCGTGGAATACACGCCTATCGCACAGATGGTTACGGTAAATCTAAATTTGGAACAGGCCCACAAACGAAAGAAGATAAAGAAGCTTGTTCCTATCACGCAAACAAACCTCTGAATAAAACATATTTACCAGAATTAAAGGGCAAAGATGTATTTCGCTTTACCTTTTCACCAACTGGAAAATTTTTGTCGTATGGCCCTTGGCTTGCAGAGCCGCGAGAGCCGAATTACTTCTTCAATCCTAAGATAACACTGCGAAAAATTATAGGGCCGAAACTTTCCGGCACTTATATCGAAGAGCCAGTTGCATTGGATCAGTCTCTGTATGTTCTAATTTCGAAGAGCAAAGAAGGCGATGAGCTAAAATACTTTTTAGGAATTTTGCTTTCTCGACTTGCCGCTTGGTATCTGCGAACAAAATTTGCTATCTATGACACATTGTACCCTTGGTACACCAAGAAACAATTGGCAGCATTTCCCGTGAAAGAAATTGATACTCACCTTATTCGGCTTGTCGAGCAGATGTTGGAGTTGAATAAGAAGCTTGCGGGGATAAAGAATCCTGATGAAAAGACGCGGTTGCAGCGGCAGATAGAGGCAACCGACTCCCAAATCGACAAACTCGTTTATAACCTCTACGGCCTGACCCCCGAAGAAATTGCTATTGTCGAATCTTCCGCAGGGGGATAACTTGCCAAATGAGTTGTCATCCATCTCTGATTTTTTATAATACGGTGTAAGTGTGGGAGAATTCTGCAATGAAAAAGAAAAGTAAGAAAAAATGGGAACTGAGCAGGCGTGGCAAAAGTTGGACACAACAGGAAGAAGCTTTACTGCGGAAGTTATATCCCGACCAATTTAACTTTGAATTGGCGGAGCGTTTTGGACGGACTACAGACGCCCTGTGCACGAAAGCCGGACAGTTGCGACTGAAGAAAAACTGGCGAAAATACGATCCCTCGCGTTTCAAGAAGGGCAAACGATGGTCGAAAGAAGAGCGCAGCCGGCTCAAAAAACTATACCCCCAAATGCCGACCTCTCAACTGCCTAAGTACTTTCCCAAACGCAGCAGAGAGGCTATTGCAGGTCAAGCATCCATGCTTGGATTAAGAAAGACTTATATCAAACAATCCTATAGCCCCAATTACAACTTGTGGCGTGAACAAAAAGAAATCCTGGCGAAATTATACCCAACCACAGATAATAAAGAACTGGCCCGGTTGTTGGGCCGCAGTAAAGCTGCGATTCAGGGTCAGGCACAGAAATTAGAACTTCACAAGGCCTGTTACATCCCCGGTGAACAAACCGGACAGGGTGAGCGATTATGGACGCCACAGGAAGATGTCCGTATCAGAAAATCATACCCCACAGCCCGGACAAAGGATTTCGCTGTCCAATTAGACCGGACCGTAGATGCGGTTATTACCAGAGCCGCACGCATAGGCGTTTGGAAAGACCCTGAAAAATTTTCTCGTCTTCAGTCATGGACTGAGGAAGAGATAGCTTTCCTTAAAAAATATTACAAAACGCTGCCGGCTGAACAAATTGCTGAAAAGCTTGGCGACAAAACGCCTGTGGCCGTTAAAGTAAAAGCTGCCAAACTGGGACTGAAAAAAACAAGGAGAAGTATAATCGTGAGAAAAAAGACTGGTATGTCTGGACAAAGGTAAAAACGCCCGATGGAGTCGAATAATGAGAAATAAACCGAAGATATCGGAAATAATCACAACAGACTGTCAGAATATCATCATTTACAATAGTTCGGACGGCAAGGCGTCTGTTGCGCTTTACGCTAAAGATGGCACGGTATGGATGAACCAGAAACAGATAGCAGAACTTTTTTCCACCTCCGTGCCAAACATCAGCATGCACATAGCTAACATATTGGAAGAAAAAGAGTTAGATGTAAATTCAGTTATTAAGGATTACTTAACAACTGCCGAAGACGGCAAGGAATATCAGGTTACTTACTACTGTCTGGATATGATTTTAGCGATTGGTTTTAGGGTGAGGAGTAAGCGAGGCACTCAATTCAGGATTTGGGCTAACCGAAATCTAAAAGAGTATATGGTTAAAGGTTTCCTGATGGATGATGAGCGGTTAAAAAATCCGGACGGCAGGCCTGATTATTTCGATGAATTGTTAGAGCGTATCCGCGATATTCGCGCATCGGAAAAGCGTTTTTATCAGAAATTACGAGATTTATTTTCCCTCAGCAGCGACTACGATAAAACCGATAAAGTCACGCAGATGTTTTTTGCCGAAACTCAAAACAAATTGATTTTCGCCGCTGCCGGCCAAACCGCAGCCGAGCTGATTGTTTCCAGAGCCGATGCGGATAAACCCAATATGGCTTTGACCTCCTGGAAAAGCGAGAGGGTCCGAAAGCAGGATATTTTTATCGCCAAGAACTACCTTACTAAAGATGAAATTGACAGTCTTAATCGCTTAGTGGTTATCTTTCTGGAGACCGCGGAATTAAGGGTTAAAGACAGAATAGATATTACTCTGGACTTCTGGCGTGAAAATGTGGATAGAATTTTTGATTTCAGCGACAAAAAAATCCTAACAGGAACCGGGGAAATAAGTAATTCTCAAATGGAAAAAACCGTCAGGGACGTCTATGAGAAATTCGACAAAAGAAGAAAAGCGTTTGAAGCCGAACAAGCGGATATGAAAGATATCGAGGCGCTTAAGGAATTGGAACATAAAATAGAACAGAAAAAACTTTCCGATTCCGACAGGAGTGAGCCATGAGTAAAGAGTTTTTTCCGCCGTTTACAGAAAGAGAAAAGACTGGTATGTCTTGGCAAAGGTAAAAACGCCCAATGGAAACGAATAGGGTAATAACACCCTGAACAGGGTAATATACAGGGCAAAAAAAACTAAAGGGGTCAGACACCTTTTTCTGTAAACCTTTATAAAACCATTGCTTATAATTTCTGAACCTATCCTCTTAATGCCCACCTGCCGCGTCGGCTTGTCTCTCCCTCTCTTTTCTTTTCGTGGTTAAAAATCATTTTCTATCTCTGTGCCGCTTTGAGTCCTCGGTGGCAAAAAATCCCGTAAATCCTGCCTGTGGTGAGCCTGCCGAATCCATAAAAAACACACGGATTGACTTGGCCGGGAAAAGTTGATAAAATCCGTGCTTTATTAAATTCAGTGTATTTTCAGGAGGTATTTGTGCGAGTTCTATCGGGTATTCAGCCGTCGGGAAAAGTGCATATTGGCAACTATTTTGGCGCGATGCGGCAAAACCTGGCCCTGCAGGCCGAAAATGAAGGCTTTTACTTCATCGCCGATTACCATGCGCTGACGAACAATCCAAAGCCGGAAGATATCCGCCAACTGACGCTTGAGGTGGCGACGGATTATCTGGCGCTGGGACTGGACCCGAAAAAGACCATCTTCTGGCGGCAGTCGGATGTGCCGGAGGTGACGGAACTGACGTGGATATTCTCCTGCGTCACGCCGCTGGGATTGTTGCAGCGGTGTACAACGTATAAAGATAAAGTCGCGCAGGGATTATCGCCCAACCACGGCCTGTTCACATACCCGGTCTTGCAGGCCGCGGACATCCTGATTTTCAAGAGCCATCTTGTGCCTGTCGGGGCCGACCAGAAACAGCATCTGGAAATAACTCGTGATATCGCCCAGCGGTTCAACAACGCCTACGGCGAGATTTTTCCGTTGCCCAAAGACCACATTCTTGAGACGGTGGCCGTCGTGCCGGGCATTGACGGACGCAAAATGAGCAAAAGCTACGGCAATACCATAGAGGTTTTCGAGCCGGAAAGCAGTGTCCAGAAGAAGGTGATGAGCATTGTCACCGATTCCACGCCGGTGGAGGCCCCCAAAGACCCGGACAAATGCAACGTCTTTGCGATGCTGAAACTTTTTGCCAGTCCGGAAGAAACCAAAGAATGGGAGCAGAAGTATCGGCGGGGCGGCATCGGCTACGGCCAAGCCAAAAAACGCCTCGTCGAATTGATGCACGAGCGATTCCGCCCTTACCGCCCCAAACGGCAGGAACTGGAAAACAATCCCGACCGGGTGGAGAAAATTCTGCTCGACGGCGCCGCCCGCGCCAGAGCCATCGCAAGACAAACGATGGATGAGGTACGCAAAGCCGTCGGCCTGCGTGCAATGGGGAGATGATGGACGAATATCGTGTCAATCTGGAAGTGTTCGCCGGTCCTTTGGACCTGCTGCTGTACCTGGTTCGCAGGGAAGAGGTGGATATCTACGACATTCCCATCGCCCGCATTACCGAGCAATATGTGCATTATATTGAGATGATGCAAGTGCTGGATATTGATTTGGCCGGCGATTTTCTGGTGCTGGCCGCGACACTGATGGAAATCAAGTCGGCGATGCTTCTGCCGCAGACGGAGGCTGGGGAAGGCGAACAGGCCGACGTCCAGGACCCGCGGGTCGAGCTGGTGCGGCAGTTGCTGGAATATAAGCGAATCAAGGATGTGGCCAACCTGCTGGCCGATGCCGCCCAACAGCGACAACAGCGTTTTACCCGGCCCGACGCCATCCTGTCGAGCCTGAAAAGCGATGACGAGCCGGAAGTGGATTTGGATCAGGTGAGCATCTGGACACTGCTGGAGGCCTTTGATTCGATTATGAAGGCCACCGGCGGTCACCTGGCCGATTATAGCCGTATTGCCGATGAGACGCCGATCGATTTATACCAGATTGAAGTGCTGCATCGTCTTCAGACTGAAGGTCCGATGACCTTTGAAAAGGTTTTTCAGGATAAGACCAATCGGCTGGTGATGATTGGGCTGTTTCTGGCAACGCTGGAACTGATTCGCAACCAGTTGATTTCTGTTGAACAGGCCGAAAACAAAGGAGCGATTTATTTGAAGTCCCTTACTGACATCCCAGCCGAACAGGCCGTGCAGGAAGCAATCTTCTCGCGCCAGATGGCTGAACAACAGGCTGCGGCTCATCGAGAAAAAGAAGCACAAGCAGACGAACAGGCTGAGCAACTACAGGAAGATACATCCAAAGTGGCGCAGGTTGAAGAAGAGGCGGAAGTTGACGACGATGATGCGCTGGCCGCCGAAATCCGGGCGATTGATGTTGCGCCTGCTGAAACTGGTTCGCGACCGCAACCGCAGCCAAATCAGCCCCCGATTCCCATTCGGGAGCTTCCCGCCGTACCTAACAAGTCAACCGCTGAAAGCCCTCTCAAATCTCAACTATGAACTATCGACTATTTGCCTTGCGAGTTTTTCGTCTTCTCATACCTCTCTAAATCGAAGACCAGGATGCCTCTTCCCACGCCGGCCAGATCGCCTTTTTGGGCGACCTGAAACGCCATATACCGGCCGTCGTCGCTCACCACGGGGTTGGTAGCCTTATAGCCGGGATAATCTGAAAAGAACGTCAGACGTTCCGTCTGTCTGGAGCCATCCAGGGCCAGCTTGTAGAGGTCAATGTATTGTATTCCCTTGCCGCCGCTGTGCTTGTCGCATTCGACAAGGGTGTGTTTGCCGTCGGGAAAAATTCCTTCCGGCTCATCATACTGATTCGGCGCCAGAGAATAATTGACCACCTTGCCCGTTTCGATATCCAGTCCCATCACTTCCGTGTTCTTGGGGTCGTAGGCGGTGAAGGTCAGTTCTTTTTCACCCGGCGGCCGGAAGTTTTGCGTCTCTATGCCCTCGCACTCAAACGGCAAATCCCGTTTGTCTAAAATCTTTTTTTTGTTTGCCAGTTCTGGTGTGCCGTTTTTATACACTACGTCTGCCAGGTAGAACGCGCCGCCCTGCGTTCAGGCAATCCGCATATACTTGCGGGAAACAGCAGGGCCTTCAGAGCACTTCTCGCCCAGCGGAACAGGGGCGCTTAAAAGGTCCTTTTTTAATACCCACAACTCTGCGTTCTTCTCGCTTCGGCTTGCCAAAGGGTTATTGGCGTCGAATTGCCGCGCCCCGGAAAGCAGAATGTCGCCGTTGGCTAAGTACAGTGCCCGAGTGTAGCCTTCATGGTAGTAGTGGTGCGTCACAGGGCGGATGATCTTTGTCTCTATTTCCACTTCATAGACGTCGCCGAAGGTCTTCGCGAGGAACAAAATGCGTTTTCCGTTGTGCGACCAATCGGCTCTCTCGCCAAAGTGTGTTATCTGTTTTATATGCGCCGGCAACTCATCCAGCGGCGATCTGTCTTCTTTACCCGGAGACCCCTCAAAACAACTTGTCAACAAAACTCTAAGTAAAACAATAACCGGAATCCTTTTTTTTTCTATTCCACATAGTTTTTTCCAGCCCTAAACCTTTTGATGAGCCATTTTACCTGGTTCATCTTGGGGTATCTACAGGGTTTCACCCTTTTTTGCATCCCATAACCCAATAAAAGTCCAAGGCCAGATGTTGCTGTGGGGAGTATTACTTATATTTTCATCTGGAATATTACCCATAAATTGCAGTTATTTAATTATCTGCACTTTCCAAAAAAACGGCGGTTAATTTACAGTCGATAGCCGTTAATGAGGAAAGAGAGGACGGTTGTTGTATTGATTTTTTTGTCTGCCTTTACAACTTTTCCTTTCCCTCTTACAATGTAAATATGTCGCAGGCGGCCAGACATATCATTTTCAAGGGGCGTGTGCAGGGCGTGGGGTTTCGCTATACCGCGCAGCGAATCGCGTCGGAATTTCCCATCACCGGTTATGTTCGCAATCTGTCCGACGGCACGGTGGAAGCGGCGATGCAGGGCGAAGAAGAATACATTCAAAACTGCCTTGCGAAGATAGAGGATTATTTCAGCGGGTACATTCGCGACATCAGCATTTCGCCGATGGTTTATAATCCCCGTCTCAAAGATTTCGAGATTACCTTCTAATTTCAGGAAACGGGCGGATTATCCGCAGCGGTTTTAGCCAAGTCTCTGACGGACCAGTCGGGAGGAGTGGTGAGCGTCTTTGTTTTTTCCCAGTCACGTTTGCAGGACTGACAAATGTCAAATTCCACCCGCCTTGGATTGCCGCAGTTGGCGCAGGTGACCATTCTTTCCTTCGGCAGAGCCAATTTGAATGTGATATAGGCTGGGATGCCAAAGGCCAGAATCGCAATGAACCAGATATCTTTGTCCGTGGTATCATAGCCGAGCAGGGCGGCTTTCCGGCGTGCTTTGACACCCAGCCATCCACCGATAGCCAGCGACGGCATCATCAGGAACAATAGCTGCATCCAGAAGCCGAGCCGATCAAATTCAAATTTCATCAGGCCGATAAAACTGTTGGGGTGGACAAAGAATGTGCTGTAACGTTCGTCCGGATCCATCCATTCGGCGGCGGGCATATCCAGCAGACGCAGCAGCGGCGGCTGCATGTTTTCCATCAGATAGCGAATCGTCAGCAAAGAAGGACCATTGGAGGTATCCTTGAGAAGCGAGATACCAGTTGCATAGTCTGGTTTATTGGAAAAATGGAAATCCTTGTCCACCGCTTTATGGGCGGAAAGATTTCCTTTGGCGTCATAAAAATCCATCGCCATCATCACGCCGTCCCGGCTGACGGCGGCGGTAACTGTACCAAGATAAACTCCATTGGGATCATAGAAGCCGAAGGCTTCATAATCGGCCATATCGCGCGGGCGCCGGGATACGCTGTTTTTATAAAAGCCGACTTCGGGCAGATACCCCGCGTATCGGACGACGTTTAATGTTTTGCCGTCCAGATAGTCAATCCTGCCGTTTTGGTGCAGGACAAAGAAATCTTTTTTTAGCGGCTGCATTATCGGCACATTTTCAAGAGGAATAATTTTTTCCTTGGTGGCTTCGGAATCGGGCATTGTATTGGGGTCAACCCCGGCGTACTGGTCGGCATAACTATCACGGAATTGCCGGATAACTTTATAAGGTGGACTCCAGCGTATATTGAGACCACCCATATAAAGCCCTTCGTTTGAATAAGGCCCTTCGTCAGAAATTCTGGACAGCCGATGGTCAATCTGCACCGGCGCCCAGTCGGGCTGGTTCTGGACGGGGCCTTCGACGACCTTGATCGAGTCCATCGCAATAGTGAAATAGACCTTTTTGGAAATAAATTTCCGTTCCGCATTCATCTCGATGCGGTAGAATCGGCGAGTTGCCGGGTCATAAAAGAAAAGGGAAAAATAGGAAATATTATTTTTCGCGTGGTCACCGGATGGCGGCATCAACAGCGGTCTTTTAAAAGTTCCGAGGGCTGGATTTTTTGTGCTGGAATATCCTTTGGGGCCGATATAGCCGGCGATTGTTTGTGTTTCTTTGTCGCCATGTTTTTCTGTCTGCTGGACAAGGACTTGTTTTGTCATATCATCATAGACAAAATCAATCCAGTGGGAGTCATCCATATACAGAGATGGAAATTCCTGTTTGGGCTGCTGTTCTAATGTTTGGATAAAACGTGTTATTCCTATTTGTCTGTTTGAAAAAAACGTAGATGGGCTAAAATAACACGATAGGCTGCCGGGGTGATGAGGAGTCGGTGTCCAGACATTTAACTCTTTCGGTTCCTGCATTGAAATGGATGAGGGCGGGATAACTGAGGTGACCTGGCTGCAGATGACATTGCTCCAATATAAACCGATGCACCAAAAGAACAAGACGATAAAGCCGACGGCGAGAATCAAGCATAATTTTCTTTGCGGTTTCATAACGGGCAATCTCCTTTATAAGGCGGCCGCGGCATACCTTTGCCACGCCGAATAAATCAGCGACACGTTCAACGCCAGAAGAACAATAACCGCCTCAAAGTCAAAGCCTTTAAGGATGGCGAAAGAGAATAACATCACACCCAGACAAATGGACCCCAAGTTGTGAATGATTTTTTTATTGACCTGTCCCATTCTCAGACCCAGGTTGTAGCCTGTCAGGGGCAGCAAAAACAAAAATACAGCCATCCCGGCCAATTTCCCGGCGGGGACATCCGGAGGCGATGTTGCTTGCTGCGACAATTTCCAAAGTAACCAGCATAGAGCCGGGATATAAAATAAGACGACAAACATCGCACCCAGCAAAAGCCGTACTATGAAAAACCGACATCGGGTGGTCAGATGGCCGGCGTAAAAAGTAAAGATGCCGTTTGCACGGTCGAAGACCATGCGATTGGCGCCAACACCGAGCAAAAGAATGCACAGCAGGACATATCCGAATATGAATCCGGGCACTATGTATCCTTCCGGGTTGGAGGGCTTGTCCGAGTATTCCGCAAATTCGAAAAAAGCAATCGAGCCGCCGACAAGCAAAATCGCGGCGATTAGATAGTACCATACATCTTCACATTCTCTCTTAAATAAAGTCCACATAGTTATGCTCCTGTCATTGTTCCGGCGATGCGGTTATGCTGCCGTTAGTCAACGCGGTACATTCGACGAATATATCTTCCAGACTCATCGGGACTTCGACGACACTTTCGGGCCGGAAGGTCTCGATAATTTTGTGTTTTTGTGTATTCCAGTTGGCGGCGGTCAGATGCAGCTCACGGCCGTGCCGTTCAGCACGGATGATTTCCGTCAAATATAAATCATCCGGCGGCGTCTCGGCGAAAATGACGCGGAATTTACGAATCCGCCGCTTCAATTCCTCCAACTCGCAATCGACAACTAATCTGCCGTAAACCAGTACGCCGATGCGGTCGGAAATGCGTTCGACATCACCGAGAATGTGTGAACTGAACAGAATCGTGCGTCCTTCTTTTTGAATAACCTCAATCGCAAGCTCCAGAAACTGCCGCCGGACTATCGTATCCAGGCCCAGCGTCGGGTCGTCGAGAATCAGCAGTTGCGGGTCCATCGCAAGGGCAATCGACAGGTTGACCTGTGCTCGCATTCCCGCAGAGAGCTGTTTGATTTTGCGGTCCATCGGGATATTGAACAGGTCGCGGAGTTTGTCAAAGATGGTCGTATCCCATTTGCCGCACATATCCCGGCAGGTTGTCATCAGTTTGTACGGCGTATAATATCCGATTAAGTGATGCCCCTCAGCGACGTATCCGATGTTGTGTTTCTGCCGGTCGCTTAGTTGTCGGCCCGGTGCGCCAAAGACAAGGGCCTGACCCCGCGTGGGTTCTTCCAAGCCCAGCAGGATACGAATCAGAGTGGTTTTGCCCGCGCCATTACGGCCCAGGAGACCATAGATACTGCCGCGGGGGATTTTGAGGTTGATGCCGTTGAGGACACATCGTCCGTCAAAATACTTGACTATGCCTTCAATACAAATCGGATATTCGTACATAACATCAGTTCCTTTCGCTATTGCGGAAAAGAAATTGGTTCAATAACGCTTCAAACCACTCACAGACCGTTGGTTTTGGAATTTGCAGTGTAACCGCCTCCACCACGGCGGATTCGAGTTTGCCGCAGACGAGGGTTTTGCGGGCATCCTGACTGAGCGAACTGCCAGCCTCGGAAACGAAGGTACCGGCCCCGACCCGCGTAACGACAATGCCCTGCTGTTCAAGAATACGGTAGGCTTTAGCAATAGTATTGGGGTTGATTAACAGGTGAGCGGCCAACTCACGCACCGTGGGGATTTTGTCGGTGCAAGACAGCCGACCGAGAGCGATTTCCCGTTTGATATGATCCACAATCTGTTGATAAATGGGTGATTCCGAAGCTGGGTTTATCGCAAAATACATTGCATTTCCTCTCGATTGTACTATTTGCACTAATACAAATAATACATCAAAGATGCGCGTCGTCAACAAAAATTTTCCCAGAAAAATTGTAAGTTCTTTTGTGAAAAAGAATTAAAAAAATTTTTGCGGCGTAATTTTCAGACTTGTTTTGCCGAAAAAGCGCGATATAAGAGAACGGTTTTAGTTGTGGCGAAGTTTGCTTATAGCGAAGATTTATGAGGCAGGTAACAGAACGGGAGATAGATTTTTTTTCGTACCCGGACCGCGACAGGCGACAACAGACAATGTGGCTGTCAGTGGGCGAGGGGATGCTGGCGATGGTTACCATCGGCCTGATACAGACGTTCTATGTGCCGTACCTGAACGATCTGGGAGCGAGCGAGCTGGCCATCGGTATCGGTTTCGGCACCTATCTTCTGGCTATGGGGATTATCCAGGTCGGCGTGCCGCGAATGCTGAGTTTCGCGGGGACGTATAAAAAACTGGCGATTTTCGGCACGGCGTTTCAAGCCCTGTTTTTAATCCCCTTCGCAGCGGGAGAGTATCTATTTCCGCGCAGTGTGGTGTGGTTCAGTATCGTGATGATGATTTTCGCATCCGTCGGCGTGGGCATCAGCACCGGGGCCTGGGCGGACTGGATGAGTTATATTGTGCCGCGACGAATTCGCGGGGTCTATTTCGGCGCACGCACCAGTCTGATTACTTTGGCGCAATTTCTGGCTTCCGTCGCGGCGGGGCTGATGCTCGACCATATCGGCGATGTGATTTTGGTATTTATGATTATCTGGCTGACGGCCAGCGTCGCACGCTGGATAGCCACGGGGTTGTTGTTTTTCCATTATGAACCGGCGGAAATCCACGCCCGGCCGGTCAGACATATTTCGTTTGCAGACTTCGTCGCTCAAATGCATACCCATTCCTACGGGCGTTTTATTCTGGCTTATTCCATCACCTATTTTGGGGCGTATTTCGCGTCGCCATTCTTTGCGCTGTATATGCTCAACGACCTGAGGTTCAGCTACTTTCAATACAGTTGCATCCAGTTGATTATGCCGCTGATGACAGCGCTGAGCCTGGGTCTGTGGGGGCGAATTTCCGACCGGCTGGGCAATATAATCCCGATGCGTCTGGCGGCGGTGATTATCCTGCTTTTGCCAGCCTGCTGGCTGATCAGCGGTAATTTCTGGTATCTGCTGGGTCTCAACATTCTGGCGGGAATAGGGTGGGGCGGATTTCAACTCTTGACGTTCAATTACAGCATCGGTGAATTACCTTCCGGACAGCGGCTGGCATATATTTCCTATATGAATGCCATTGCGTCGATTTTTTATTTTGCCGGCTCTGCGCTGGGCGGATGGGTGGGACCGATGCTGCCGCAGATTACGGCCTTCCAGTTTCACAGCATCTTTCTGTTCAGTTCCGTTCTGCGACTGCCGGCGTGCCTGATGTTTCGGATGCTGCCTGCGGATAAACCGGCGGAGACAAAACTCACAGCCCTCGAAAAATTTTTCTTTGAACCTTATCGTCTGTTCGCACGCGAGTCGAGATAGTCAATCTGAGAAATTCGGAATCGAATCTTCGCAAAGAATATTTCTAAAGCAGGACAGTTTTTATCGGATTCTACGCCATTTTTGAGCTGTTCAATTTTACAGCGATGTCCTATAATGATTTTGATTTTTTGTTTTTAAGAGTAGGAGTAATTTTTGCTCTTAAGATTCCATACGTATATACCGATGTAGTTGCTGGGAGGAACTGTCAGCGTCGGCAGTTCCTGTGAAAAAAGGTATTATAATCGCATTATGCGGAAGGGATTTTCGTAATGCAAACGGTTCGAACATTTACGGTAAAACCCTCTTTGCCGGAACCTCTGCAGGACTTGAAAGTCATCGCTTCCAATCTGTTCTGGTCCTGGCATACGGAGATTACCGACATTTTTCGGCGGATTGATTACGATTTATGGAAACAGTGTGCGCACAATCCGGTCAAAATGCTGGGGATGGTTTCGCAGGCGCGACTGGAGGATTTGGCCCACAATGAAGGCTTTTTGTATCAGCTTCAGCAGGCCAAGGCCAAACTGCAGGAAACCCTCAACGCGCCATCGTGGTATGACAAGATTTATTCGGCCAAGACCAAAAAACCTCTAATTGCGTATTTCAGCGCGGAATTCGGCGCCCATGAATCGCTGCCAATCTACTCCGGCGGTCTGGGGATACTGTCCGGAGACCACTTGAAAAGCGCATCCGACCTGGGTGTACCGCTGGTGGGCGTGGGGCTGTTGTATCAGAAGGGGTATTTCCGTCAGTATCTCAACACCGACGGCTGGCAGCAGGAACTCTTTCTGGATAACGATTTTTATAATATGCCGCTGTCGCTGGTCACCAAACCGAGCGGCCATCCGCTGACCATCAGTGTTCAATTTCCGGCGCGAACGGTGGTGTGCCAAATCTGGCGAGCCGATATTGGACGCACGCCCTTATATCTGCTGGACACCAATGTGCCGGCCAACAGCGTCAACGACCGAACCATCACGCAAACCCTGTACGGCGGAGATACGGAAACCCGCATCTGCCAGGAAATCGTGCTGGGCATCGGCGGCCTGAAGGCCCTGTACGCGATGGGACTGGAACCGATGGTCTGTCATATGAACGAAGGGCACGCGGCATTTCTGGCGCTGGAGCGCGTACGCAAGATGCGCAGCCTGCACAATATGAGTTTCGAAGAGGCGGTCGAAGTGACCCGCGCCGGCAATGTCTTTACCGTGCATACGCCGGTGGCCGCGGGCCATGACGAATTCCCCGTCGAAATGATGGATAAGTATTTTGGGCATTACTTCAACAAACTGGAAATTCACCGCGACCAGTTTCTGGGACTGGGCCGGCTTCATCCCGGCGATCACCGTGAAAGTTTTAAGATGCCTGTGCTGGCGCTGCGGATGAGCTCCTATCGCAACGGCGTCAGTCAACTTCACGGCGAAATCTCGCGCAAAATCTGGGCGGGGTTATGGCCGGACCTGCCAGTCGATCAGGTTCCCATCACCTCCATCACCAACGGCGTGCACGCCCGAAGCTGGCTCAGCGCCGAGATGAGTTCACTGTTTGAACGGTATCTCGGAGCACACTGGTCGGATGAAATCGTCGATAAGTCCATCTGGCACAACATCGACCAGATTCCGGACGAAGAACTGTGGCGGATTCATCAGCGCTGCAAGGAACGACTGGTGGGCTTTGCCCGCGCCCGGCTCAAACGACAACTGCAGCGGCGGGGGGCATTCCATACGGAACTGAGCTGGGCCGAAGAAATCCTCGACCCCGAAGCGCTGACCATCGGTTTTGCCCGGCGGTTTGCCACCTATAAACGCGGCAATCTGCTGCTGCGCGAGCCGCAGAGACTGATGAAGCTCTTAAGTAATACAGAACAACCCGTGCAGTTTGTGTTTTCCGGCAAGGCCCATCCGCGCGACACGGCGGGCAAAGACCTCATCCGGCAAATCGTGCATTTTGCCAGCGAAAATCCGCAAATCCGCAGAAAACTGATTTTCCTCGAAGACTACGATATAGACATCGCCCGCTACCTCGTGCAGGGCGTTGACATCTGGCTGAACAATCCGCGACGACCGATGGAAGCCAGCGGCACCAGCGGAATGAAGGCGGCCATCAACGGCGTATTGAATATGAGTACGCTGGACGGCTGGTGGTGCGAAGGGTATATCCCCGACGGCGGCTGGATCATCGGCGCCGGCGAAGAATACGAAGACCTCAGCTATCAGGACCAGGTTGAATCGCAGGCCATTTTCAACCTGCTGGAACAGGAAGTGGTTCCGCTGTTTTATTCGCAGTCGAAAGACCGTCTGCCGCGGCGATGGATTCGAAGAATGAAAAATACCATTAAGTGGTGCGTGCCGCGGTTTAATACCAGTCGGATGATGGCCGAATATACGCGCCGGTTTTATAATCCTGCGGCAATGAAATGGGAAGAACTGACGTCCGATTCGATGGCCCGCGTACGGGCGTTGTCGCTGTGGAAATCCGCGACGCGGGCGGCCTGGGGCGATTTGCAGTTTGCAGATGTGCAGATTCAAACCGCCGAAGGACAACCATACGCGAGCTGGAACGGCCATAAACCGGCACTGATGGTCGGCGGCGAATTGAAAGTCGTCGCGCTGATTCGGATGGGACGGCTTAAGCCGACGGATATTTCCGTACAGATTTATCACGGTCAGGTGGATTCGGCCGGCCGTGTCGAAGACGGCCATATCACCGATATGCAGTACGTGGAAAACTCGCTCAATCCCGACGGTATCGCAACCTTTGCCGGCATACTGCCGTGCCGTATTTCCGGCCAGCAGGGCTTCAGTCTGCGGATTGTACCCAGACACGAAGACCTCGTCGAACCTTACGAATCGGGAATGATTCTGTGGGAAGGCGCAACGAAATAAATGCCATTGCCAAACACGATTTTCCAACCCCCCGGTCCAACAGGCCGGGGGTTTTTATTTTGCAAATCACCCACACAAAGAGATAATAACTGCACTTGAACAATTTTGACAGAGATTTGGT
>Ga0315294_10002881_pt1 | contig 18700 bp, 16 predicted proteins | sample YL17G13_40_MG_FD_203626 | JGI IMG/M metagenome (GOLD analysis project Ga0315294, IMG submission 203626) | Sediment microbial communities from Yellowstone Lake, YNP, Wyoming, USA - YL17G13_40 | ecosystem: Environmental > Aquatic > Freshwater > Lake > Sediment | place: USA: Wyoming | collected...
TATGGTTCCGGATATGGTTCCGGATATGGTTCCGGATATGGTTCCGGATATGGTTCCGGATATGGTTCCGGATATGGTTCCGGATATGGTTCCGGATATGGTTCCGGATATGGTTCCGGATATGGTTATGGTTCTAGTTCTTCTTCTAAAAGGCGCATTTGCATCAAAGTCATGGCCATTGGTTACGACCTCGCAGATAGAAATTTGAAGGAGATAACCAATGCGGATGACCGCGCATTTATTGGCGACGCATTTTTCTTTGCGGTTAGAGACTACAGTATGTTGTTTGAACAGGACAACATTTCAGTGGCAGTGTATTACGACACCGCAAAACAGCCGAATGTCAAGCAGCGATACGATGATTATGCCGCTCAGCGCAAGTCGCAAACATTGCGCATCAATCCGGACCCGAGGGCTGCGTCGTTGAGTTTGAATTTACAAATTAGACCGTCCGATGAGTTTTTCACACTCCGTTATCCGAATCAATTGAATGAGAGCGATTTGCTGTATTTTGTGGATTATTGCAGCAGTCCTCGCGCGGTCATTGGGAATTCCGGTGAATGGCCACAAAACATTGAAGAAATCATGGACCAGGCGTTCGGAACCCAAGCTCAATGTCAACCATTGATAAAATGCCTCAGTGATGCATTTGCGGAAATTAATCAACTGTACACTGACCGTGGCATCAACGAAAAAATGCAATACATTGCAGATAGTTTGAATGCATGGAATGCGCGACAACAACCAGTCGTGTCCCAACCAGGAATGGTGCGGGCATATAAAGACACATTTCATGCGGCTGCAAACACCGGATTGCTCGATGCAGGAATCGCGGCGGCAGCAGCGATAGGAGCGGCAGCCATCCATCCAGACCCGGTCAACCTCAATGTTAGCTGGTGGAACGGTGCGAATAGCTACATACCGCTGAATGCTCACATGAGTTCATTTGATGAACATGTCATGGTTTTGCACAACATATTAAGTGATTCGTACACGGTTGATAACCAGGCTCCACCAGCGGCATCCGCGTTTGCAAATCCCACTCCACAATTTCGGCAACCGGATACAACCGCGAATCCCCCGAATGTAAGTGAAAATTATGGTCCATATATACCAAATGCGGTTGCTCCTGCCACACAAGACAAGATGGTCTTTGAAAACACGGTCTATGCTTACACGCAAGCCAAAAAGATACTCACGCTGTTGTCAAAAATGTATGACAATGTTCAAATAACCCGCGACAATAACCAAAGAATTCAAGCGGCACTGAATGCGCTCAATGCGCTGCCAGTTGATTTTTCGTGGTCTATGGATGCCAAACTCACATCGGCGGTGGGGGAGGGTGCGTTTATTCCGAATTCAAGTGCTCTGCACAATCCGTTCATATGCACCAAGCTGATGGACCCGACTGAATGGAAATTCGAGGACTTTGAAGACGTTGCGATTCGGAACGTGGATGGTGCCGACCCCACCATGCCTTCGCAATTGAAACTACTGGTGGATAAAAAACTACAGGGCATGGGCATGGGCCAGAGTCAGAGTGGTGGCAAAGGTGCCAGCAATAGCATTATCATGATTTCAAAGCAGCCCAGGATTGCCACATTGAAGAAAAATTTCGGCATCATTTTGGAAAACTTGTTTCACAAGAATGCGCCATTTTCATATCAGGGAAAGGTCATGCGATTTAACAATTACGCGTGGCCCGACCAGCACATATATTACAAAGTGCGGATGCGAAATGATAGCGCGCTCACGCAACAACTGACTTCATACGACTCCTATCCATATTCCGCGAATGCAACCAGGCCCATTGATTTTGCCGACCTAATGGGCCTTCGCCCGCAATCCGGAAAGTGCATCGGATTCCCCCTATTTGTCGTTCAACTAATGTTCTACCTGTTTGAAGGCAACATTGCGGACATCACGGGCATGGACATGGCGCGTCTCTCGTGCGCGTTGGACGGAAACATGTTTAAAACCAATGTGCAAATTATCTGGGAGCAAATGATGGAGAATTTCAAACTGCATCAACAAAATTTTACGACAATGCACTTGTTAAACCGGTTGGAATACACAATGGACAAGCAGATGTTTGATTATGTTGCATATTTTGATGGCGATGACCCCGCCAACCCCGTGCCCCCCATCCACTCCGCCACCATTTTAATGAATTGCACAAAGGCCGCCACAAATCCCACCCTCAAAACAACTAATTATGACAAACTGAAAAAGATAAATGAACAAATTCCGGCCAGTGTATTAGCCACAAATGCAGAATTGTATAATTCACCCTCCAGGGACAATGTGCAATTGCCGCCAATTCCTGCAAATGGCGTGTACAATTCAATTAAATCTTTGGTTGCAATCGCGGAAGCATTCAATGATGTGGAACTGCACGGAGTTGCGGGTGTTCCTTTCGAACAGGCTTCTATAACCAACATGGCCACTTTATTGTATAACCTTACAAATGCGGACAGCACCAACAATGGAGGACCCTATGCGTCGCAGCCCATAACTTCGGGACCTGCGCGCATTGGATGGAACGCTGCCAATCAATCCGAAAGCACGATGCTCTACATGAACACAACCGCAATGGTCAACGGTTCGGCTAAAAACATAACTCGGGCTTTGACCACGTTAAAGCCAGGCGATGAAATCACAATCACCACAACCGGTGGTGCCAAACAAACGTGGACTGTGTCTGGACCCCCCGTAGTCAATCCGAAATTTGCACAGGTCATGAATGTTCCGGTGTCATATTTCAGATTAATGTCCAACGTGTTCTCTAAAAATATTCCGAACAATGCGCCGTTGAAAGTGGAATTGCAGCGATTTACGCACGAAGCATTAGATTAAACTGCACCCCAAAAATAAAATAATATTAATAATTTATATAATCATAAATTAGTAATCGAATCACCCACCACAACAACCACAATCCAATAACAATGGCTTGTAAACTTGCTGCGTGCACGGAGAAAAGCACCAATTCAAACATGCCGACTCAATCCGTCATCATCGGTTCCATTGTGGGCCTCGGGCTGGCTTATTTAGCATTCTCTCATTTTTCAAAGCGCAAATAAATTATGCATGCCATGATTCATCCAAGGCATTCGATGAAGTGTTTCATTCGCACAAATATGGTTTTCATCATGGTGCTGATTGCCTTATCAACGAACGGCGGAATGGGAATGACGTCATCTGGTTTGGACATTTGCAGTTTGAACTTGTAATGAAATTGCATGCAGTGTCTGTCTGGCTGCACATGAATCGTGATGTTGGAGTTGTCCGAATCGATTTGTTCGGCGCGTTTGGAAATGAGGTGTTTCAGCAAGGGCGTTACGGCTCCCGTTTTAGGAACATTTACGCTGCTAATGTGGATGATTTGGGTTTGGTGATTTTGATTTTGATTTTGATTTTGATTTAGTAAATGCGGCATGTCGGTATAAACGTGCGTGTATCTCTCGCCCAGTCCCATGATGCTCTTGAAAATGAACAGGAGTTCCGCACGCGATGGGTCGGCCGGGTCCGGATAAGCGATGTGATACGAATCAAACAGGTCCTTGTTCAATTCATACATCATCTTGTAAATGTCAAATGTCAGCAGCGCGTCAATGTGTATTTTGGGGTTGTGTGCCCGAAATTCAATCAAATACATGTGTTTGGCCTTGTCTCGGCTCAAATACACGGAATCCTTGTCGCACGTCATGACAAATTTCTCTTCCATTGTCTCTCGAATGTCGGGCCAAAAATATAAATATATGATTAAAATCTATTTATATTGTTTATTCTATAAAAATGCATGCATGTTTACGAATTGCATTCGCTATATGTTTTTGCATCCAAATGCTATAATCCTAAATGTCCAGTGCCAAACTCACCGTGTTTTTATCCGACCTTTGGCGGCGTTTGCTCTTGTACGGCAGGTTATCATTCTGCAGCTCCTTCAGGTCTGAAATGCTGATGGTGCTGGTCTTGTCCTCTACTGCTGCTGCAGGTGCGGATTCTTGCGGTTGTTGCTGTTGCGGTTGTGGTTGCACTTGTATTGTTTTGGTCTTGAGTCCAGAGAGAATATTGGAAATGTCACTGGGACCGCGCATGTCGGGGCGTTTGGAAACGGTCACTGGCACTGGATTGCCGTTATTGCCGTTGCCGTTATTGCCGTTGCCGTTATTGCCGTTGCCGTTGTTTCGCGCTGCGCTCAAATCGGGGCGATTGGATGGCATTGGAGGCGCCGCAGTGTTGTTTCCTGCACGATACGGCGTGCCAGAATCCGAATTGGGGTCGCGCACGCTGGTCGGAACCGGTGGCGGCGGTGGGCGCTGGTTGGGAATGTAAGGCGGCGCCTGCCGAGAAGGAGCTGATTGTGTGGGTGGCGGCCCTTGACTCTGGGGAGGCCCTTGGCCCATCAAATCACCCATGAAGTTGCCAAATCCGGGGCGATTCTGCGACATGGAATTCACGGCCGCCGCAGTAAACTGCTGCATGAGTTCGGGGTTTTGCCGCATGATGTCATCCATGCCGGGCATGGCCGATTTGAACATGGTGTTGGTCATGTGCAGCATGATGGCGCTGCCGCCCAGCTGGAACAGCAGCTTGAGTTCGGGGGCCATCTTGGCCTTGGACTTGTACTTGTCGTGCAGTTCCGAGAAAATTTCGTCGTAGTCGTCAATGTTCTCATTGACCTGCTCGCTCCAGCCGTCCAGCTTCAGGTCGAACGGGTCAAACTTGTTGTTCAAGTACTCAATGCCCGTGATGACCGACATCAACATTTTGCCCTGGAACTTCACGCTGTTGCGGCGCTCGCGCTCCTCTAAGTGTGTCTCGTACTCGCCCTTCATTTCCGCCAGCGACGACTCCATGGAGTACTTCTTGGTCAGCGTGATGCCCTTCTGCTCTAAATCCTCCAGCTTGCGCAGGTATTTGAACTTCTCGCGCAGCAACTCCTCCTTGGTCATTTGTGGCTGGTTGTCCACGGGTGCATCCGGATTGAGTGGCACATTGTTGAATTTGCCAAACCCGTCCCACGTTTTTTTGTCATCATCGGCAGATGCGGTCGAGCTGCCTACATTGAACCCGCCACTGCTACTGCTACTGCCACCGCTGCTTTCAACCGGGTCTTCTCTAAATGACACGCTGTGACCATTTGAACCACTCGAACCACTTGCACCAATGCCGCTAAAAAACAGGGACTTGCTTGAAGAAGAAGTTGGCACCGTGATGTCGCTTAATTCGTTCAATTCGGCTTCCAGCGCATTCAGGTCGCCGATGTCAATGTCTCCGCCGCCGCCCTTGTTGCCACTACCGCTTTTTAGTTTGTCGTTCATGAGAAATTCAAGACCGCCCCCAAAATTAGAAGACTTGCGCGAATCGCTGGACAAATTCGAAATGTCAATCACCTCTTCCATTTTACAATACAATGCAGTTGATTGTGGTTCCTATTCTTATGTTTAATTTATATCTTTTAAGTTTAAATCATACGCAATATAAATTAAATTGTTGACCCCACAATGTCTATAAATTTCGAATTTCTCTCTTTGCATCAATCGCATCAATCGCATCATTTGCACAGCCACATCATTTGCACGGCCACATCATTTGCACAGCCACCACATGCCCTGCAAAAAACAGTCGGCCAGGTCATCCTTCTTCTTGTGTTTCTCGAACTTCATCGCCATCAATGGCATGTGCGCCGCCGCACTTGCAATCAATGACCGCGTGATTTCAATGCTGCGCTTTTTGCGGTCGGCATAACATCCCTCGTCTTTGTCTTCCCCCGTTGAAAAGGGCTTCAATTTGTTCGTGGCCGATATGAACCGAATGTCCGGAACCCCGCGCATGATGAAGTACTGGGTAATCATCCCCTGCAGCGTTTTCATGCGGGTGGCCAGCGTGCTCAGCTGGTTCTCAATGATGACGACGTCAATGCCGGATGCCAGATGCGGCGTCGCATCAAACCGTTGGTGCATGTTTCGGCCAATGGTGATTAAATCCAACGATGCCGCGGAAACCACCTTCTTCTTCGTGTCGACGGCAACCAGGAACTCGGCCTGCAAAGCAGTGGTTATGTGCTGCAACAACTTAACCTTACTCTTATTACATTTCTCAGGAATGGGAATCGAGAGATATTCAGCAGAAAATGCCTTCAACTCTTCCAGACCCATTTTTTTAATGGATTTTACTGGTATTAATAATGGCATCTTGTATCCCGATGCATTCGCGTGCCTTGTGCAGTAATGGGTTACCAATTCCGGCGAGGAGTGCATGAATTTGGCAGTAAATTTGCATCCAGCACTCGAGCACATGGGCCCTGCCACAACGGGTGCATTGATTGCATCGGCTGCATCGCACAAATTGACGGTGTCCCAGGCCACAATCGAAAGCTGATGCATCATGTGTTCCGGAGTTTTAATTTCTCCGGCGACAAGTTTAAGTGGGTCGTATTCAAATAAACAGTACGCCAGATTCTTCATGCCCACATCAATGCTGAGCATTCTCATTTTTCAATGTTATGATTTTAGGGTTTAGTAAATGCAAACATTGTGGTTGTGTTTAATACGTAATCAACGAATTGTATAAAACCAAAATAAAATAAATTGGGGTAATGTATAAACCATTACACACACACACAAACACACACACACACACACAATCAATTCCGCCAATGCATTTAAAAAAAAGAGGCGGGAAATGGTCAATGAAGTACAAACGAAGCATTGATTGCAACGCCCCTCGCGGATTCTCACAACGTCAGTATTGTAAATACGGACGACGCAAAACATCAAGGAAATAAATAAATGCGCCCGCTTAATTGGCCGCGGGATATCCCTGCATGAGCAGCTCGTTTTGGGTGATGACGGGGGAAATCATGCGCGCCTGCAGCTGATGGCGAGACAGGTAGTAATTCTTCAGGTCGCTGGTTTCGTAGCCGAAGGGCTGGCTGTTGTCGAGCACGCTGGCAAACACGTAAGGCACGTTACGCTGCGGTTGCATCGGGTTGCTGGTGTTGTACACGCAGTTGCCGCACTGGTTGCACGCCTCCACCTGGTTTGCCTGCATGATTTGCGTGGCATTGTGTGTCAGATACTGGCGGTACTGAGAGTTGGACTTTACGCCGGCCTGTTCCTTAATGCGCTCGTTGATGACGGCACCGGGCTGCCAATCGGCATAATTGCGCCCGTCGGCCATGATTGGCGGGAAATTGAAATGGATGTTGTTGGAACCGGCATAGCACGTTCCCCAGCTCATTTTATTTATGCGTAATCTGTGTAATGTATAATATAATGCTTGTATAATAATTATATTATATTATTTGATTATTTGTTTAGAATTGCATTGCATTCCTCATTCATTGCAATTGGGTTCTATCGCGGATTGTGGATTGGGATGGGGGGCAGATGATAAACAACATGTGCGCATGATGCGTTCGGTGACGAGGTACGGGTCCAGATTGGCCGCGGGGCGTCGGTCTTCTAAATATCCGTGCCCCTGATTTGCAACGTGTCGGGGAATGCGGATGCTGCGCCCGCGGTCGCTGACTCCCCACGTGCACTCGTGCATGGAGCTGGTTTCGTGCAGTCCCGTCATGCGATGCTCATTGTCTTCGCCATAAACGGACATATGCTCCGCGTGATTGGCCTGCAGTTTGATGCATGCCGTCTTAATTGCATCCATCGCATCGGTGGACCTTATCGCCTCCATTGTCGCATCGGTTGATTCGGACCTCCTCATTGTCGCCGTGCTAAAATTCGTATGTCCCCCTGACCCGTTCCAGGTGCGCATCGGTTTGGGGTGAAACGTGGCGCAGCATCCGTGCTCTTCGGTGATGCGGTGCAGAATGTAGCGCGCCATCCACAGCTGGTCCGACACTTGGAGTGCGGTCAAAGGGCCAACTTGGAACTCCCACTGCGATGCAGTCACTTCCGCATTGGTGCCGCATATTTCAATGCCGGCATAAAGGCACGCATGCAGGTGCTGGTCTGCGATTTTCCGACCGAAGCAGCGGTCGCCGCCTACACTGCAGTAATACGGGCCCTGGCCTCCACACCCGGGATTGCATTGACTGGCCCACTGATACGGAACTTCCTTTGTGCGTTCAAACAGTATATATTCTTGCTCAATCCCGAAGAGCGGTTTTTCTGCGGCACACGCGGTCTCGGTTTGCGCGCATCGGACGCGCGCATTTGTGGCATGTGGCGTGCCGTCTTTGTTGTAACAGTCGCAGAGCACCAAAAACGCTCGTTGCCCGAAGGTCGACGACGGAATATTGTAAAACGGATTCAGGTAAAGCGCAACGGGGCGAATGAGCACGTCGCTGTCGGTTCCGGTGGCTTGCCCTGTGGATGAGCCGTCAAACGACCACTCCCACCGAACTGGGTCTGACCCAATGCACTCGATGTTCATGCTTTCCTCCAGTTTCACCACTCGGGTTTTGCTGCGCAAGCCGCCACCGGCATCGACCCACACGTATTCCAATATGTGCTTTATCATTTTGAGAGAAAATGAGGTATACAAATATGTGCGCTCATTCTTTTAAATTGTTATTGTTAGTTGGTTGATTTGATTATTGTAGAAGCTGAACGAGGTCCTTCTTTTTTAGTTTTTGAAGGTCGGCATCCTCCCCACCTAAACCGCGTTCCTTGGCCACCTGACGCAACGCAGGCACCGACATGTTCGAATAATTCAATTGAATGGATTGGGGTGCCGCCTTCTTTGCATTGCTGGTGCCTTTGTCCTTGACATCCTTGTCCTTGTATCCAATTTTCAATTCAAACGGTTCCAACTCTTCAATCTCTTCGCTGTCAGACTCGCTCTCGGAATCGCTCTCGGATTCATCTGCTTCTTCGCCTCCCAATGCAGTCTTGTTGAGAGATATTATTTTTTTTGTATCATTCTCATCACAGGCAACCTCCTCCACTGCATCAAGGTCAATGGCAGCGGCATCAATGTGGATGTGCTTTTTCTGTGATTCGTACCATTCATGTAGTGAATCCGGTTGATGAATTTCGTCTCCAACGGACCACTTTCCCGATTTGGAACTCTTGTCGGAACTTTGGTCAGAACTTTGGTCAGAACTTTGAGACTCGTCGGAATCAGACTCTGACTCGGAATCCGAACTCACTTCAATCAGCCCGCTTTCGGTGACAGTGATTTCCTTGTGCCATTGCTGCTGCTGCTGTGGTTGTTGCTGTTCTTGTTCTTGGCATTGTTGCGCATGTTGCGCATGTTGTTGATGTGCTTGTTGTTGCATGATGCTGCGCGCAATGAATGATTGCATGACGCGCGCCTGTTCCATCTGCGATTGCTCAATGACCGAAAGGCGCTGTTTGAAATAGTAAAACACCCCGTAAGAAATGACTGCGCATATCGCTAAACTCACAAATATGGTGGTTGCAACTGAAAACGAAGAGCCAGAACCAGACATTGTGTGTATGATTTAGTAATTGATTAATATTTAATATGTCTTACATTCAAATAATAAATAAAATATGGCTGAACGAACGAACGGAATGGAATAATTCATTCATTCAAAGACTGCTTAAAATGCGGCGCGTGGCGTCAACGATGGATGCGGGATACTGCAGGTCATACAGCACCTTGATGCCGCCCTTGATGGTCGAAATGCCGGGACTAAGCGTGTATAAGTATTTAAAGTCGAAGTTGCCGCGGTCAGCCACTTCCATGTGCAAATTCTGGATTTTATTGTATGTGTTGGATTCCGAATCTGGATTCGAAGATGAATTATTGTCGATTTTCTCTCGTTTGTCTGATTCTGATTTTGGTTTTTCTTTTGAGTCATAAGACTCTTTTTCAAAGAGTTTGCAAAGCTGGATGTAGTGCGTGGTCAGCATGAAGTCCACGTTGTCGTGTTTTGCGAGGTGCATGATATAGCCATACGCGCTGGCAATGGCTTCATAGGGGTTTGTGCCCGAATACAGTTCGTCGAATATGCAGAAGTGCCGTACCGGGGGGCTTTGCCCCCCGCACCCCCATTGGGTGGTCGTTCCTGTGGGCACTTGTTGTTGCCCCCCAGTCAGTTTATCCAGAATCTCTTTGCACCGCCTGGACTCCGCCTGGAACAAGCTGTCCCGCCCTGACGTGTCGGGAATGTTGAGGTAGCTGTGCAACTGATGGTAGGGGCAGATGCGCGTGCCCGCCTCGTAGAACCCGTATCCCAGTTGCTGCGAAAACAGGATGTTCAGCATTGTCATTTTCAGAATGGTGGTTTTTCCGGACGCGTTCGGACCCGTAATGACCAGCCGCTTGTCCAATGACACCGTGTTCTTCACAGGGGTAGATGCATCTAGTTCTAGTTCGTTGATTGCAGTTGCAACGTAATACCCGTTGACGATTTTACTGCTCTCATTGCTCTCATTGCTGTCATTGGTTGCGTCTTCTTCTTCTTTCTTCTTCTTCTTGTCCTTCCTTTTGCTGTCCTTCTTTTTGCTGTTCTTATCGACCTCGTCGGATTTGGATTTGGAAACAAACTCGCACGCAGACACGCTCTTGTTTTGAACCAGTTCCGCGAAATGCGCCATGTGTTCCGCATACGCGTTGAACCCGAAACTGTACTGCATGCACGCCGCAATCCCCGTGTCCGAAAACACCGCATAGTACTGCTGCATCACGTAGCCAATTTGCAGGCACTTCTTCGCCGTCAGCGCCGGCGGGTCAATGCGGTCCAAAGCCGCCACCATGCGCTCCAGCTGCTCCCGATTACGGTCCAAGTCCGACACAAATTGACCAAATGTATCGCCAGCGATACGCGCATGGCCCGCAAATTCGCGCATTCGCGCAATGGTCTCATCCGCATATGCGCGAATGGCGGCCAGGTCTTCGTGCACGAGGAACGTGTTGCGGTAAAAGCGGTGGCAGGAGACCACGTTCTGATACATTTGCACGACGTAGAACACGACGGACACCAGGATGTAGATGCGCTTGTCCCAGCTGACGGAGCTCATGTCAAACAGGAGTTTGCCGATGGCGTGCTGCGACAGCATCATTTTTATGATGCCGAAATAGGTGGGCAGCGTGATGGGCACGCCCTGCAGCTTGAGGAGGAAGAACGGCACGATGAGCATGATAACGGGCATTAAAAAGGAGAGAACGGGCGAGAAGAGGTTGTACATGCTGTAGCACTGCAGGAACGTGGGAGAGCGGTTCAGCATGTCGAGCGGCGCGTAATCAATGTAGTTGAATTTGTCGCGGAACCCGCCGTCGGTTTTGATGCGGGTCCAAATGGACTCAACGCGACCATGATCAGATTTTTGTTCCTGATTCTGAGTTTTAGAAATGGAGGCAATGAAGCGCTGCGTGTCCTGCAAATACGGCACGCTGGTTGTGAACTGCTTGGCCCACATGCCGAGGTAGCGCTTGGCAAATGCGGACTGCGGCTGAAACACGTGGGCATACATGGGTTTAGCATTGGACTCTGCGGTCCCAGTATTGACTTGCTTGGTGCATTCAATGAGCTCCAGGTCGGATAACACGCTCTTGTCAATGGAACACAACTGATCATTGGGCAAATACTCCATTGGCAGCCTAAACGTCGTATCCAAATGGGTTGGATTTACAGGCAGGGCTTCTACTGCTTCTGCTTCTGTTTCTTCTTCGTCATCTTGTTTATCTGATTGTTGTTGTTGTTGTTGCCGTTGCTTTTGGGCTTGAATTTTCGCTAAAAGGTGCTCTATCATTTGTTTTTAATAACTATAACAAATGATAGAATATAATGCATTGAATAATACGAAATGAAAAGGAGAATGTTTATTGCCGACCTGATGATGATGATGGTGGTCTTGCCACTGCACCACGCATTGGCGTCAGTCCACTCATTATGCCGGCAAGAGCATCCACTCCGGGTGATGATGGTCTATCAAACAATCCTAAAATCATGAGTTTAATGTCATCTGGCACATGGGCCGAAAGGATGGGGTCTTTATAATATGAAGAACCTTCCTCCATTCTTTCTTTTTCGTCGGCACAATCATTTGCATATGATGTAAGGTTGTCAATCATTGGAAGGATTTGTGAATCGAGCCCTTCTTTCTGACCCTTCTTTGCTAAGGTCAATTGTTTTGTTATAGATGGAACTTTATAATTGAATTCTTTTTCACTGGGGCCCCATTGATTTACTTTATCATATCTAGCCATTGCACAATATGACATTGCATCGGGTTTCAACACAAATTGAACAGTAATTCCATCACGATTACCTAAAAATATCAATTTTGACACCGGATTTTGTTTGGATTTGGGATTGGGTGGAAATTGAATTTCAAGAGGTTTATCCATTTTAAATTGGTTTAGTATTCCGCCAAAATATAGTAGCATTGTTCCTGAACCAACCGGCCCATTTTCCAACGCAAATACTGCGGTATCGGGCTCATGAGCGGCAGAAGCAGGAGCAGAAGCAGGAGCAGAAGCAGAAGCAGAGGCTGAAAATGCATCAAACTGTTTTTGAGTAAGAATTATTTGAGTAGCTGGATTGAGATTAATGGGTTTAACCCCTTTATAATCCGACAAGAAGAATTGGTTGGTTGAACGGTCCATGGTTTGGTTCGCAGCCTTAATGTGTTTTAGTATTTTTTCACCATAAGCAGGGTCCCTCATTTCATATTCATGCAATGAACCGTTTCCAATCAAATATTCATTCTCTCCATAACTAGTGGGTCTGACACGAACTTGAATTCCATCATACGTTGGGTCTCCTTTTTCAGTTTTAATTTTCCACCCTTCTGAATATGTTCTAAACGCTTTCAACATCCCACCTTGGTGCCTTCTAGTGATTCTATTGTGATTACGTTTGTGATGGTGTTTTGTTTTGCGGCCATGATGTGATTGTTTTTTTTTGCTTCCAGCGCGCTTGATGCGCCTAACACGCCGTGTTGCCATTTTATCTCTCTAAATGACTTTATTTATATAAACCATACAGATAAAATAATAAATCATTGCAATAAATGGTTGCAATAAATGAGTGTGGACAATTAGTAAGATTCCAGCAACTGCGTCATGCTTTTTTGCATCATGTAAAACGAGAGACCGAACATGGCGCTCGTGGCAATCAGCCCGGTCAAATTGGCGTTTCCATCCGCGCTAAACAAGGCCGACGGCAGGTATCGGAACATGTATCGTTTGACTGCCGGCAGTTGAAACGCGAAGTAGAGAATGGCCAGCAGGAGCGGCGACTGCACTTCCTCGTAAAAGACTTCTAAAGCATCGGCACGATTGGACCCGCGCGTGTTTTGATGCATGACGCGCTCCAGCGTGGAACTCGTTTCATGGTCCTGAATGTAGTCGACGTGCCGTTGCGGTTGCGGAACATACGTGGGCTGCACTTGCGCATCCTGCATCATGCCGGTGGTGTCGCGCGGAATGTCGCGGGACGGGAGAGCGGTCATGCCCGTCATGCTGGCGCGCTGCACCCCACTCACCAATTCGTTCATTAGCTTTTGATTGGCTTGTTGGCTTGGATTGAGTGGCGGACCTTGTTGTTGTTGTTGCTGCTGCTGCTGTTGTAATTGCTGTTGTGGTGGAGGCGCTAAATCAGGCACATTGGGTGAATAAGACATGGCTCCAGGTTCTGTTTTTTGAATGACGATGTTCTGATTCTGGGTGTTGGCATTTTGGCCGGATGCTGTGGGCAAATCATCAATGCTGGTGGTGTCGCTCATAGTGGATTATTTATTGAGTATGTCTTTTATGTATTGCACTTAATGTATTGCACTTTATCTATTGCACTTTATCTATTGCATAGATTCATGTTTTCACAGTATAACGCAATTTTCCTAAATCATTATCAAATGAAACTTGAAACATTCATTGTTTTTAAAACAATGAACATCGACAAATGTTCAAAAAAGTGGTTTGTGCAAGTTCACGTTATCATCTCTTTCCTTTCCCACTATCAGTCTTTCCTTTCTTTATGATTTCGTGAACGTGCATCAGTGCATGCGCATGCAATGTGATTGTGATTGAAGCGAAACGGTGTTCGCCGGACTGCAAGCCCCTCTCTCGCTTGCAGACGTCCCGGTCAATATGGTTTGCAGAACCCAACTGAATGTAAATTCATGAACCTACCCGAATCCAACTGAATGAAGAACGGGTTTAACCCGGGTCCATACCCACTCTCTTTTGCGTCATTGAGCCAGACGTCAGTGCCATACGTCAGTGCCATACGTCAGTGCCATACGTCAGTGCCATGTAAAGCGACAAAAATGTAAAAAATACCGGCGGTAGGTTTCGATCCTACGTCCTCAGAGTTATGAGCCCTGCGCGCTTCCTCTGCGCCACGCCGGTAATGTGATACCGTGTTTAGAGTCTGCCGGAGAAGACTAGTGGCTTCTGTAAAGCCACCGAAGTGTAGAATACCCGCAACAGGTTTTGATCCTGTGACCTCAGGGTTATGAGCCCTGCGCGCTGCCCCTGCGCCATGCCGGTAATGTGTTTCCGTGTTTAGAGTCTGCCGGAGAAGACTAATGGCTTCTGCAAAGCCACCGAAGTGTAAGAATACCGGCGACTGGTTTTGATCCAGCGACCTTGGGGTTATCAGCCCCGCGCGCTTCCCCTGCGCCACACCGGTCATGTGATACCGTGTTTAGAGTCTTCCGGAGAAGACTAGTGGCTTCTGCAAAGCCACCGAAGTGTAGAATACTGGCAACAGGCGTTGATCCTGTATCTCGGAACCCAAGGTGAACCGTGTGCTGCCGTTTGCACCATGCCGGTCATGTATTGCTGTTTAACGTCGCACATAGCTATGACGGGAAAGGTGAGGAGTTAGACAGTTTTCTCAGAGAGACGAGACTCTGCACGCTGCCGATGTACCCCACTTGTTGAAGAGGCTGAGTTTGACGTCACAAGCGATTGACGGGTCGCTTCTGTAAAGCGACCGAAGTGTAAAGAATACCGGCGACCCGTTTCGATCAGGTGTCCTCAGGGTTATGAGCCCTGCGCGCTGCCGCTGCGCCACGCCGGTAACAATGTTGGTTGCTGCGTTTTACGTCCAGCTTGACGGGTCGCTTCTGCAAAGCCACCGAAGTGTAAAGAATACCGGCGACCCGTTTCGATCAGGTGTCCTCAGGGTTATGAGCCCTGCGCGCTGCCGCTGCGCCACGCCGGTTAAGTGATACCGTGTTTAGAGTCTGCCGGAGAAGACTAGTGGCTTCTGCAAAGCCACCGAAGTGTAATGATAACCCCCGACCAGTTTCGATCTGGTGGCCTCCGGCTTGTAATGCGATAACCATCAATCGTTCGGACTTTATGCAAAGTCTAATGGAGTGACCGACGATGTTTTTACGGCGCGCTTCCTCTGCGCTACAGGGGTGTTTTTTTCCGCAGCGGGAGTTGAACTTGGGACCTTCGGGTTAGGAATCAGGCTTCCAACCACTAGACCACGCGTCCATCTCGAACTGCTTGAAATTACATGCCACCGAATCGGTATACTAACATGTCAACAAATCCAAAAATTGCATACAAACGTCATGCGTCATTCCTTAAAGCACAACATCCACCCGCGAAGCATCGCATTTACTGCTATTGACATTGTACGTAAAACATTTGCCGTCGTATTTGAACGTGAACTTTTTGGTTTCCGCCATGTCGGGCGCCTTGAACACCATGCAATTGCGCCCGTGACACGTCTTCCTAAACAAGCTAGAAAGACCCAGACCCATTATTATTCCGAAGATGACCTGGCTTGCGGAAGAATGAATGAAGTCATGAAGTTGCATTATTTTAATGCTAAATGTTTAAGTTGTTTTATAACTATATTTTATTTTTTGCAAAAGGACCTGTTTTAATCGCGCCAATGTTGATCACATAACTTGGAACATTTTGTTTGTTTTCTAAATAGGTTGCAACGATGCGATGAGCCCCATCAAGCAATGTGTATTCTCCATTTTTAAATGCGAACCAGACGGGTTTTACATTGCAATTGGTTTGAATCAACGTTGCATGATATGACACCGAATCCAAATCGGTTTGCCCCCTTGGCCGGTCGTCTTCGGGGTATGGGTTTTTTGAGAGACGCATCGGATTAAAATTATGCAATTCTTTGCAGTTTGATAACGGAAAATTGACAAATGTACGATTAAAAATGTGATTGCGACGTGCTGTTTCCAATGAAGAAAACATTCCGATGTGCAATGATGTTTTCACCGAGTCGTTCATGTCATCCATCAATGTGTCCTCCATTTGTGTCATGTTTGTTGCATATTTCACACATTTTAAATTTAATAATCTCACGTTTGCATGGGAATGGTTTTCAGGTCGTCGTCATTGGCGGGGCAGGCCTTCTCCTCCTGTTCAAACCGGAAGCAGTTGTGCGCCTTGTCGCGGAAGTTGAAGTAGGATTCATTGTCCTGCGTGGGATAAACGGTTACCACGCGCTGAGTGGGGAGAGAAATGTAGATGTAAAACACGCCGATTGCGAAACTGATGATGAATGCCGGCCATGAAATGTTGTTTAATATGGACATTGTTTTGAAGAATTTTATGGGATACATTGCATGCACATTATATTTTTCACTTGGATTTCTCTCGTTCCTTGGCTCGTTCCTTGTCTCGTTCCTTGGCTCGTTCCTTGGCTCGTTCCTTGGCTCCTCCGTGTTTGGTGGTCGGCACGCCGTTGTCCACAATGAACTCAATGAGCTCGTCCTTGCCGGTGTCAGGGTCATCCAGATTCGCCACTTCATACACGTCGCCCGTAATTTTCTCCTGGTCCTTGGTCCAGTTAAAAATGTACGCGGCAAGTTGGTCCTTGCGCTTGCGCGCCAGCCGTTCGCGCAACTGTCGGTTTCGCGCCTCCACCGTGATGCTCGGCACGTCAATCTCAAATTCCAGCTGCTCCAGCGTGTACGGTTTTTGCACCAAATGAAAGACCCCGGCGTCATCCTTTTCCACGGCGGAATACACGTATTTTGCCTTCATACGGCGCTCGTTCAGCGGCACCATGCGGTCAACGTACAGCGCCACCGCGTCTCTGATGAAGGATTCCGCGTTTGGATTTTCACCCATTTTCACCATTTCCTTAAATTGCTGGACCACCTCATAAAACTCGACCGTGAGCGCCTCCACTTCTTCGCGGCGTTCCGGATTGCGCACCACGTCTAAATACTTTTGCCGAAACCCGCCATACAGGTCCAGCGCCTGGTCCAGAGCCGCGCGGTCCGTTTCAAACTGGCGCAGCGCCTCTTCCTCGGTGGAATAGTTGAACAGGAGGTCCAGCTTAGTCTTGATGATGTGGTCCTTCAGCACATCGGCGTTGTGCAGCGAGTCGTTTGCCAGCTGCTCCAAACTCATGAATTTCCCTTTCACGATTTCAATGTTGAGGGCACAGGGCTGCGACCGATTGCCGCATTGTGCGCGCAGCATGCCGTCCTCGTTCGTGAAGTGGGTTCCGCCACTTTGACCGCACGCCACGCACTTGCGGTTGCGCTTAATGCGCATGATTTTAGCACGTTTCTGTTGCATGTTCAAGTTTTCCGACATTTGAACGGCGTTCTTTTCTTCTTCATATCTCTCGTCATACCGATGCTTGTAGCTGTAATACTCGTTCAGCGCATCCACATAATCGGCTTTGCTCACGTTGGTTATCGCTTGTTGTTGTCCATGGGTCTGTTTCTGTCGTGGGTTTTCGAGTTGTTGTTCCATAACTGGTTCGGTTCTCGGTTCTCGGTTCTTATTATATATGTTGCACATTATTTATGCGCGCATAACCAATCCGAAATCCGATTCCTATAAAAAGATTTTGCGTTGTTTGATGAGTTCCACTTCCGGAACTTCCCATTTAGGCAGACCCGTTATGAAGTTGCCGCGAGATGCAGCATGATTGACTGCATTCACCATCCGCAATTTAGAGAGAATGTATTCCTTCTGTTTTTTTTTAATTTCAATTTGCTGCTCAGGGGTCGGTTTACTGCTGCGCTTGTAATACAGCAGCGCGCCTAAAATCAGGACGAAAACCCCCAACATGCATGCATTGAACACGGCGTTGTGATACTCCTCCCGCAGGCGGTTGCACTCCTTTAACACCCCTCCAAAAAAGTATTTGACACCGGGTTCAATGAGGGAAGGGGATTGTTGGGGATAAGGCGGAGATGGCATTCTTACATAATGCCATTAAAAATTCAAATTAATTTATACACAATGTTTATATTGTGTGTCTCTAAACATCATACAAATCATACAAATCATCATAGAAATTATACAAATTGCATAAGATGGCTGACACACCCCCTCCCGCTGCAACGGCATCCCCGAATGGTTCATGGCATCTCATGGTGTATAGCATTGTTTCAGCGGGTTATTTGTGGATTGAATACAAAAACAACACGTCCACTGCAGCCAAGCCCGAAACCAATGGCATTCCCATAACATCCATCATATTTTTGACCAGCATTTGGTTGATTCAATACATCATGGTCTTCGTGCTGTTGAACCAACAGTGCAACACTCCGAATTACGTGTTGGCGCTGTGGTCCTCGTTTGCCATGTGGTTTGCGATGTTTGTGCCCATGTTCATGGGGTTGGAATACATGTACACGTGGCTGCAGCCATTTGCCAACACGTTTGGATACTGGGTAAACAAAATGTCTGGATTGGCATCCTTCATGAACGACACATTGAAAAGCAAAGCCACTAACCCCGCCGACAAAATTCAAAAATATTTAGACTACATGAAAGAAGACCCGTGGGCCATTTTCAG
>Ga0315294_10002882_pt1 | contig 18696 bp, 15 predicted proteins | sample YL17G13_40_MG_FD_203626 | JGI IMG/M metagenome (GOLD analysis project Ga0315294, IMG submission 203626) | Sediment microbial communities from Yellowstone Lake, YNP, Wyoming, USA - YL17G13_40 | ecosystem: Environmental > Aquatic > Freshwater > Lake > Sediment | place: USA: Wyoming | collected...
AGAAGCGCGATTTAATCTTGGTCTGGCATTATTCCACGATAACAAGTTCGATAAAGCTATCGAGCAGTACAATATGGTTCTCAATATTAAAGAAAATTACCCGCGAGTCCATTTCTACATTGCAAATGTTCTGGTGAAAACGGGGCATACCGATTCCGCTGCAAGGCATTACAGTATTGCAATCAAAAATGACCCTGATGATATCGAGGCATACAGCAATTGGGCGGTGATGCTTGCGGAAAAGGGGCAAATCGAGCAGGCCGTCGAGCAATATAATAAGGCGCTGGCAATTAAACCTGATAATGCCGATGTCCATAATAATCTTGGCAACGCATTGAAAAATCAGGGAAAGCTTGCGCAGGCCGCAGAACATTACCAAAAGGCATTATCGCTTAAACCCGATTTTGCGCAGGCACAAGTCAGTTTTGCTGATACTCTCAGGATGCAGGGCCGGTTCGACGCCGCAATCGAACATTACAAGCTGGCCATGAAGGCTGATTCTAATTCGAGCGATGCCTGCTATGGTCTTGGTGTGGTAATGTCTGAAACAAATCACCCTGACCAGGCAGTTGACTGGTATCGAAAGGCGATTGAACTTGACGGCAGCAATATCTTTGCGCACGGCCAATTAGGATTGGCGATGGCCGGCCAGGGCAAAATCGATGACGCAATAAAGGAATTCCAAATCGTTCTAAAGGCAAGGCCGAACGATGCGGAAATGCACTGCAACCTTGGGATACTTCTTGAGAGTCAGGGCAAAACAGATGAAGCGATAGAACATTACCGCCAGGCATTGCAAATCAAACCGGATAATAAGAAGGCAGGGGAATTGCTCGATGCCGCATTGGCTAAACAAAAAAAATAATAACATCGCCGGTTTGCCGTAAGGCGGGATTATTCTTTATTCTATATTTCCTTGTTCCTTTATTCCTTCGTTTCCATCGTTAATTGCGTTGCGGTTCCAAGTCCCGTCGCCACCTGTCGGATAATTCCTTTGCGCACATATATTGGCTGGACCATTTTTTCAATCGCAGGAAGCTTCATCGCAAAAACTATAGCGGCAATGACGCACAAAAATGCGCTAATCTGGAGAGTATGTGGTGCACCGATTGCGTCGGCTATAGTTCCTGCCAGGAGACTGCCGATAGGAGCCGTTCCCATAAATGCCACGGTATACAGACTCATAATTCGGCCTCGTTTGTCATCGTCAACAATTGTTTGCAGGACGGTATTGATGGAAGCTATCTGCACCATCATTCCGAAACCTGCTAATAGTATCATAATAAACGAGAACCACAGTGCCCGTGAAAACGAAAATGCGGCAATGCCGACTGCGAAAATACAAATCGCAATGACTATAATTCTGCTCAAACCCTGAACTGTTTTGCGTGAGGCGAGAAAAATAGCTCCCATCAGAGCCCCTGCGGCCACAGCCCCCATAAGAAAGCCGAGAGTCTGCGGCCCACCCTTAAGGATATCTCTTGCGAAGACGGGCATCAGTACGCCATACGACATTCCTAAAAGACTGATAAGTGCGAGCAAAAGCAAAATCGCCCTTATGGGTGCAAAACCATAAGCATAAACGATGCCTTCTTTGATGCCCCGCAGGACAGGTTCATTATTCCCGACAGTAATTGATGGTGCGGTTTTTATCGCCAGCAGCGCCGCCAGTACCGCAGCGAAACTGGCCGCATTGATAAGGAAACAAACGCCCTCGCCGGCTGCTGCAATCAGCAGTCCCGCAATTGAAGGCCCAGCCAGCCTGGCAGCGTTGAAAATCATTGAATTAAGCGCAATGGCATTGGGCAAATCGTCCTGATTATCCATAAGTTCATATACGAACGCCTGGCGGGTCGGGACATCAAATGCATTTACAATCCCCAGAAATACGCTCAGCACTATTATCTGCCAGATGGCAATATTGCCCGTCATCACCAGAGCCGCCAGTATCAGCGCCTGCAGCATCGACAATACCTGGGTTGCTATCAGTATGTTGCGCCGGCTTAACCTGTCCGCAAGCACCCCGCCGAAAGGAGCTATGAAAAATGTGGGGATTTGGCCGGCAAAACCCACGACACCGAGAAAAAACGCCGAGTTTGTCAGCCGATAAACCATCCAGCCCATCGCCATCTGCTGCATCCATGTTCCTATTAAACTGGCACCCTGGCCCATGAAAAACAGCCGATAGTTTCTGTTCCTTAGCGACCGCAGAATAAGCCTTATACCCTGCACCCCGTTTGAATTATTGTTAACCGTTTGCATTTCTGTCAAGGCCGCTTGATTATTACAGGTTCCTCCATGCTTTTGCAAACGCTTCAAAGCTTCTGTCGTAAGTTTTCTCTATTTTGTCAGGGAAGCAACAGCCGGGCAGCTGCCTTGATGCCAAATGATAGCTCAGGCATTCGCAGCACATTCCTTTCCTGTCACAGCCGGGATAAGAGCAGGTGCAGTTTTTCAGGTTTTTGTCTTTTTTACATTCCATAATTCACCTTATTCTAAATTCTCATTGCCAAATTCTTTTTTACGGCGGCCATTTGGATAGCGGTTGTGATTGCTGCCTTCATACTTTCCGGGCTGGCAAGGTTTTTACCTGCGATGTCAAAAGCAGTTCCGTGTGCGGGCGATGTCCTTATTATTGGAAGACCTATGGTGACATTGACCGCCTTGTCAAAAGCCAGAAGTTTCACAGGAATCATACCCTGGTCGTGGTACATTGCGACGACGCCGTCAAATTCGCCTTTGACTGCCCGGACGAAAAGCGTATCGGCAGGAACAGGGCCAGAGCAGTTTATGCCGACCTCCCTGGCCAGTAAAATCGCAGGCGATATCACCCGCTGTTCTTCGTCGCCGAATAGGCCGTTCTCGCCGGCATGCGGGTTCAGCGCTGCCACGCCGATTTTAGGATTTTCGATGCCGAAATAATCCTTCAGTGCCGTATTCAATAAATCAATCGGCTCAAAGACACAGCCGATACTGAATTTGTACCGAACCTCAAACAATCCTTCGTGAATGGTTGCAAGTGCGAGCTTTAACGGCCCTGCCACAAACATCATTGCCTTTCGCGGCGATTTGCATCGGGCGGCGAGCAGTTCCGTGTGGCCAGGCCAGGGGACTTTCGCCAGCTTCCAGCTCGTTTTGCTAATGGGTGCCGTTACCACCGCATCTACGATGCCTTCCTTTGCGGCATCGATGGCATCGAAGCAGAACCTTATCGATGCCTCGCCGGATAGTTTGTTGGGCCCTTTAATCCAGGATGGTATCACATATTCATCGTAATCGGCCACGACCACTTTGTGAGGGTAATCTCTGCTGATTTTTTCGTGCTGGTGTCTGCCCCAGAACGGCTCGATTTCCGCTTTGTCGGCGGCATAGGCAAGCTGCTCATTCATACCGAAGATGATGAACTTGGCGGCTTTGCGTATCGCCGGGTCGGCAAGCGACTTGACGACAACCTCAGGGCCTATCCCTGCCGGGTCGCCCATCGTTATGCCGATGACCAGTTGGTCGGTTATCGAGTTGTGGTTGCTGGTTCTGCTCATAATTTCGTATCGCGTTTTTAGAAGCCCAGTTCCTTTAGTTTTTCCACGGTTAGTTTTTGTTCTCTCGGCAGAAGATTATCAAGCTGCTTTTTTACCGCCTTTACAATTATATCAGTTTCGATATTTACTGTATCGCCGATTTTTGCCTTGGCCAGCGTGGTCTGTTCCAGCGTCTTTGGTATTATGGCAATGCTGAAGCCGCTTTTGTTGATGTCCGCTATTGTAAGACTGATGCCATCAACGGCAACCGAACCCTTGACCACCATCTGGCCAAGCAATTCATCGCCTGCGGCAAATTCCATATTTGCAAACTGCCCCTGCTTATTTATGGCTTTGATTGCAGCGGTGCCGTCAATGTGTCCCTGGACGAAATGTCCGCCGAACCTGCCGCCGCCAGCCATCACAGCTCGTTCAGCGTTGACAAATGATTTCGGCTTTAATTTACCAAGCGTTGATTTTGTCAGCGTTTCGCCGCTGACATCGAAGCCGGCGAGGGTTCTATTAAGCTCGGCAATGGTCAGGCACACACCGTTAATGGCGATGCTGTCGCCGACTTTAGAGCCGCCGGCTAACGCAGCTAAATTAATTGTCAGCCGCATCGCACCTGCGATTTGGCGAATCGATTCCACCGTACAAACCGCTTCTATAAGCCCTGTAAACATTGAAAAATCCTTATAAAATTGATTATTGATTAGTAACTGTTTACTGCTTATAATTGATTTTAGCGTTTGCTATGGTTTTATCAACAATCAATAGTAAATAGAAGATAAACTAAAAGAGGGCTTATGAACACATTTTGGCTAAAAGCAGCGGGCGGGGTTGTGATAGTGGTGGGGTTGATTATGTTGGTGAATGTTTTTAAATCTTCATCATCGAAGCAGAAACCCAAAACGACAGAGGCGGAACCTAATACTTTTTACGATACCATTGCGCAGGACGACAAAAGATTAAGGGCTGAACCGAAAACTTCGGAGCGGTACGAGCCGAATGTGGCTGATTTCAAGGAGCTTTCCGAGGAAGAAAAGGTCGATGCCGAAAAGCTTTTCGAGATGGCGCTGTTCCACAGGAAACAGAGTCGTCTGCCCGGTATGGCCAGTTACAAGCTGATGGTCGATTACTGTCGGCAGATAATCCAAAAATATCCCGACTCAGAGTATGCTTGGAAGTCAAGAAGAATGCTCGGTGACATACCGACAAGGTTCAGGCAGCAATACAATATCACCGAAGAAGAAATCAACCCGCAAAAGAAATAAGTTTGAAAATCAGGAACGGATTCACTGATGAAGAGAAAAAAAACCGAAAACGTACCGTCTGGAAACATTCCTGCAATTTTGATTACCGCTGATTGTCTGCCGCAGGCGTGGGAAAAGGCAGTCCTTGCCGTGTGGGATAACGGCCTTGAAATCAAGACCCAGTACGATAAACCCGGCGACCCGGCAAGCAAGGATGCAACGGTTATGATTACTATCGCCAATCCTTTTGCAGAGCCGAGGATTCATAAAAATTTTCCAGGCGGCCCTGCAGAGCTTGAGGCGTACAGGCAGGAAGTTGTCAGCGGCATTCACGACCACTGGATAGACCCCGCTGCGGGCAAGTGGACTTATACGTATCACGAAAGATTGTTTGCGTATTGCCCTGTGGAGAACATACGAAATGCCGATTCGCCCAAACCATTTAAAAAGGTTGACCAGATTCAGTACATTATTGACTGCCTTTCGGATGTTACGCATACCCGAAGGGCACAGGCCATAACATGGATGCCGACCGCCGACCCCAAAACTGACGACCCGCCGTGCCTGCAGCGTATATGGTGTCGGCTGACCGCCGATGATAAGGGTAAGTTCTGGCTCAATATGAATACGCACTGGCGAAGCAGAGACCTTTATAAGGCGTGGTTTATGAACGTTTATGCCCTCACCGATTTGCAGCGAATAATCGCCGAAAAGATTTCAAAAAAACTTGGCAAATCCGTCGGCATCGGCAGATATGTCGATATCACCGATTCATTGCACATCTACGGCAGCTACTTCAAGGACGCCGAAATCGAAGTCGAAAAGATGCGTAAAACCCCCTTTAACGAGCGCTCATGGGAAAGCACGCACCCTGCCTTTGAGATGATGACTCAGGAGGCAAGAGAGAATCTGGCCAAAGATGTGGACTGGTATGCAAAGGGCAGCACGTAAGGGTCCACCTGCCATTTGTATGGAACTCCAAGGTCATCCAAGGTCTTCCAAAGACATCCAAAGCACTCCAAAGGTACTCCAACGTATGTCCAAAGTACTCCAAAGTATGTCCAAAGACATCCAATTTCAGGCATTGATTTTGTTTTAAGTTCATTCATATAAAAGACTTAAAGAAAAATTTAGCCACAGATTTCACTGATTTTCACAGATTTTTTATTTTTCAAATTTTAAAGAGCGCCCCCTCGACTGATTCGACACTTCGACGAAGCTCACCACAGGCAAGCTCTGGGCAGGCGAGGCGCAGACGAATACCGCACAGACACATTCAGTTGTCAAAGAACGGTCCTACAAAAGGGCAAGCACTAAGCTCGAATTCCGAAACCCTCCGCAGGACACCTTACGGTGGAAACAAATTCGAATTTTTCAAACTTAAATGTCCAAAACAAAACTCCTAACAGACCAAAGTAGCACGGGCGCAGAAAAACTGCGTCTCTCTATAAAGGGGTGAACCTGCGCGTTTGGTACAAAAATTGTGGTTTTTGAATATGCTGTTTTTCGGCTAACTCACTACCAGATATGGACTTAAAAAAATCTTAAAATTTCCGATTTTGTCTTTTGGATACCTGCGCGTTTGGCCGACCCGCCTTCGCTCTTCGAGCTACGGCGTGGCAGGCAAGCTCACCACAAAGGCCCGAAGGCACGAAGATTTTTTTGATTTTTATTGACTTTTATATTGTTTATTGTATATTATAGAGATGCGGTTTTGCCGTTTATGGCATAGCCGCTGAAGAAGATGAGGTCGAGAAAAATTGAGAAGAGGGTATTTCCAAAATCTGTTCACGCAGACCATTTATCAGCACTATTTCCCTGCGCCGTGGGTGGACAACAACATTTTTTTAGGAGAAGAGAGATGAAAAAATCAAGAGTTTTGGCAGTTGTTGTGTGTGTGATGGCTGTAGCTAATTTTGCTTCGGCTGACACATTTGGCACAGGAAGCAATCAGTTCACCATCGACTTCGTAAATATCGGTAATGCCGGTAATGCAGGGGAGCAATCTGCGTTAGAGGATGGTGACACGACCTGCTATGGTGGAGTAAGTTATAATTATCGTATCGGCAAATATGAAGTAACTAATGCCCAGTGGAACGCTTTTACAGCCACTGCTGGTGCTCCCACGGGCAATGAAGGTGGGTATAGCCAAAGTGCATATTTCACTGGGGTTCAGCAGCCGACCAATGAAATAAGCTGGCGAGAGGCGGCACAGTTTTGTAACTACCTAACCAGCGGCGACAAAAGTAAAGGCGTTTATCAGTTCAGCGGCGATAATACAAATCCCGGTGATTTTTTGGGAATAAATCGCAACGCGGCTATTTCTTCTTATGGTATAGCTTATGTCTTACCGACGGAAGATGAATGGTACAAGGCAGCTTATTTCAAGCCCGATGCCAGTGGCTATTCCCTCTATGCCAATGGCACAAATACCGCTCCATCACATACCGATGCCTGCTATGGACAGTTTCCAGATTATACAGGTCCCTGGGATGTTGGCTCAGGCACCCAAGAACAGAATGGTACATTTGACATGATGGGTAATGTCGATGAATGGAACGAAACGCTGTTCGATAGTTCTCATCGCGTCATACGTGGCGGCTCGTTTATCTACCGCGAGCGGGTTCTCTCATCATCTGCCCACAGCGGCTATTACGAGTACGGTGAGAGTTACGGTGTCGGGTTCCGTATCGCCTCTGTTCCCGAACCCGCCTCCGCATTTATGCTTGTGATGGGTGCAGTGTCTATTGTGACAAAACGCAAATGGAGGTGAGCGGAAAACAAATCGGTGCTATGGCGGGCAAGCCCGCAACGCTCTTACTGCTCGGCCTCGGTGCGGTGATGTTAAGAAAAAGATGCTGACTTCATAAGAAAATAAAAAAGCAAAAAAAGATAAAAATGGCAAGGGGTGTTTTAATTGATTATTGATTATGGATTATTGATGATTGACGTTGAGGAAGACGGTCTGAAAGAAGTTCAAAATTAAAAGTGCAAAGTTCAAAATTGCGGAAGAAAGAGTGTTTTACTAACCCGCCGAAATAAATTCGGGGGCTAACCGATGAAGAATTGAAGATTGTTTTATGGACACCGAGGCAGGCCTCGGTGCTAAACAGGTCACTTGCAGCAAAAAATTCACCTACAAACAGTGCCGCTAAAATTTACGATTGTTATTTTGCAGGAATTTTGCGCACTAATTCGGTAAACTGTTCTCCCCGCTGCTCATAATTCGTAAACATATCGTAGCTTGCACAGGCAGTACTTAACAAAACGACATCGCCCGGCTCTGCGAGATGATTAGCCAACTCAACGGCTTTTGCCAGCGAATCCGCAAATTCAATTTTGAATTCCGGCTGAGCCGCTTTGATAGCATCTGCAATTTTCGGTGCGGTTTGGCCTATAAGGATTGCCGCCTTTGCCTTTTGTGTAATTTTTTTGCCGAACTCATCAAATGGCAGATGCTTATCAGAGCCGCCTGCGATTATAATTTCCGGCTGTTCAAAAGACTCCAGTGCAACGATTGAGCTTGCCGGCGTTGTTGCCTTTGAGTCGTTGTACCATCTGACGCCGTTTATTTGGGCAACAAATTCCAGCCGGTGCGGCAGTGCCTTAAATTTTGGCAGGCACGCCTTGATTTGCGCATCCTTAACGCCGAACTGCTTTGCAATGGCAATCGCCGCAGCGAGGTTTGAAAGATTTGCCCTGCCGGGCAAGGTAAACTGCTTCCTGATTTCTTTGCTGACATCATCGGGCGAAAATTTTATGCAGATTCTGCCGCTATCGTTCTTGTATTTTTCAAACCACTCCATACTGACCTTATCCTCGGCATTAAAGATGGAAATAGCCCGGCCGTGAGCGTCCGGCTTTTGAAATTTGAAGATATTCTCTTTCGCCGCACAGTAGTTTTCATAAGTGCCGTGGCGGTCAAGGTGGTTTGGTGTAAGGTTCGTCAGCAGTGCCGCCTTCGGCGATTTTTGGATTTGCGAGAACTGCTCAATCTGAAAACTCGACAATTCGAGCACAACCAAATCATCGGGGCCAATTTTGTCTATATTCGCCAATAACGGCTCGTTGCCGATATTGCCGCTAAGCCACACCCGCCTGTCACGTCGGCTTCGAAGCAGGTGAGCAGTCAATGCGGTTGTCGTACTTTTGCCGTTGGAGCCGGTTATGCCGATTATCGGCGCAGGACACAGTTCAAGAAATATATTGATTTGCGATGTGACGAACCTGTTTGCCTGGCGTGCGATTTTCAGGAATTTGTTATCTGGCGGCACCGCGGGGTTTGCTATGACAATATCGGCCTTTTCAAAATCAGCAGGCTCGTGTGAGCCAAGATGAAATTCGATATCTTTGAAGTCTTTAAGCTGGTCAATCGAATCAGCCAGCTTATCCGCAGCCGCCAAATCAGTTACTGTTACTTTGGCGCCGGCACTGCAGGCGAATTTAGCGACATCGACTCCGCCGCCGAATCGCCCAAGTCCCATCACTAAAACCTTCCTGCCGGCAAAAAAACCCTTATCCATGTTTTCGTCGCTCGCCCGCTATCCAAATTACTGCATTGCATTTGCCAAATCGACTTTAGCGTCGATGACGGCCTGCTCGATGCATTTTTTCCAATCGCTGCCGAACTGCTCTTTGTATTTCGGTATTTCATAAGCGTAGATTATCGAACGCGATGCGTTAATCAGTGCACCTGTCCCGTCCGATTTGCAGAACCTTACGCAGTCAGCGGCGGTTGCGCCCTGCGAGCCGTAGCCCGGCACTAAGAACAATATGTTGTCATATTTTTTCCTAAGGGCGGCAGTGGCTTTGGGAGAAGTTCCGCCGACTATCATCCCGACATTGCTGTATCCGCTTTTGCCGATTCGCTGGGGCTTATTGGCGATTTCGCCCACGACCTCGGCCAGCTTTTCGTACATCGTCTGGCCTGTAGAATCCGCAAAATCCTGAATCGCTGCTGCGCCTGCGTTGCTGGAGCGAACCCAGACAAAAATGCCTTTGCCCTGGCTGTCGGCGACGTTTGCAAACGGCTCAATTCCTTCGACACCCGCAAAACCGTTGATGGTAATGGCGTCCGGCACAAGTACATCCTCCAGGCCGACCAGCTCCGAATTTTCCAGATGAGCCGAGGCGTAAAGTTCCGCCGTATGACCTATGTCACCGCGTTTTACATCCCCGATTACCTCAAGACCCAGCTCGTCGGCCTCGGAAATCAGCGAATAATAGGTTTCAATGCCTTCCCAGAGATACTTTTCAAGATATGCAATGTTTATCTTCACAGCCGGCACCATCGGTGCAACGATTCGCATGGTTTGTGTGCAAAAATCGAAAATTGCATCAACTGCGGCGGCTGCATCAAACTCGTCATTCATATCGCGATGTGTCCTTATGGCATCAGGCAGCCTGCTGTAAACAGGGTCAAGCCCGACTACCAGAGGAGTCTTTTTACTTTTTACGGCATCACAAAGCCGGTCAGCAAAATGATTTGGCATCAGTTAACTTTCCTTTCAAATCGACAATCAATAATCAGTTGAGTAATTTTAAAAAGACACTATAATCACATAGGCCCTTTTAGGCAAGACAGAAATTGAATAGTTGGTGCAGATTTGAAAAATAACAAAAAGAAAAGATTCAAGAAAAGGTACTGGCTATTGATTGATTTGGCGATTGCAGCCGTAATCATTTTTCTGTTATTGTACAAACCAGGCAGATACGTACCGCACGGCCCCTCTGCCGGCAAACAGGTCAGCCAATATTTAACCAATGAACTGCTGCCGCAGCTTTATAACGGTGCGCAGCGAGGCGAGCCGTTCGATTTGGTGATGTCAGAGGATGGAATAAACGATGTTATAGCACGTTCGAAATGGCCGAAAGAATCAGAGGGTGCAAAAATTTTGGCGCCGCAGGTGTTTTTTGTGCCCGATGGTGCGGTAATAATGGGCTCGGTGGTAATGAAAGGCCTTGAGTTTATCGTTACTGTAGAGTTGAGGCCGGTTTTTGACGCAAATGGACTTTTGAATCTGCACATAGCACAGATTAAAGTCGGGGCGATGAATTTAACGCCGATTGCACGAATTACAGCACGAAAGATGTATACACAACAGCTTGCCGAATCAGAGGTTGACACAGAAAACATTCTCGCAAAAATAGCGGGCTCTCTGTTGAACGGCGAGCCATTTGAGCCGGTTTTTGAGGTCGAGAAAAAGAAAGTGCGGATTGAAAAAATAAATATTACACAAGGGAAACTGACGGCCCGGTTAATTCCTTTGCCGCACGGAAGTTAGGAAAAGCGTATAGGGGATAGGCTCTTATTCTATTTACCAAAGTTCAAGACAGCGGCAGTTTAATTTTCCAATCTTATCGGCAAAATAACATTTGTTATTCCATCCCATTGTAAACGCCGTTGAATAGCAAAAGCAGCTTCGTTATGCAGCAGCCTGTGATAAAATTTCTCAAGCTTAAACGAAAGCTGTCCTGAAAAGACGGTGGATTTTGGAAATTCCCTTGAGACATCAACAGCCAGGTTAGCGGCTGTCTCGACCAGGTCGGCGCCAACATCCATCCTGTATTCGGCGGGAAATCCGAGTTTGCGAGCAAGTTCAACATACTTTTCCAAAGATTCTTTCACAGATTTTTTTAAATCGTCCAGACCTTCTTTTCCCTTAAATGCGCCCTGGTCTATAACAGCCACAGAAACAAATACGAAGTTTTTATACACACCCGGAAACGAGCGGATAATAGAAAACAAGGTATGGACGCCAAAGCCGTTAAAACTGCTGACAAGGAGTACAGCGGTCATGTTTCCTTTATCTATTGCAGAGGTATTAACAGGTCCGGATGGCGGCATTTTTGCAAGGATTTTATCCAGCTGCATCAACTGAGTTTTTACTTTCGAATAATGGCTGTTGATTATGTAACACAAAGCTATTAGAAGCAGCGTAATGACAAGAGTAATCCAGCCGCCCTGGCCGAATTTTTCAAATATGGTTATCAGAAGAATGGTCAGACAAAAGACGAGCCCTATCAGGTGGACGCAGAGATGCCGCTTCCATTTCGGCTGAGTCGTTCGTTTTTTTATAAAAAACCGCGACATTCCAAACTGAGACAATGAGAATGTAATAAAAACGTTTATAGAGTACATAACCACAAGAGTCGAAATCGAGCCGTGTGCATAGAGCAAGACTGCAATTGCAGCTATTGCGATCATTAGAATCCCATTACGCATCGTCAGGCGTTCTGAGAATGAGGCAAATCGATGAGGCAGCCAGGAATCAACTGCCATATTTGCCATAACACGCGGAGCATCAATAAAGCCTGCCTGTGCAGCGACCAGCAGCAGTGCTCCTTCGGATAAAATAGTTATAAGAGCTATGAAGGAGCCGCCGTACCAGTTACCAAACAAACTATCCGCAAGGATGGAGTTAAAAGTTTTTCCTGGAATTGGTGAAAGTGCGAAAAGCAAATAACATAAAAGAAGTCCTGCAGCGGTAATGGAAAGAGATGCGGCCATATAGAACATGGTACGTTTACCGGTTTGGACTTTCGGGTCTCTCATAATCTGCAATCCGTTTGAAACGGCTTCTATGCCAGTATATGTACCGCCGCCAAGAGAATAAGCCCGCAGAAAAATAAGAAGAATGCCCATTACGCCGATGCTGGAAAGGTCGTTATTAAAATTATTGTGGAAACCGCTGACGATGGGCTTTATCTGTCCAATGTGGCTGAATATGCCGTAACCAAGCATAAGGACATGGGTGATTACAAAAGCAATAAAGATAGGCGCTAAAATAACTATTGATTCCTTAACTCCCCTGATGTTCAGGAGCATCAGCAAAATAATTAATAAGGCGGCCGCCAAAACCTTGAATTTATGAACTTCTATCGGCAGGTAGCTAAACATCGCATCGACAGATGAAGTAATAGAAACGGTGATGGTTAATATATAATCGACAATCAGCGCACAGCCTGATACAACACCTGCTTTTTGACCGAGTATGTGAGTGGCGACTATGTAACCGCCGCCGCCGTGCGGAAAATGTTCGATGATATTTGAGTAGGCATAAGAAATAACCGAGACGGTCAGGGCTGTTGCCAGTGCCAGAAATAGAGCCAAATATGTATGACTTCCCAAAGTTCTAAAAGCCTCTTCCGGGCCATAAGCAGATGAGGAAAGACCGTCCGCTCCTAATCCTATCCATGCAAGCAAAGGTATAAGCGCTAATTTGTGAAAAATATGCGGGTCCCGGATGTCTCGCGGGGGACCGAAAATTTTTCTGGCAATTTTTTCAGTAAAAGACAAATTATTGTTCGAATGTAACATCAACTTATCTCCTATCCGGAAAGCAGCGAGGAAATAAAAAAAACTGCCGGCATTCCAGCAGTTTATTTTCTCTGTGCAATGCTCTCCCAAATGCCTACGAGGTTAGCTGAAGGGCTCAAGCTTGGAAGTGCCTTATCCCATACGGGAATCCGCCCCTGAAAATTGGTTCCCCCGTATCCATGAAGTTCATGGATTTCGGCGACATTATTTAATTGTCATATTGATTAAACCAGTAATCTCCTTTAGACTTTTAGTTAATATTAAGGTTATAATAAGCAATTCGAGAGGAAAAGCAAGTTTATTTTGCTAAAGGTTCGACTCCCTTGAAATTTGGACTACAAGAAGCGTAACTGAGGATGTGCATTTATAGAAGGTCCTGTAAAAATGGGGATTGGGGGGGAAGGGGTTTTTTCTTTTTTTTGCATATTCCCTATGTTACACTGCTGCTAAAATATTTAGCGATGTGCCAAATGCACTGAAGCAGTTTCGATAGGAAAAACGATATAAAAGGATTGGTGAGCTCGTTTTAAATTGGGTAAAGTCGGAAAAACAGGATATGAAAACGGTTTGCATGGAAGCTATAAAAAACGTCAATAACGGTAAAAGAAACGGCCTGGCGGGAGTCAGATTCCACTTCATCGGCGCAGGCGGCATCGGGATGAGCGGTCTGGCAAGGATTTTACTTAAAAATGAGGCCATAGTTGCCGGCTCAGACCAGGCGGAAGGGCCTGTTGTTATTGGTCTTCGTGAAAAAGGGGCAGACATAAAAATCGGCCACAAGGAACACAACCTCGATGAAAATACCGATGTGGTGGTTATATCGGCGGCGGTGAGGGAAGATAACCCCGAACTGGTGCTTGCGAGAAAAAGAGGGTGCAAGGTTTATAAATATGCCCAGATGCTCGGCGAATTGATGGATTACTATCAGGGCGTAGCCATAAGCGGTACACATGGCAAAAGCACAACGACCGGCTGGTTAGTCTATCTGCTCAAAGAGGCAGGGGTTGACCCGAATTTCATCGTCGGCGCCGATATCGCTCAATTGGCCGCCTCTTCAGGGGTGGGGAATGGAAAATATTTTGTCGCTGAGGCCTGTGAATACGACAGAAGCTTTTTGAACCTGAAGCCGAAAATCGGGTGCATACTCAATATCGAGGCCGACCATTTGGATTACTATAAGGATGAGCAGGAAATCGTCGAGGCTTTTGAGCAATTTGCCGGCGGCATAAAGCCGGGCGGTATTCTTATTGCCAACGGCGTCGATTCAAATGTCGCAAAGGTGATAGGCAAGCAGGCGGGATTGAAGATTGAGACTTTCGGACTCGATAAGGGATGCAATTTTTACGCTTTGAATCTTAGCGATAATGGCGGCCTGTATTGCTTCGATGTATATCATAATGGCCTGTTGCTCGGTTCAACCGGCATAAGCGTTCCGGGCAAGCATAACGTATTAAACGCTCTTGCTGTTATTGCTATGGCGGTTAATATGGGACTTGAGCCGAGGCAGATACTTGAGCTATTGCCGAATTTTACCGGAATGGACCGGCGGATAATGCTTAAGGCGAAAATTGACGGAATTACGGTGCTTGATGACTACGCACATCATCCGACTGAAATCCGGGCGTCGTTATCGGCGATGCGGCAGAGATACCGGCCCAAACGGATTTTGTGTATTTTTCAGCCTCACCAGTACAGCAGAACAAGATTTTTGCTTGATGATTTTGCAAAAAGTTTTAAGCTTGCCGATTTAACGATTGTGCCGGAAATTTATTTTGTCAGGGACAGTGTCGAAGCGAAAGAAGAAATCAATTCCCAAAAGCTTGTCGAACGAATCCGCCGCGAAGGGTCGGAAGCGGTATTTATTGACGGCTTTGATAATATTTGCGATTATTTAAAGAAAAATGTCGTTGACGGCGACCTTGTGGTTACCATGGGTGCCGGCGATATCTGGAAGGTTGCAGATGAATATATTCAGTGGTTTGGAAAAAATCGTTGAAACCAAGTATCCGCTCGCAAAATCCACCTGGTATGGTCTTGGCGGCTGTGCTGATTATTTTATCCGTCCGCAGAGTTTGGAACAGCTCAGCGAAGCGGCGAAAAGATGCAATGAAAACGGCGTTGCGATTCGCGTGATGGGCTTCGGCTCAAACCTCCTGGTCGGTGATAACGGAGTGCGTGGAGCGGTAATAAAGCTCGACTCGGAAAGTTTCAGCCAAGTTCAGTTTGAGGGCGAACTGCTCACCGCAGGCGCCGGAGCGGACTTAAGCAAACTTGTTTTAACCTGTGTTCAAAAAGGACTTTCCGGCATCGAGGCGCTGACCGGCATACCCGGCTCAATCGGCGGGGCGGTAAGAATGAACGCGGGCGGCAACTTCGGCGATTTGGGCTCGTCGGTAGAAAAAGTTACACTGATGGATAGTAACGGCAGCATTTTCGAAAAAAGCAAACCGGAACTTGTCTTTGATTACCGAAGCATGAACATCACCGCAAAATTTATCCTCGGCGCTCAATTGAAACTGAACGCCGCCGACCCCAAGTTGATACTGCGAATGGTAAAGGAAATCTGGATTTACAAGAAAAATACTCAGCCGCTAAATACCAAAAATGCCGGCTGCATCTTTAAAAACCCGAGAGGCGTTTTTGCAGGCGCTCTTATAGACAGGGCAGGGCTGAAGGGTTTCAGAATCGGCGGCGCCGTAATCAGCGAAAAGCACGCAAACTTTATCATAGCAGAAAAGGGGTGCAAAAGCAGCGATGTCATGGGCGTCATAGAGACAGCAAAACAAAAGGTTAAAGAACAATTCGACGTCGATTTGGAACTTGAGATTGAAATCTGGAACTGAGAGAATGATTATTGATTATTGATTATTGATTATTGATAATTGATTATTGATAATTGATTATTGATAATTGATTATTGCAGAGGAATTTGAGGATTGTTTTTAATCATTGATTATTTAAGGATACACCGGTCATAATTTCAAACGGTAATAAATTAAAAATGGGAAATAATAAATTAAAAGCGGCTGTTCTTATGGGCGGCATCGGTGAGGAACGAAAAATTAGTCTCCAGAGCGGCAAATGTGTCGCCGATGCATTGCAAGAGGCCGGCCTGGATGTAACCGCTGCCGACATCACGCCGGACAATATGGAAATTCTCGATGACGGGAACATAGACGTATTTTTTCTGGCGCTGCACGGTGAGTTCGGCGAAGACGGCTTGCTTCAGCAGATACTCGAAGATAAATCTCTTGTCTATACCGGCAGCGGACCAAAGGCAAGCAGACTGGCATTTGACAAGATGGCCAGCAAAAAGGTATTTGTCAAAGCAGGCGTTCTTACCCCGCCTGTGGTTGAGTTCGATGCTCATAGCGACATCAGGAAAATTGAAAAGCGGATGCAGAGTTTCGGCGGTAAATACGTCGTAAAACCCATAAGGCAGGGCAGCAGCGTCGGTGTCAGCATCGTCGGCGAAATAGATTCTGCGATTAAATCGGCTAAAAAATGTCTCGATGAATTCGGGGACTGCATGATAGAAAAATTTATCACCGGCAGAGAATTGACGGTGGGCATTCTTTGCGGCAGGACACTACCGATAATTGAAATTCGCGCAAAGACCGGTTTCTACGATTATCAGGCAAAATACATCGATGATAATACAGAGTATCTTTTTGATACGATTAAAGACCCCGCTGTTGAAGACAGGATTGCCTCGGCTGCGATGGATTGTTTTAACGCTCTTGGCTGCCGGCACTTTGCAAGGGTCGATTTTATCTTAACCGACGACGGAAATGCCCACGCACTTGAGGTAAATACGATTCCCGGTTTTACATCGCATTCGCTTTTGCCCAAGGCGGCGGCAAAAATCGGGCTTTCTATGAGTGATTTGTGTGTAAAAATCATAAGAGCAACCATGGAAGATAGAAAAGTAGCAGCATCCAACATATAAAGATAATTATCGATTGCCGATTGAAAAGCGGAAATCGAAAATCGGAAATACTAATGGCGTTCAGAAGAAAAAAAACAAGTAAAAGCGAAAAGGACTCATTTAAGCTCGGTTCGTCAAAAGACAGAAAAAAACGGCGGGTAAGCCGATACCGTCAAAGTCTGTTGTTCATAGCGATAGTAGTTGGAATAGTTTGTGTCTTTGCCGGTGCAGGGGTCTTTTTTGTATTTCTCGACCAGCGTGTCCCCAGGCCCCAGGGGAGCGGCTTCATAAAGCTGGTCAATCCTCCTGAATGGATTAACGAGGCGCTGAAAGAAAAGATTTACAAGGCCGCACGGGCAGGCGGCGAGAACCTGAAGCTCGACGAAAATGCCGCACAAAAAGTCCAGCAGAATATCGCAAAGGTTTCCTGGGTCGACAAGGTAAAAGTCCAGACCACCGGCGACAGTTTTATTGTCGATGCAAAATGGCGTAAACCCGTTGGTCTGCTTAAAGTTGGTCAGGGCAAATTTTATGTCGATAGTGAATCGGTTGTTCTCGATTTTGTGCCGATGTCGAATCTGCCCATTATAGAGATAAAAGGTTTGCCTGCCCCCGCAAAACCGCCGACCCCTGGCCAGGTCTGGCAGCGAGATGATATTTCGGCAGCGGTGGCGATATTAACCCTCTTCGACAAGAGGGACAAGCTCGATGTGCCCAGTAAACCGCTGCTTAATCAGATTGACAGCATCGACATAACCAACTTCGACGGCAGACAGAACAATCGTTTGCCGCACATTGTCCTGTATGCCAAGGACGGCACAGGAATTATCTGGGGTGCAGCGATAGACACCTGGCAGCGATACTTAGAGGCACGCGATGAGGACAAGCTTGCCAAACTCTACAGCTATTACAAGGAAACCGGCTCGCTTCTTAACCGTGTTAAATACATCGACCTTCGCCAGCCCGACAAGACAGTCTTTCAGCCGGTCGATAAAAATTAATCTTTAACGCCATTCAGCGCCGTTGGCAAATCGGTATATCGGTATGGGATTTCCATGTCCGTACAAATCGACTTGAGTTCTGTCAGGATTGACTCGCTTATCCTGCTTTGAATATCCGGGCTGCCTTTGCAGCTAAATATCCTGCAGGACGCAAAGCGGTATTTGTAAATCTCGCATCTGCCCTGTGTGTTATAGGGACACCTGCCGTTGGTCATCGGCTTTATACTTTCCTCTCCGAGGTTGGCGGCCAGATACATTATTTCCGGTGTTGTAACAAATAACCTGTGGTCGTATTTATTGAAGTCGCAGCATTTGCCGCAGACATCGCATGTCCCTGTAATTGGTCCGTGCTTTCGGCTCTGCAAATCGAGCCAGTTATAAATTTCGGCCACCCTTTCAGCGACCTGACGATTCATATCGCCGTCTTTCCACCACTTTTTTTGCTTTCGGATTTTTTCAATTTCCTGAAAATTGCGTACTCTGTCTCTGTTGACACCTGCGCATTTCATGCTGGTCTTTTCCCATGCAGCGGGTGTCGATAAATTTTCCGGCCAGAACGGCCATGTCCTGCATTGGTTTGGCCTGACAGGGTAGATTGAGCATTTCTTTTGGCCGTTTACATTCTCCAGAAATATACAATCTTTGCTGCCGGCATCCTCGATTATCGATGTTCTCA
>Ga0315294_10002884_pt1 | contig 18690 bp, 20 predicted proteins | sample YL17G13_40_MG_FD_203626 | JGI IMG/M metagenome (GOLD analysis project Ga0315294, IMG submission 203626) | Sediment microbial communities from Yellowstone Lake, YNP, Wyoming, USA - YL17G13_40 | ecosystem: Environmental > Aquatic > Freshwater > Lake > Sediment | place: USA: Wyoming | collected...
CTGGCTGTCGGACTTGACTGGGGCCCATTCACATCCGCTTATAAAGATGTAATAGCCCTGGTAGTGCTCCTGCTGATACTGATGATCCGGTCCGGAAAGCTGGCTGCAGTGGAGAGAGCTGGATGATGTTAAAGTGGGTGAGGAAAAAATGGAACTACTTTGCCATTGCGGCACTGCTGATTTTTCTTATACTGATTCCATTTGACTGGTTCCTCAGCCGATACACCAGCCTTATGATAATCATCGGCATCAGCACAATGGTTACAGTAGGCCTGTGCCTTCTCATGGGATATACAGGCCAAGTTTCCTTAGGACAGGCCGCTTTCTACGGCCTCGGTGCCTATTTTTCAGCTGTTCTAAGCAAGACATATAGCTTGAATCCATGGCTGGCTATGTTGATAGCTGCTTCAGCTACAGGTGCCTTTGCCTATGCAGTAGGGTATCCCATATTCAAGTTGCGTGGTAACTACTTGGCCATGGCTACGCTTGGAATAGGACTGATAATGTGGATACTCTTCAACCAATTAAGCCAATATACAGGTGGTCCGGATGGAATGTCAGGTATCCCATATCTATCCATAGGTGGATTTACCTTTGACACAAATTTCAAACGTTACTACCTTGTCTGGTTCTTCTGCCTGGCGATATTATTCCTATCACAGAATATAGTAAGATCACGAACCGGCAGGGCTTTAAGAGCAATTCACGGGAATGAGGCTGCTGCTGAATCGATAGGCATCAATGTAAATCAGTTCAAATTGAAGATATTCGTGCTCAGTTCAGTATATGCCTCACTGGCAGGAAGCCTTTTCGCACATCACCTCCGTCATGTGAGCCCACAGCCGTTTGACTTTCTTGCCTCAATAAAGCTTGTAGTGATGGCAGTAATCGGAGGTCTGGCCAGTATCTGGGGTGCAATATTCGGAGCTGGTACAACTCGATTCTTGAGTGACGAGGTACTTCTCGGTTTCGACAAATATCCTCAACTGGATATCATTATTTACGGTCTCATACTGATGCTGGTCATGATCTTCATGCCGGAAGGCCTTTTTGTAGCTATCAAGTCCGGTACACTCTGGCTAAAAGTCAACTGGCGAGAGATGCCTTCAATCATGAAAAGAAAACGAAAAGAGTGGCCTAATCAAATGAAACACATCTTCAGCCGATTGCTTCTCATACGTTTGTGGAGAAAGTCTGAGCCGTGAGCCAGCCGATACTTGAAACTAAAAACCTGAGCAAGGCCTTCGGAGGCCTGATTGCCGTTGATAAAGTCGATCTGACTATAGATACAGGGAAAATCACTGCGATAATAGGCCCTAACGGCGCAGGGAAAACTACTCTCTTTAATCTGATAGCCGGGGTATATCAACAGACTTCCGGAGAAATTCTATTCAACGGCAAATCATTGAAGCATTCCCTATGGTATGCAAGATCAATCAAACCAGGGTTAAATAAAAAAATATTTAAAGATAAGCTGCAACGACATGCGCCAACACACATGCGCGCTTCGCTTGGCATCGCCCGCACGTTCCAACATGTTCACCTATTTGGCAATATGACCGTCTTGGAAAATATAATGACCGGCCAGCATACCCGCAGCCGCTCCGGGTTCTTTGATGCAGCAATTCGCCTCCCTAAGATGCGACGGGAGGAAGAGAATATAAATCTGAACGCAACGAAATACCTAAATATGATGGGATTAGGACAGCATGCCCGGCAGAACGCGCTAAGCCTGCCGCTGGGACAGCAGAAACTGTTAGCTATAGCTAGAGCCCTTGCCACCGAGCCAAAGCTGATATTGCTGGATGAACCCGGTGCCGGGCTTAACGCTCTGGAGAAACGCGAACTGAGTGACCTGATTAAACGTATTCGTGAGATGGGGATCACAGTAGTACTAGTAGAACATGATATGCCACTGGTGATGGGCTTAGCTGAATGGATAATCGTACTGGACAGCGGTCAGAAGATAGCAGAAGGCACCGCCGCCCAGGTGCAGAAAGACCGTAAGGTAATCGCCGCATATCTAGGGGAGGAGATGGAGTAGTTGCTCAAAGTTGAGAACATATCCGTAGCGTACGGGCAAATCACGGCCGTCCGAGAGGTCTCCCTAACTGTAAACGACGGCGAGATTGTAACCATAATCGGATCCAACGGCGCGGGCAAGACCAGCCTGCTCAACGCCATATGCGGTGTCGTTCCGCTGAAAAGCGGTGGCATTTGGTTGGATGATAAGAAAATCTCCCGTCTGCCCGTGCATAAAATGGTGAAGCTGGGCCTGGCATATATACCGGAGGGCAGACAGATATTCGGGGCAATGTCGGTGAAGGATAACCTGACGATGGGTGCCTACATCCAATGCTCACGGAAACGCTTCAGCAGCCTGGGTTACGTCGGATGGTTCATGCGGCGACAGGATGTCCAAACCAATCTCGAAACAGTATACAAACTCTTCCCCATACTCAAAGAACGGCTCAAGCAGAAGGCGGGAAATCTCAGCGGCGGCGAGCAGCAGATGCTCGCCATCGGCCGCGCATTGATGTCATCGCCCAAGATGATTTTACTCGACGAACCTTCGCTCGGACTGGCGCCGAATCTGGTTAGAGAGATACTCAAGCTCATCGTCAGGCTGAGGGACGAAGGAATGACTATATTACTTGTCGAACAGGATGCTAACGCAGCATTAAAGATCGCTGATAGAGGTTACGTCATGGAGAGGGGACAAATCACCATCGAAGGGACAGCCAAAGAGCTGCTTGGCAACGACAGGGTGAGACAGGCATATTTAGGTAAAAGCGTAGCCTGAGGAAAAGGGCTTATTTCAATAAGCCCCTACAACCGCCACGAGATTGGAAGGCAGGGGATTGGACAATCAGTCGTCCAGCCCGTCGATTAAGAGGTGTCCTTCCGCGGAAGGACCGGGGGCTTAGGGGTGTCCCCTATCCCTTTTAAAATCCCCCCAAGATTGGGGGTTAGGGGGTTGATAAGTCTTAACCAGAGATTTCTTGCATATCGCAAGCGTGGTAGAATAGGGAACAGGTACAACGGAATATGAAACAACTACTATCAGGGAATGAAGCTATAGCGCTAGGAGCATATCACGCCGGTATAGCGGTAGCAACGGCATACCCCGGAACTCCGAGCACAGAAATACTGGAAAACATAGCCCGTATGGAGGGCGTGTACGCCGAGTGGTCGATTAATGAAAAAGTGGCTTTGGAAGTGGGGCTGGGGGCATCCTACGCCGGGGTCCGCACGATGGTATCGATGAAGCACGTCGGGCTCAACGTCGCCGCCGACCCCTTCTTCGCCGCGTCGACCACAGGCGTAGTGGGAGGGCTAGTTATCGTGTCGTGCGACGACCCGGGCGAGCACAGCTCACAGGGAGAGCAGGATAACCGCCACTTCGCCAAATTCGCCAAGGTGCCCATGATCGAGCCCACGGACAGTCAGGAGGCCTATGATCTGATGGGGCTGGCATTCGACATCAGCGAGAAGTTCGACACGCCGGTGCTGTTCCGCTCCACCACGCGCATCTCCCACTGCAAGTCGGTTGTGAACGTAACCAGGGAGCGAAATGCGGCGCTGGCCAAAGCCTCGTTCAAGCGCTCCCCGGAAAAGTTCGTCATGGTGCCTTCGTACGCCCGCATCAGGCGCGTGGCCATGGAGGAACGCATCGTCAGATTGCAGGACTACGTAGAGCAGTTCCCGTTCAACGAAATGATACTGGCCGATCGTAAGCTGGGCGTGATATCAAACGGGGTAGCATATCAATACGCACGCGAGGTGTTCAAGAACGCCTCACATCTAAAGCTGACAACGCTCTACCCGCTGCCGGTGAACCTGATAAAGAGATTCGCCAAAGAGGTGGAGAGGGTCATCGTGGTCGAGGAGCTCGATCCGTATATAGAAGAGGAAGTACGCCGCCTGGGCATCGCGGTAGAGGGCAAGAAGCTCATACCCATAATCGGCGAGCTCAACCCGGAGATCGTCGAGAACGGCGCCGTGAAGGCTGGAATTTTAAAGGCATCAGTTGCGATTCCCGCTCGATCCGAACTACCTGCCCCCAAGCTCCCCGCGCGCCGCCCACAGCTGTGCGCCGGCTGTCCCCACGTGGCCACCGAGTACGCCCTGCGCAAGCTGGGGGTGCGCACCCCGGGCTCGGGGGTGGAGCTATCCAAAAACGATATTATTGTCACCAGCGACATCGGGTGCTACACGCTGGGCGTGTACCCGCCGCTGGCCGCGCTCGACACCTGCGCCTGCATGGGGGCCAGCATCGGGCAGGCGCTGGGGCTGGAGAAGGCCGGCGTGGCCAATAAAGTTGTGGCGGTGATCGGCGATTCCACGTTCATGCACTCCGGCATCACCGGACTCATCGACGTAGTTTATAATCAGGGGACAACCACTGTAATCATACTCGATAATAATACGACAGCCATGACCGGCCACCAGGGACATCCGGGAACGGGGATATCGGCCAGGGGCGAAAAGACACAATCGGTCGATATCGAATCGCTGGTGAAAGGCATCGGCATCAAAGATGTTAATGTGATCAATGCCTTCGATTTGAATGCCATCGAGGCTACAATCAAACGATGTGTAGCGAACAACGCGCCCTCGGTGATAATCGTGCGCGGCGCGTGCCCGCTGGCGACGAAGACCAAGGGGACGCCGCTCGAGGTGGACGCCGACGTGTGCAGCGGCTGTCTCGACTGCCTCAAGATCGGCTGCCCGGCAATGACGATAGCGGACAACCTGGCCTGTATTGACGCCGAGGCATGTAACGGCTGCGGCGTCTGCTCGCAGATATGCCCCAACGACGCCATCTCGGAGGGTACGCCATGAGAGACGTGAATGTCCTGATGGTAGGCGTCGGCGGCTACGGCGTGATCCTGGCCAGCGACGGCATGGCCGAGATCGGCATGGTCAACGGATACGACGTGAAGAAGACTGATTCGCTGGGCATGGCGCAGCGGGGCGGCAGCGTGGTGAGCCACGTGCGCTGGGGCAAAAAGGTCTTCTCTCCGATGATAAAGAAGGGCGAGGTCGACTTCCTGCTGGCCTTCGAGCAGCTCGAGGCGGCGAGGTGGGCGTCTTATCTCAAACCGCAAGGTATCGCAATCGTCGCCGACTCAGTAGTAATCCCAGTCTCAGCCGTGGCCGGCGACACGCCCTATCCCAAATGGGACGCGATCAGGAAAATACTTTCACAATATACCGATAACATATATCTGGTGCCTACTACTAGGATCGCCCAGGAGGCCAATAACCCGCGGGCGGTCAACATGGCCATGCTCGGCTTCATCTCAGCATTTCTTGATCTGCCCGCCGAGGCATGGACGGACACGATGCGGCGCAGGCTGCCGTCAAAATTCATGAAATCAAGTATAGATGCTTTCCTGAAGGCCGCCGCAGAGGCCAAAGCAGCTATAAAGGCAAAGGAGCATAAATAATGATGCGCGATCCTAAAGTTGAGACGATGCCCAGGGCTGAGCTGGAAAAGCTCCAGATCAAGCGTCTGAAGACCAAACTGAAAGAGGTCTACGAGAAGGTTCCCTTCTACCGCAGGGCCTTCAAGGAAAAAGGAATTACGCCGGAGGACATCAAAACCCTGGCCGATATCACCAAGCTGCCCTTCACCAGCAAGCTGGATTTCCGCGATAACTATCCCTTCGGACTGACGGCTGTTCCTCTGGAGCAGGTGGTGCGCATCCACTCCTCCAGCGGCACGACGGGCAAGCCCATCATCGCGCCGTACACCCAGGGCGATATAGACACGTGGTCCGAGGTAATGGCCCGCACGCTGGCCACCGCCGGTGTCCGCAAAGACGATATCTTACAAAACGCTTACGGCTACGGTTTGTTCACCGGCGGCCTCGGCTTCCACTACGGTGCCGAGCGCCTCGGGGCTGTAGTGATTCCCGCAGGCACAGGTAACACAAAGCGTCAGCTTCTCATGATACAGGACTTGGGAACGACCGTGATCACATGTACTCCATCATATGCCATTATCCTGCATGAAACCGCAAAGGAGATGGGCATCGATTTCCGCGAGACAAAGCTGCGCCTCGGCGTATGCGGTGCCGAGCCCTGGTCGGAGCAGATGAGGAACGATATCGAGACCAGGCTTGGTATCACCGCCATCAATATCTACGGATTGACTGAAGTCATCGGGCCGGGCGTATCCGTGGAGTGCCCTAACAAGTGCGGCATGCATATATGGGAGGATCATTTCCTGGCTGAGGTTATAAATCCCCAGACCGGAGAGCACATGCCCCCCGGCCAGCTCGGCGAGCTGGTATTCACCACCCTGACCAAAGAGGCTCAGCCTGTGATCAGGTTCCGCACCAGGGACCTCGTCAGTCTGACTGCGGACACCTGCAAGTGCGGGCGCACCATGGTCAGGATGTCGCGGGTGATGGGACGCAGCGACGATATGCTCGTCGTGCGCGGCGTGAACGTCTTCCCGTCCCAGATCGAGAGCGTGCTCCTCGAAGTCGAGGGCGTTGAGCCGCAGTATTTAATAGTCGTCGACCGCCAGCATGGCTTCAAGGCCGATGACCTTGAGATATGGGTCGAGGTCTCCGAGGATGTATTCTCGGACGAGATCGGGAAGATGGAGGCCCTGGAGAAGAAGCTGCGCGCCGAGCTGGAGAGCGTGCTGAGTATCTCGCCGCGCATAAAGCTCGTAGAGCCGAGAACGATTGCGCGCACCGAGGGCAAGGCCAAGCGCGTAGTAGACCGCAGCGAGCTCAAATAGATTACAATGTGAACTGTCATTCCGTGCTTGACACGGAATCCAGGCGGCTTTAATGGATTCCGGCTTTCGCCGGAATGACGATAAGGGAGTGCAGAGGGAAGGCCCTCTGCCAGGGGAACTGGGGGTGTCCCCCAGATTTTCTTACGTCCCCCGAAGTACGGGGGACTAGCAGGGGGTTTGGATATTGTTTCCCCCAAGATTGGGGGATTCAGGGGGTTTGGAAAACGTTTCGTCCCCATACATTAAAAAAGAGGTGTCCTTCCGCGGAAGGACCGGGGTTTTAGGGGTGTCCCCTATCCCTTTCCCATCTCCCCCAAGAGTGGGGGACACAGGGGGTTGATCATCAATTAAAGAAAGCCCGTGGAGGAATCAAATGAGAAGAAAGCAAATATCCGTATTTATAGAGAACCAGCCGGGGCACCTGCAATCCATCCTTGAGGCCCTTGAAAAGGAGAAGATCAGCATCCTAGCCCTCTCTGTCAGCGACACCGCGGAGTTCGGCATAGTCCGCATGATTGTGGATGACGCGGACAAAGGGTTGAATTCCCTTAAACGATCCGGCTTCACGGCAAGGATCGACCCCCTGCTCAGCTACAACATCCCCGATGTCCCGGGCGGGCTCTTGAACAGTGTTATCAAGCCGCTGTCCAAAGCCGGCATCAATATCAAATATTTCTACGCTTACATCGAGCGGGGGCCGGAGAACAAGGCCACCGTAGTCTTCAAGCCGGATAATATCGATAAAGCGGAGGCCATACTCAAGGCGCAGCTGGCCGGGAAATAGTAGAGACGCAAAATATTGCGTCTCTACATGAGTCGCCCAAGATTGGGATTTGGAAACGTAGGGGCATCCTTCCATATACCCTAATATCATGGAAGGACCGTGCCCTTTTCTATTGCCGATGCGCCCTTACGTTTCTGAACCGCCCGACATCTTATAACCCTTGACAAGTATGCATAAAATATGCATACTTATGCATATGAGAACGACATTGAATATAGATGAAACCACTTTGAAGCGGGCTTCCGAACTGACCGGCGTTAAAGAGAAGACGTCCCTGGTTAAACTCGGGCTCGAAGCCCTGATCGCGCGCGAGAGCGGCAGGCGGCTGGCGGAGCTTGGCGGGACAGAGAAAGGCCTGCGCGGCATCCCCCGCAGGAAGGCTGAAGCCGAATAGCATGGTGCTCGTCGATACTGCAATATGGGTATTGCACCTGAAGAAAGGCGACGCCGATCTCAAGGCCCTGCTGGAGGATGGCGAGGTTCTGTGCCATCCTTTTATCATCGGGGAGCTGGCCTGCGGCAATCTCAAGAACAGAGGTGAAATCCTGTCACTGTTGAAAGCTTTGCCGCAAGCGAAGGTAGCGGGACACGACGAGGTGATGGAGTTCATTGAGATTCACAGTCTGGCGGGTGCCGGCTTGGGATATGTGGACGTGCACCTGCTTGCCTCTGCACTGTTATCCAAGTCCACGTTGTGGACGACGGACAGGAGCCTGAGCGCGGCGGCTAAGAAGCTAGGAATTGGATATGAATAGGAATGTAGGCAAAGCGGAGGCCATACTCAAGGCGCAACTGGCCGGCAAGTGAGTTTTTCAAATCAAACGATGGCAAGCAAGCCATAACAGGATAAACAATGAAGTCATTGTATCTACTGAATGACATCCTGAGCCGGAAGTTCAAATCGATTTCTTGGATAAATAAGATCGACTTGCCAGAAACCGATTTCAGCTATGAGAAAAGGCTTGACCTTCTTCCAGACGAAGCATATGGAATCATCAACAATATCCTTCAGAATGTTCAGATTGAGGGCGCTCAAAAGGACATACCGATATGCCATGCCACATACTTCGACAACTCTGAGCAGGACCTTTGGGTTAATTTTGGCACCAATGCCAATGCGGTACTCCTGTTAGAAATATCTCATTCTTACATCGACCAACACTTTCTTCAGTTTCAACTGTGGGATACAGATCACAATCTGGAGCCTAACTATCCTGTCGACGCTCTGTTTGAGTCCGATGTCTTACAAGAGAAACCTAAAGGCCTCCCTAAAATAGGGAGGCTCCTTGTTAAGCCTGTCGCTTTATCCATACATGCGTCAAATATCGACCTATCACCTTACCTGCCAACCAATGATGCGTTGGCAGGTTTTGAAAGCAAGGCTCAAAGCTTAGTAACGCATAGGTTTTGGAAATCATTTGAAGAACACAATTACCAAGAGGCTGCCAAGACAATTCTGCAACAGCTACAGGCAACAAAAGAACTGCTGAACGTGGCTGACACCTACTCTCCCTTCATGCACTCGATTCTTGCTATATGCGAATATCTATCAAGTGAATTTCTGCTTGCAGCAGAGCACTTCACATCTTCCGGTAAGGAGTACTATCAACTCGAATTCATGAGGAACGCAGACGCTTGCTTCTTCTATGCTATAGAAGCGGGCAGGAACCTTTCTGACATCAACAAGGCCTTTGTGGTCGCGAATAGCATTATAGACGACCTCCCCTTCATAGCCAAAGACTACAAGGGTGAGATTACTAATATTCTGAGGTCATACTATTCAGGAGTTTACGTTGGTACCGCTGTTCTCTGCCGACGTGTCATCGAGCTTTATCTTGCGCAATTGTTGGAGGCAAAGTTCGGAAAGCCCGTAAGCAAACTAGTTAAAGAGGCAAAAGTAAAGGGAGAAATCCCCAAAAAAATAGGGCCTGGTTTGTACGTTGTACTTGAGTTAGCGAAGATTAGAGACATCATAACAAATCAAGAATATCTTGTAGCTTCGCATATTAAGGACTTCGGGAATAGCATTCACGATAGAGGAGGCGTCAATAACGCAGTGGATGCGAAATATGCCATACAGTCATGTTTGCACCTGCTCCATAGAATACGGTAGGAAGATACGATAGACATCCTGTTAATACCACGGGGATGCTAGCATTAAAGACGCTATTCTTCCCTTCCTCTACCACCCCTACTCCAACCCAAACTCCTCCGCCGCCTTCTTGAACCTCGGCAGCGCTCCCTCTATCACGCGGTCATCGACGCAATAAGATATGCGGAAATAACCGTGGGCGCCAAAGCCGGTGCCAGGGACCACCAGGACATTGTGCTTCTGCAGCTCGCGCACAAAGGCCAGGTCATCATCGAGCGGCGACTCCGGGAACATATAGAAAGCGCCCGACGGTTTTACAATGGAGTAGCCCATCTCCGACAGGGCGTTGTACAGCGTATCCCTCTTCTTCTGGTACTGCCCGATATCGACAGATGCAAATTGTAGGCTGCGCACCACGTTCTGCATCAGCGCAGGCGCGTTCACAAAGCCCAAGGTACGGTTGCAGAACACCATCCCGGCGATAAGCTCATCCCTGTCCTTATACTGGGGATTAACGGCGACGTAGCCGATGCGCTCGCCCGGCAGCGCCAGGTCCTTGGAGTAGGATGTGACGAGAATGGAATGGGGATGGTATTTGAATACATACGGGCAGGTCAGCCCGTCGTACACCAGCCTGCGGTATATGTCATCGCTGATAAGATAAATCTCCGTCCCGTACTCGGATTCTTTTCTGTTTAGAACATCGCCGATCCCTTTAAAGACAGACTCATCGTAAACGACGCCGGTAGGGTTATTGGGAGAATTGATGATGACGGCCCTAGTTTTCCCGGTGATGCTTTTCTCCAGCGCTTTGAGGTTCGGCAGGAAATTCTCATCGGTGGGCACAGTCACGGCCACGCCCTGAACGTTATCGATGTAGTAGATGTACTCGACAAAGTACGGCGTGAAGATAATAACCTCGTCGCCCGCCTCGACGATGGTTTTGAGCGCGACGTTGAGGCCGCCGGCGGCGCCGCATGTCATGACGATATCGTTTCCCGAGAAAGGAAGGCCTGTCTGTGAGGCGAGATACTTGGCGACCGCGGCGCGGGTCTCCGGGTAGCCGGCGTTGGGCATGTAGCGGTGCATGCCGGTAACAGGTTTATCGATCCATTTTCGCAGCTCGCGGTGGAACTGCGGCGGCGGCTCGATTATGGGATTGCCCAGCGAAAAGTCGAACACGTTCTCCTCGCCGAACTTCTTCTTGAGGGCGATCCCCTCCTCGAACATCTTCCTGATCCATCCGCCCTCGGACATCTGCTTCTTAAGTTTTCGGGAGATTGCCACGATTATACTCCTTGTCTATTACCTATAGATATCTTTTCTGTGGCCGACCTTCACTACCCAGATAGTGAGTTCATCATCCTGGACTGAGTAAATAATGCGATATCTTCCTTGACGCAGTCGATACCGGTCTTGATCTGCCAATTTTTCACAACCATGCGGCCGCGGATCATCAATGAGCTTCTCGATACGTTTGAGGATCCTCTGCAAATCCTTCTTTGGGATTATCTCAAAATCCTTCCGGACGGATGCTCGGAAGAAAACCTTATATGCGGCCATCTTCTTTCAGTCTTTTCACCATATCGCTATAGCTGATCAAAGGCTCTTTTGCCCTCTCATCAAACGCCGCGAGGTCCTCTGCATCCTCGACAAGCGCTCCCCTTATCGCTTCATTAACCAGATCCGAGAGAGAGCGAGAGGTTTCGACTGCCTTCATCCGCAATGCCTTATGCAAGTCAGGATCAAGGTAAATAGTCGCTCGCTTCATCATTGATGTCATAACATCACCCCCTATGCTATCGACAGCATTATAACGTCATAACGTCAAAACGTCAAGGTGACATTAGAGATTAAAGAGGAGATATATCGACCACCACACCAGCATCTGATTCTTGAGTTTTCGGGAGACTGCCACTAAAGCCCCCTTTTCTGCGGGGCACATGAAAGATAAAAAAATCGCCGGTGAACCGGCGACTTAGTTAGTTATCTAATCTAACGGACCGCTCCTGCAAGAGCTCGCTGTAGTTGACCAGCGGCTCGCAGTTCACCTCGCTGGCCGCAACCAGGTCCTCATCATCGACGATGAATTCCCTGATGGCCATATTTACCAGTTGAGAGAGAGAACACGAGGTGTGAACTGCCTTCTTCTGCAGCGCCTCATGCAACTCGGGATCAAGATCGATAGTTACATTATTTGCCATCGGCTCTGTGACTCCTCTCTATGATTCCTCTCGACCATTATACAACTTATCTACATCGAGCGCCCCACCGCCTCGGCGATGGGCTTGAGCTCGGCCATGAGCTTCTTAAAGGCGGGGATGTTCAAAGACTGCAAACCATCGACAAGCGCTTGCGCCGGATCGGGGTGCACCTCTATAAGCAGGCCGTCGGCTCCGGCGGCTATTGCAGCCTTGGCCAGGCTCGGCACATAAAGGGCATTTCCCGCGGCATGGCTCGGATCGACGATTATGGGCAGGTGGCTGACGTTCTTGACCACCGCGATCGAGCTGATATCCATGGAGAACCGCACACTGTCTTCATATGTCCTGATGCCGCGCTCGCACAGTATCACGCGGCGGTTGCCGCCCGCCATAAGGTAATCGGCTGCGGTGAGCCACTCGGTGACGGTAGCGGAGAGCCCTCTCTTGAGCAAGACAGGGTGTTTCAGCTTGCTGAGCTCCTTTAACAGCGAGAAGTTCTGCATATTGCGGGCCCCGACCTGTATGATATCGGCATACTCGATCATCAACTCGATGTCGTGCACATCCACGATCTCAGTTATCACGGGAAGGCCGAACTCACTCTTGACCTTCGACAGCATCTCCAGGGCATCCTTGCCTAAACCCTGAAAGCTGAACGGCGATGTGCGCGGCTTGAAGGCCCCGCCGCGAAGGATCAGGCCACCGCACTCCTGCACCGCTACCGCTGTTTCTATAAGCTGCTGTTCGCTCTCCACAGCGCAGGGCCCCGCCATAACAACTATGCGCTGTCCCCCGATCTCAACACCGGAGACATTCACCTTGCTCGGCCGCGGATGGAACTCCCGCGATGCCAGCTTATACGGCTTCATCACACGGGTGACGCTCTGCACACCCGGCAGAACCGCAAAAACATCCGTGTGCACCTTGCCGGTGTCGCTGCCGAGGACGGCTACCACCACCTTCTCGGTTCCCAGGTTCAGCTGGACATCAAAACCAAATGAGTGAGCCCTCTCGACTACGCCATCGATTTGTTCCTGTGAAGCTCCCCTTTTCATCTCTACGATCATTTGCGCTCACTCCCTTTCGAATATATTATACGCCGAATAACAGGTGCAGGATACCTCGGCTTCTCTTGCCCTTACCCTGGCCCTCTCTGGATTCCGGCCTCCGCCGGAATGACGGGTGCGAACTCCCCCTAACCCCCTCTTTAATAAAGAGGGGGAAGATGCATAGCCGAAGGGGGCGTTCGAGAAGAGGTGTCCTTCCGCGGAAGGACCGGGGGTTTGGGGGTGTCCCCCAGATTTTCCAAAGTCCCCCAACGTATGGGGGACTAACAGGGGGTTCGGATGTTGTTTCCCCCTTTCAAGGGGGATAGCAGGGGAAATCAAAACGAGATTCTTCGTCTGCGACTCAGAATGACAGATGCGAATAAAGAGGTGCAGGAGAGTTTTCTCCTACCGGGGGTTTGGGGGTGTCCCCTATCCTTTTTTTAAAATCCCCCAAGACTGGGGGACAGCAGGGGGTTGATACCCCTTGATCAGATATTTCATAAATCGATCGCCGTCGGCTAGCTGCGAGCCCCGATGCACACAGTGGTACCCGTCGCCCGCGCGATCTCATTGCCCTTGGAATCGCAGACTTTCATCTCCGAAGTCCCCATGCGCTTGCCCGCATGAATCACTCTCGACTCCGCATATATCGTCTCGCCCACAGCTGGAGCCTTCATGAAATGAACGTTCATCTGAACGGCGACGTGAATATTATCCAGCGTGTTGCAGGCGCAGCCGAAAGCCTGATCGAGAACTGTTGCGACGATGCCGCCGTGTATCATATTCTCCCAGTTAAGATGCTCTACCTTAAGCTCTATCTTAACCTTGGCGTACCCCTTCGAAAGCTCGACTAGGCTCATACCCATATAAACAGCGCATGGCGAGCTATCGAATTTCTTGCGCATCTCATCGATATCAATCATTGACTACCCCAACGGCATTTACAATAAATCGACAGACTATTCACGAGCATCTCGAATTGAAATCAAGCCGTTCAATGTGCCGATATATGCCGTTCCACCCTGCGGGCCCAGGATTGTCGGCGCGTAGTTATTATTGTACCCGATGCCGGTGCCCGTCAGAACCTTGAAAACGGTATCGCCCGTATCGAAGTCCACGGCGGTGAAGTACCACGCGTCCAGCCTGTCGTCCCGCGGCTCCTTGGTATACAGGTAAATCAAGCCGCTGGCAAGCGACATCTTGGGCACGGTGGTCAGCGACCGCTCGGAGCTGTTCCAGACCTCGATGCAATCGTAGCCCCCGCTGCCGTCCGGGATTGCATCCACACGCACTACGCCGCCGACTCCCGAGTTGCCGTCAGCAACTGTAAAAAAGTTATCGTATCCATAGTTATTTTCAACGATCACAGAGTATTCGATCCCGTTATCACCCTCGCGCGCCAGTCCGATCAGCGACTGATCGGTACAGCTTTCGTTATCGGAAAATACCGGCATACGGCACACCTCTGATCCATCGGATCGTTTAACAAAGATAACGTTCATTCTGGGCTCAGCGTTGTCGGCTATAGCTACCATCTCGCCGATAAGCGTCGGTGTAGTACCGGAGCCCTGATTGATCATCCCTGATTTGACCCCTGTTCCGCGATCATAGCTGTAACGCCAGTCGATTATAGGCTGTCCGTCATCATCAGCATGGAAACGATAGAATGTATAATCTGACATGATGTATACCCCATCCTCCCCGATAGTAAACGAGTTCTGTATCTCTTCCCCAGTCAGCTCGATAGAATGGATATCTCCGCTTTCCATATCGACCGTGCCGACCATGCCATAGCGCGTAACGAACCAGAGCAGCCCATTCCAATCGGGAAGTGCCGACCCGACCTTATCCCATTCTGGGGGTTCCTTTGGCACAACGTGATCTTCAAGATAGTATTCCCGAACTAAATTAAACTTGCCCCCGCTGTATTCGATTATCTGAATGCTGTGATTATACGTCACAATGATAGCGCGTTCCTGATTGTCCAAGCAGAAATAACCTCCTCCTGATGTATCCTTCATCGGGCCTATCGGATCATCCTGCCAGTATTCGTGGCGGGGCGGAAGAGTATAAGCAGCCAGCTCGTTCAATGTATACGGGTCGAGCAACAAAAGCTGTGGGCCGCTTACATTAATGCACACTGTCCAGATACGCCCTTTACTGTCGAAAGTAACCGTAGCACACTGGGCAAATCCCCTGTATGTGGAAACAACCTCCAAATTGACCCCGACCGGCCCGGCGACCTCGTATGTATCGGTCATATAGGCATCGTTGTGCATATTGCCCTTGCCGTTGGGCGCCATGAAGGGATTCTGTGGAATAGTTAAATGAGCAAGCTGATTATTGTAGCCCTCAGCATAATCGGGATTGCGGATACATATCATCTCCTCGGTTACAAGCGAATAGAAGTCATCATTAGGGATCGGCTCCGCCGGTATCCCACTGTAAGGCGCACTGCAGGCGCAGCACCCGATGGCAATTAGAGATATTAGCGATATGGCGAGGACGTTTTTCATTTACACCTCCAATATAACAAATTGAATTGGGACACTGCTATGTTCCAGATTGTGATTTGATCGTAGGGATATAAATATTATCGGTATATTCCTTCATCATACGCCTGGAGCAGAAATGGGGAACCACCGAACATATCGATTCCTTAGACTTCTCAATCCACTTGTGCGGCAGCATGGTGCGATCCCTGGCGTAGAAAAGCGGTATTATCTCTTCTTCCAGAAGATGGTAGATCGACTCCGCATCCTCTTTATCTTCGTCTGCGGAAAAGGCTTTTTCCGGCCCGCCGCCCACTGCCCAGCCATTTCTGCCGTTGTATCCCTCATTCCACCAGCCGTCGCGCACGCTGAGGTTAAGCGAACCGTTTATCGCCGCCTTCATTCCGCTTGTGCCGCATGCCTCGCAGAGACGGCGCGGAACATTTAGCCATACATCGACGCCTTGAACCAGGTAATGTGCCATATGCATATCGTAATCTTCAACGAAGGCGATACGACCATGAAAACGCCTGTCGGAGGCCAGCTTGTAAACACGCTGGAGAAGCTGCTTGGCATTGGAGTCTGCGGGATGTGATTTGCCGGAAAATATGATCTGTATAGGCCGCCAGGGATCCGTAACCATGCGGATCAGACGTTCCACATCCCTGAAGATCAGATCGGGCCGCTTATACGCTGCAAAGCGACGTACGAAGCCAACAGTCAATACCTCCGGATGAAACAGCGTCCCCATGGATAGCAGCTGCTGCGCCTCAGCGCCACCAATCGCCCACCGCTTCTGAGCGCGAGCCCTCATGGCCCCCAGAAGCTTCCGCTTAAGATCCAGCCTGGTCTCCCAGAATTCACGATTGGGGATCTTCCAGACGTCCTGCCAGACATCCGGATCATCCTGCCTCTTGGCCCAGTCCTCCGCAAAATACATATCAAACAGCTCGCCCATCTCCGGCGCCAGCCATGTGGGTATATGGACTCCATTCGTTACGGATGAAATCGGTACCTTCTCCTCGCTTAATTCAGGCCACAGCCCGTGCCACATCTTCCTGGCAACGCCCCCGTGAAGTTTACTGACTCCGTTACTGCCCTGCGACATCCGCAAAGCAAAAGCCGTCATATTGAATGCGCGGTCGCCGGTGGCTTCCTCTCTTCCTAATTTGAGGAACTTATCCTTATCTATACCTGAAGGCCCCCAATATTTATTCAAATATTTGTCGACAAGGTATACAGGAAACACATCATGGCCAGCGGGAACCGGGGTATGTGTAGTGAAGATCGTGGCGGATTTGACCTTTCTCACCGCTTCATCGAAAGACGTGCCCCTCTCCACCTCCTCCCTGATACGCTCCGCGATCATGAAAGCCGTATGTCCTTCATTGATGTGCCATAATACGGGGTCCTTGCCCATCAGCCTTAATACACGCACACCCCCTACTCCAAGTACTATCTCCTGCTGAATGCGCAATTCCCAGTCGGCGACGTAGAGTTGTGAAGCCAAAGATCGATCGGAGGGGGTATTTTCCTCTACATCCGTATCCAGAAGATAAAGATCGACACTCCCCACGCCTACGTGCCAGACAGCTATTGAGACCTGCCTGTCGCCCAGCTGCACTTTAGCTCTCAGCGGACGCCCCTGCGAATCGTTTACTATTCTGATAGGCGCTTCTTTGAAATTAAGCTGCCGGTGATCTTCCTCCTGCCATCCGTCAACAGATATGCGTTGGGAGAAGTATCCGCTCGGGTACATGAACCCGACGCCGATTAAAGGAATACCAAGGTCGCTGGCCTCTTTACAGATATCACCAGCCAGAACGCCAAGGCCGCCGGCATAAATGGGCAGGGCGTTGTGAATAGCGAACTCGAAAGAAAAAAATGCTACCGGCCTGCTTAATTGATCAGCATATTTCTGAGAAAACCACTTCTTCTGAGGCAACATGTCAGCATTAAAACCCGCCATCACTGAATCATAGAGGTCGATGAACTTGAGGTCCTTTATTGCCGCTTCCTTGCGGTAATACGCCATCTGCTGCATTTGCTTTACAGGATTATGAGAACTGAAATTCCATAGCTGATAATCCAGCTCACGGAACAGCTCGCGGGCATTGGAATTCCAGCTCCACCAGAGGTTATATGCAAGATCATTGAGGCCAGATATACGATGGGGTAATTCTAGATTCTGTTTATTATCGTCCATAAACTCTTTTCCGTATTAATTGTAACTATTTGTATGTTACCATATCGATAGGAAAAATACATACCGTACATTGATGATATAAATTTACTGAAATACTAAACTATCCGATTCTTTCTGCTGTTACGCTGCTGGTACCGTTATAGGAAGCACAACTATTATGCACAGGGCTATGTTATTCAGGGAGAAGCACGGCGGATTTAAACTCCGCAGTCGCACCAAGCGGATCAAGAAACACGATAAGACGAGAGTAGTAATAGCTGCTGCCGTCGCGGCTTATTTGAAGGCCGAGGAAGAGAGCAAAAAAAGATAATTCAACTCCACTACAATTTACTGAGCAAAAACACTTCCCTGGCTTTCACGTATTCAAAAGCCTGACGCCTATCGGATGATCTAGATATATCCCTGGCCAGCTTATCGTCTCCGATTATATCCATAACCCAGGCACTGAAATCGTTTTTCTCCTTATTGGCATGATAAGCATAAGTCTCATCGCTCATCATCTCCAGGGCTTCCTTCAATTCATGTATGCCGTGGAGAATACGGCCGTCATGACACCAGAATACAGACTGATCGGGAACATCACCGAGTCGTCTCTCGGCATGTTGCTTTAAAATCTTAGTCATCTCAGCACTTCCTCTTTTGCACCGCGTAGCTTACCTATATATATGCATCCAGAGCATTAATAAAATTCTTATATACCTGCTGGATTTCCCAGACGATGCCATTCGGACCCAGCTGCCACCATTCCTGCGGTGTAAAATACGCTGAAACCTCAGCCTCCGGCCCATATCTGCTGAACCACTGGATGAGATGAAGGTTGTCAGACTGCAGCAGCCATATAGCTATATCGATAATTTGTTTATTTTTTGTAAGCAGGGCTTTATTATACGCTAACAGCATTAACTGAAATACAGCTTGCTGTGCGGCATTTCCCAGGAAAAATTCCATCCCTCCATTGCCGGCCCATGTGCAAGGAAATGCCGGCAGCGGCAGATGGTAGCTCCGATCGCTGTACTCGTCAATTATTTCGCTCGGCATCAAAGATCGAATGCCCCTTCTACTCATCTCGTCCGGGAGATGCCTCATGAACTCAAATATCCCCG
>Ga0315294_10002887_pt1 | contig 18681 bp, 21 predicted proteins | sample YL17G13_40_MG_FD_203626 | JGI IMG/M metagenome (GOLD analysis project Ga0315294, IMG submission 203626) | Sediment microbial communities from Yellowstone Lake, YNP, Wyoming, USA - YL17G13_40 | ecosystem: Environmental > Aquatic > Freshwater > Lake > Sediment | place: USA: Wyoming | collected...
TTATCTGTGGCCGAGCATTCTCTTGTAGCATCAGCATCAGGTTATGCGTACCATTCCGTTAGGTTTACACCTCCTGCAGGTGGAACTGCGATAGAAAACCTGGAGCTTTACCGGAACCGCAAAATCACTATTGACTATGTCTATCAGGCAGACGGCAACCGCAGCTTCGACAGTGGAAATTTCCAGACAGGCACGATTGAATGGGTTAATGGTAATGAGGGAGTCGATTTCTCAGACAGCAGAGTGGAAGGGTATGAACCAAAGTCGCTGCGGGATATCGAGATGAGGCAAGATCAGGGTGTGCTGAAATTCCAGAACTTCTATTGCAACGGGCGTAATGGATTTTACGATGCAGGTGCCGTGGATTTCGACTCTGTCACCGAGGCTACTGAAACGGGATACTCCAGTAGCGAAAGGCTGTGTCTAGTTGGCCATGTCTATGTCGTAAGAACTTATGAAGAAGACAACTACGCGAAATTTATTGTCAAAAAATAATAGGGACAGTGGGGCTGTTGAAAAAATGTCTCAAATTTCCTCCCTAACCAGCTATTTTCCTCAAAATAAATCTGTGTTACTTGTCCGCCGTAGAGGGCCTACTTGCCCCGGCTACCCTTGGGGTTGGCTTCATTGACCTTAACAGTGTAACCGCCGCAATCTTCCCCATTCAGTGCATCTATTGCTGCTTGGGCCTCAGCATCATTGCTCATCACGACAAAACCGAAACCTTTGCTCTGACCTGTCTCACGGTCAGTGATTATATAAGCTTTTTCAACAGTTCCAAATACCGAAAACAGGGCCTTCAGGCTTGCTTGGTCTGCATCAGGACCTAAATTTCCAACATACACTTTTTTACCCATTACTATTCTCCATTTGGGGTTTAACTATACTCTCAAAAAACTATTATACATCAAATCTATAAAAAAACCAAGGGGATATGAGTAATAATTGTCAGTGTGGAAACTGTGGAATCTTCTTGGCCCAATATAGGACTCTGGAAAAAATAGCCCTGCCGCCCTCTCACTTGCTCCCCTGCTCTGTTTTCTCTGCCTTCCGGCGTTCCTCCAACTCAAAACTAAAAACTAAACACTCTCTCGCCGCTTCTCGGCTCGTACTCGTTTCAAGTACACCTTATCCTTCGCACTTTCACCTAACTTTTAAGTTATTCCAGTAACCAGCGACTGTCCGCTGAACGCTTGTCCTGCCTGCCCTGCGTAGTCCTTTAGGGACGAAGTAGGGAGCTCGTCGAAGGAATCTGTGGTTTCCGCAACTCAAAACTAAGCACTCAAAACTTAAAACTGCGAGAATCGTTCGCTTCGAACAATTCGCGCAAGGGGGTGTAAAAAACTGCAAAAAAATACAAAAAATTGCAGAAAAAACGCGGCAGTTTGCAAAATTCTGCAAAAAATTGCAGAAAAATGCGCAACTTTTCACACTTTTTCCCCAAGTGCTGCGCTTTTGATTGACGACAAACCCCATTTTTGAGCCAAAAATCAGCCTAACCCTCCAAAAAACCGCTTTAGAAATCCATCTTTTTCCGCATTTTTAAAAAAATCCCCCTTTCCCATTTTTACATCTCGATTGAAATCATACAAAAACAACCGTTGGATTTTAAGCCTCGTTTCTGATAAGATGGAACGCCGGAACAAGGAACAAATCTATTTAGTTCAGTCAGCGGAGATTACAAAAATGCTATACACTCAGTTTGGTAAATTAAAAGTGAGCCGGTTTATTCTCGGCGGTAATCCTTTCGCCGGCTTTTCTCATCAGGGCGCCGAAAAAGACAAGGAAATGGTGAAATACTTTACCTGTGCAAAAATCAAGAAAACGCTCGCCGAAGCGGAAAAGCTCGGCATTAACGCCTTTGTCGGCAGGGCTGATAATCACATTATACGAATGCTCCAGGAATACTGGAACGAGGGCGGCAAAATCCAGTGGTTTGCCCAGACCTGTCCGGAACATGGCTCGCCCGAATACAGCGTCCGCAGGGCAATAGACTGCGGCGCCAAGGCCTGCCACATTCACGGCGGCACAATGGATTATTTCTACGCACAGAAAAAACTCGACGAGGCGATAAAGGCAGTAAAACTTATCCGCGATGCCGGGCTTGCAGCCAGCGTTGCCGGTCACAGACCGCACGTATTCCGCTGGGCAAAGGAAAATCTCGATTTAGATTACTATATGTGCTCTTACTATGACCCTTCACCGAGAGATAACAGACCTCAACATGTGCCGGAGGCAGAAGAAAATTTCAGGGAAGAAGACCGCAAGGCTATGGTGGAGCTGATAGCAGAAATTCCCAAACCGGTGGTGCATTATAAAATACTGGCCTGCGGAAGACACAACCCCGCTGAAGCATTTGCCTATGCGGCGAAACATATGCGGGATTTTGATGCCGTTTGCGTGGGGATATATACGGGAGATTTGCCGTCAATGCTGGCCGACGATGTTCGATTACTCGAAAAGAGCATTGCGGACGTAAAAAATAAGGGCAGGAAAAAATGAAGACCTGGAATTTCGGGATAGTAGGCGCGGGCATGATTGCTGACTTTCACGCTAAAGCCATTAATGAAATACCGCATGCGAGATTAGTAGGCTGTTGCGATAGCGGCTCGGGACGAGCCAAGAAGCTGACCGACAAATACTCCTGCCGGGTTTTCAGCAATTATCAGGAGCTGGTCAAAAGTGACCAAATAAATATCGTAACTATCGCTACGCCAAGCGGATTCCATATGGAACCAACTGTTGCTGCCGCAAAAGCAGGAAAACATGTGATATGTGAAAAGCCCCTCGAAATTACTCTGGAACGAATCGATGCCATGATTGCTGCTCACAAAAAAAAAGGTACTGTCCTGGGCGGCATATTCCCATTACGCTTTAACGATGCAATGGTCCCGCTCAGAGAAGTAGTAAAATCAGGCCGCTTCGGTGTAATTACTTACGCCGGAATATACGTTCCCTGGTGGCGTACCGATGAGTATTACAAAGATTCCTGGCATGGTACCCGGAAGCTGGACGGCGGCGGCGCATTAATGAATCAGTCCATTCACATGGTGGATACCCTTTGTGAATTAATGCCGCCAGTCGAATCCGTCCAGGCCTTTACAGCCAAACTTGGTCATCCACAAATCGAGGCGGAAGACACGGTCGTTGCGGCCTTACGCTTTACCGGCGGCGCCTTGGGAATTATTTACGGCACCACCGCCTCATACCCAGGCCAATTCAGACGATTTGAAATTACCGGCACTAAAGGCACTGTTGTTTATATGGAAGATAGTTTCACCGTCTGGCAGTTTGCGGATAACCGCCCAGAAGATGAGCAAATTCGCAGGCAATTCAGCCAAATCCACGGCGGAGGCGGCGTCGCTGACCCAGCCGCTATCGCACATCAGAATCACACTCACAATTTCAAGGCCTTCGTTGACGCCTTGGAAAGCGGCAAGGAGTTCTGGATAAACGGAAGTGAAGCCCGCAAGTCAGTGGAAGTGATATCAGCAGTATATAAATCAGCAGCAGAAGGAAAACTTGTCAAATTGAGGTAATCTCGCCTTTGTTGTTGGGAGAAAGCAGAATCTCAACTAACTGTTTTTTGTCCGCATCGACACTATTGAATACAGGAATATTGGTAAACATCGCAAGTTCCCTCACATGCAATGGGGAGCTTGAACACACGCCTGACAAAGCATCCGGCACCAAACCAAATTTTTCTCGCAAAGTATCTAGGCCTCCAATCGCACCGAAAGCATCATTGGCACAGAAAACAAACTTGTAAATCCTTGATGTCACTTCCGGAGAACTTAATAGTATAGCCGCTTCCCGCTGGATAATTCCATCAGCAAGTTCCACCACCCAGAAATTCTTGTGATTATTAGCATATTTCAGGTCAAGCTGGTTGAAAATGCTCAACAGCTCTTCCTTTGCCAACAGATATGTTGATGGATAACCCAGATATGTGAAATCAGCATACGGATGCGCACCACAATCGTTCATGTGAAGAATGTCTTTGAGACTTGCTGTACCTGTAATTTTCGAAGCTCTGACTCTATGCCCCATCGATGTCAGAACCCAGCAGCATGCAGCGGCAGCCATGCTCTTACCAGAGTTCATTGAGGTGCCGCACACTAAAATCATACGCGCTCGCGGCTCCCTTTTTATCGTTCTTTGAGGCTTTATCGCGGGGAAATTTCGCGTGTTCAAGACTGAGCCGCTTTCATCACAAACATAGCCTAATACTCTTATGCCTGTCGGGTCTTTTATCATCGAATTTTTCGTTTTGACGATACCGATAACTCCCGATCTCGCAATAAGGTCAACTTCGTCTCTCATTTTATCTGGCACTAAACCCTCATAAAAATCGGGGGCATATCTGTTCCCAAACACAAAAATGCCCTTTGTGCCGTCATATATAAGATGTATTCGGCCAGACGCATTTTCCAAAGATGAGTGCTGTCCAACCCGGCTTATAACCCCATAGACTAGATCGCCTACCTGGGGTGGTTTATCGGAATACTCGTAATACCTGATTTGTCTGCAAGACAGACAAAATGCAGCGCTTGGGAAAATGAACCCCCTGCTGATCTTCTTCATGGCTTAGCTACTCCGCCGTAGGATTGTCTGAATCCTCATCTTGTTCACTGTAAGTTTCAACATCGTAGTTCGAGTTGCCGGAAGATTCTTTTCTCTCAATAAGCCCCTTTTCCATCTGGCGAGCATAATCAACGCCATACCGAGTCCATGGAATTGCTTCAAGCCGTTCTTTGCTTATAGGCTCAGTAGTGCCTTCGCAAAGACCATATGTACCGTCCTCAATACGACGAAGGGCATCGTCAATTTCTACAAGAATTTTCCTCTCGCTATCCATTAGCCCCAAGGTGTTTTCCATTTCGTAATTGTCAGTACCCATATCCGCCATATGGATCGGCATGGTCGATAAATCGCTCCTAGGCTTCCGCAGTGCCTCATTTTCCATATGAAGTACGCTACCAAGTATCTCTGCTCGCTTAGCTATCAACAAAGCCTTAAAATGTTTTATATCCGTAGCTGTTAGTCGGCTCTTATTATTTTTCTTCTTCACGTAGATACCCCTGACCTTCTTATATAAACTTAGCATAAATTACTTTGTCATCTCCGGCCGCATAGAAATCCTTAACCCGGCCTGCTTCACAATAGTCCATTTTCTCATAAAATTGACGTGTTGAAAGGTAACGTGCATTACCTGAAGTTTCAACTACAATCATGCGCCCGTTACGGCGTTTAATAAGCTCCGTGGCATACTGAATGAGAGACGCCCCAATACCACAATGTTGCTTTTGCGGAGCCACAACCAGCCAGTAGATGTCGAATGTGCCAACAGTACAAGGTGTGGGGCCAAAACAAACCCACCCAATTGCTGTACTTTCCCCGTCTTCAGCTACAAAGGATTGATAATGACCCCCCGCTCCTTTTGCCAACGCATCATCAAGTACTTCTTCCGCCACTGTTAGTTCTTCTGGACGAAAGACACCCGTCTCTTTTAGAATCGACAAGATTTGCGGGCGATCCTTGGGACACATGTAACGAATATTTATCCTTAGCGGTTGTTTTCCTGTCATTGATTTTAATACGCCTTAACGAATTACTTGGATAGTCCTTGTACAAGCTAGATCGTGCACTGTCCACCAAAATCTTCACAAACTCTGCAAAACTGATACCCCCGGCAGCAAGAGCCGCGGCAAATCCCGCATCCGGTGAAATGTCTGGATTCGGATTGACTTCAAGTATAAAAATTCTGTCCTTCGAGTCAAGACGGAAGTCCACGCGCGCAAAGTCTTTGCATCCAAGAACATGCCACGCACCAAGAGCATGAGCGCGCACCAACTTTGCAACTTTATCAGCCAACCGCGTCGGAACAATACACGGAGTGTTCTTATAAGCAAATGAGTCACATAACCATTTAGCTGAGTAATCCACAATATGGGGGTAATCCTTGCCAAAGGCACTGAAATCAATTTCAGCAATCGGTAAAACTTCAACTTTACCGTTTCGCTCAAGCAAAGAAACATTCAACTCACGGTCCCGTATAAATTGTTCTACAATCGCCGGCTGGTTCAATTCTTCGTGAACACGCTCAACAGCCCTATTTAAAGCCGCACCCGGCAAGTCAACAACAGATTTGACATCGATACCTTCACTAGCGTCACAAGAAACCGGTTTCACAATATACGGGCCAGGTATCAGTTTTGATGAACGGATTTTTCCCCCGACCGGAACAATTATGCCATCTGGTGTAGGAAGGTTTGCCGCCCTCAGAACCGCCTTCGTCCGCCATTTATCCTGGGCCAGCAGTAGAGACGCCGTATCACCACCCGTGCACGCTTTGCCGTAGGCCTTGCAAACCGCGGGGACATAGCAGAAATCCAATGCATCGCCGTTTAAATCCTCAATCAGATTAAAAACTACTTTTTCAGAGCTACGGTTTAGGACATCACGAAGCTGACTGATTTCTTCGACACCCTCCACTCTGTATCCTAAGCCTAATTCTTTAAGGGCATCAGCAACCACATCCACCTCATCCAAAACACTAAAGTTGCTTTCTTCCAACTTAAAGCTGCTATCTCCCCGCTCAGTGTAGTTGCCGATTGACCTTTTCGTGGTGTGATGGACAACTAGAACATCCTTGTCTCGCCGCATGTCAACCTTTCTCACTTTAACCTTGACAGCGCACTTTTGATTATCTCACCGATTAACTCACTATAACTCATTCCTTCCTGGGTTGCAATCATTGGTAGATCCGAATGGGTAGGATGAAGACCGGGCAAAGAATTTATTTCCAAAAAACAGGGTATGCCTTTATTGTCGCAGCGAATATCAACACGTGCTGCATCGCTGCACTGCAAAGCTCTATAAGATTTTAGAGCCAATTGCTCAATCTGTCTGTAAAGCGAACCTTTTCGGTATGGTACATAATTTACCAGCTTCTCACACTGCTCTTTCGCATTGTAAGAATAGATATTTGTCTTGCTATCTTGGGGCACTTGAATCTCCATAATCCCCAAAACATAAGCTTGGTCACCATTTCCCAATACCCCCACCGTAAACTCGCGACCAGAAAGAAATTCTTCAATCAATACTGGTTGTGCAAAGCGAGCCAACAGATATTCACATACCTCCATCAGTTGTGCGTCTGATTCAATCACAGAATTATGGTTTATCCCTTTTCCGGTTCCCTCCGCTACAGGTTTAGCAAATAGAGGATATTCCAGAGAAATATGGCGAAGCTCTTGGATATCATCTATTACCTTAAACTTAGCTGTAGGTATTCCAAAATCCCGTACCAGGCGCTTAGCAAAACTTTTGTCCAAAGTTATTGCACAAACAAGCGGGTCAGAGAACGTATAACCAATCTTGAACATTTCCAACAGCGATGGTATCTGCGATTCCCGCCACCGGCCGGATAAACCCTCTGCAATATTGAAAACTAGATCCCACCGTTCCCCAGCCACTAGACGCGAGCATAAGGAACCGGCATTACCGATGCTATCAGTTTCATAGCCCAAGCTTTGAATAGCCCCACCTATCGCTGTTATCGTCTCTTCAGAATCAAACTCGGCAACATCCTCATCTTTGTAACCCTGTGCCAGGTAATCGCTGCGCAAGTCATAAGTCAGGCCTACTCTCATAATAACCCCGGTTTTTCAGAAATGCTTTATGTAGGCATCACAGTTCAAATAAAAGACTATGCTCACATTTCGGCGACATTTTCTTCCGTTTTTCAGCAATGTCCTGACGCCTCTGCCCACGGTCCGTACAAGCAGGCTGGATAACTGAAGCTTTTCCGCTAGCCAGTTCCCATACCCCAGCCGCCTGCCCTTGCTTTGTTTGTGCTGCAGCTGTCTCATCAATCCCAGGTTCGGGATAATTAACAAGCAGCCCTTCGTAGTTACGCAGCACTGTGTGGGTTGGGCTCATGGAGACAATATAATTCGGCAAAAGCGGGATTTTCCCGCCGCCGTGCGGGATATCTACGACGAAACTAGGGATAGCTAAACCGCTCACCTTGCCGCGCAGGTACTCCATAATTTCTATTCCCCTGCTTAACGACGTGCGAAAATGCTCCACTCCACGCACCAGGTCGCACTGATACAGATAATAGGGTCTGACCCGCATACGAACAAGCCCACGACAGAGCTGCTCAATAATCTGCGGGCTATCATTAACTCCTCGCAGCAAAACCGTCTGGTTGCCAAGCGGAACCCCTGCGTCCGCCAACCTGGCACAGGCTGCACCAGCTTCAATTGTTAGCTCATTCGGATGATTGAAGTGCGTATTAATCCAGAGAGGATGATACTTGCGCAGCATTCCCGTCAGTTCCTCTGTAACCCTCATTGGTAGAACAACTGGCACACGCGTCCCAATGCGAATTATCTGCACGCTCTCCACAGAGCGCAGACTTGATAATACAGCTTCAATCGCATTTGTCGACATCGTCAATGGGTCGCCACCAGAAACAATCACATCGCAAATTTCCGGATGGGCTGAAAGGTAATCTGTTACCTGTTGAAGTCTTCTGGTAGAAATTGTGGTTTCTCTTGTTCCCGCCACCCGTTTACGCGTGCAGTGACGACAATAAGAGGCACACATAGTTGTCGCTATCAGAAGTGCCCGATCCGGATATCGATGCACAAGCCCGGGCACCGGCATATCTTCATTCTCCTCCAGCGGATCTTCACTTAGACAGTCCGGATTGACAAGTTCGCTGATTTGGGGAACGCACATCTGGAAAACCGGGTCAGAGGTATCCGGCCGCTGAATCAATGAGGCGTAATATGGAGTGATTGCCATCGGATACTTCTGAATAACACTCGCGAGTGGTTGATTTCTTATAGTAGGTAGATACAGCGCAAGCTGCTCAAGGGCACGTATTCGCTGCTTCATTTGCCATTTCCAGTCATTCCAATCACTGGAAACCTTCGGCTTAGATTTTTCCGCAGCTATTGAGGGATAGGGGGGGCTACCAGCCATCCACGGGGGACTGGGAGGCTCACTACGTTGGTCTGTCTCGTCAACAGAACCGGAAACCGGACACATTGTTAACTCCTTTAAATCCTTGTCTAATATACATTTACGAAACGCCCTCTTTCATCTTGGCGTTCCAAAAAGGCAGACAAACTCCTTACAAAAGCTCGCCTCAGCGGTTCAATACTTGTTTCTATTTTCTCCGAGGTTATATCAATCATAGCAAATGAAAAGATTCCAAAAACAAACCCCGCCACCGCACATGCCAGCCGGCGGATTTTCGCCGGGTCTATCTTCCGGGAAACATAAGGTGAGACATGGTTCTCAATCTCTCCCAGATAGTAAGAGTAAGATTTCTCCAACTCACCTGCAGTTTCATGCTCCAGAACATCTTCTGGATTATCAGGCTCACGGTCATATGAACTGAGCCGTTCAACCAAACGCCTCACCGTCTGCTCTACCAGCGTAATAACAATCTCATATTTATCCCCAAAGTGACGGTAAAGTGTGCCTTTGCCAAGGTTGGCTCTTTGTGTAATCTCTTCTACTGTTGCAGCGTCAACACCCCTCTCACTAAAAACATTCAGTGCAGCATCTTGCAATCGCTGTCGAGTCCTCGCTGCTCTCTTCTGCGACCGAGTTTTACTCAGCTGTATCGACTTGACAATCATAATGCGACCATATAGTCACATGTGACTAACTCGTCAATAGAAATTTCAGGTTTTTGACAAAAATTTTTCATACTCATAGCCGCGATCCACCACTCCACTCTCACGTCTGTACAAAGATCATCTTCAACAGCCTACCTCTGCCACTACGCTCCTGCTCTTGGTACCGCCGCACAGTTCAATCACGGCGAGCACTGGTAAATCATCCATGTTTGGTCGTGTGGTCATCCAGAAAAGATGTGATTTTGGCAACTGCTCCTTCTGAATAGCCCAAAACAGGGTTACATGAAAGTCTTTACTTCGGCTATACATTTAAAAATTTAGAAAAATTTCTCTTGCAACCTGTGACCGGGAAATGTATACTATCATGTTTTATAAACGTAAAAATTAAAGGAGAAAAATATGAAAAATCTGATAGGGCAGTCTGTTCTAGCACTGGTAATTGTCCTACTTGTTGTAGGAATAGCGGTGTCCGCTACAAGCAAAACCAGTAAAATGATGCCTGGAACGATGACGTTGGCCGTTGAGCCGAACACCGAACCGAATAAACCAGCGGAACCAAACAAGCCGGAGCAAAAGCTTGTGAAACTGGCTGAGGAACCAAACATCGAACCGAATACGCCGGCAGAGCCAAACGCTCCCGTTACACCGAAAAAACGGCCAAGACCGCGTGCTTAACAATAAACACTAATACAATGCGGCCTGGTGAAAACCCTTCACTGGGCCGCATTCTTTTATGTCGGATGTTTCACCCATCAAAAATTTTTTCTGCGTGTGTGTATTTTTTGAGATTTCTTTATTGTTAGCTATTAGCTGCAGTATATAATTACTCGCTAAAGATACTTTTTCGTTTATTCAGAAAAATTAAAATGCAGGAGTATTAGATGCATCTTGTTCCAACGAAGGTGTTCTTGACCAAAGGGGCTGGTCAGCACAAGTATCAACTTAAATCATTTGAGGAAGCGCTAAGAAAAGCAGGGGTAGCTCAGCAAAATCTAGTTCAGGTATCGTCCATTCTGCCGCCGCAATGCAAGGTTATTAGCTTCGAAAGTGGGTTAAAAAACCTAATCCCCGGAGAAATATGCTATTGCGTCATGGCAAGGTCTGAGACAAATGAAGGCGGAAGACAGATCGCAGCCTCAGTAGGACTAGCTATTCCTAAAGACGACAACAATTGGGGATACCTCAGCGAAGTACACGGCTATGGGATGAATCAGCAGGAAGCAGCAGACATGACTGAGGACCTGGCAGCCGGCATGCTCGGAACAACTCTGGGACTCGAAGTTGACCCCAATCAGGCCTGGTCGGAGAAAGAACAGGTCTATAAGTCCAGCGGCATGATTATTAGAACTTCCAACGTGACCCAAACCGCACGTGGACAATCCGACCTGTGGACAACCGTGGTCGCAATTGCGATGTTCTTGTTCGACCCATAACGCTGACCTCCTTGAGCTGGTCAGCTTTTGCAACTAGTCGTACCTTTGGTACAGGTACTATGAGGTATATCTCTCTATGGTACAGGCAAATAATTTCGGAGATTTGCCGCTAAAATACTCCGCACTCAACATCGCAAAAGTAGTAATAATTCCTGTCCCATACGACCGAACAAGCACCTGGATTAAAGGTGCAGACAAGGGGCCGGCAGCTATAATACAGGCTTCCGCGAACATGGAACTCTACGATATAGAGACGGATTCGGAAGTCTATAAAATAGGCATATATACCGACAAAGCCGTGGAACAGAACTCTTCTCCCGAAAATATGACGGAGGCTGTCGAAGAAAGAGTTCAGCAACACATCAGAAAAGGTAAATTCGTAGTGGTCGTTGGGGGAGAGCATTCCGTCAGTATCGGTTCAATAAAGGCACACGTTGAAAATAACAAGGGCATGCGCATTTCCATTCTGCAGCTTGATGCTCATTCCGACCTCAGGGACGAGTATCACGGTTCAAAATATAATCATGCCTGCGTCATGGCCAGGGCAAAAGAGATTGCCCCAATTTTGCAGGTGGGTGTAAGGAGCATGGATGCTTCTGAAAAGCAACTTATGGACAGGAAAAACGTTTTCTTCGCGGAGGATATTTACCGGCGTAGAGATTGGGTTAAGAAAGTTCTTTCCAGATTATCCGAAAAAGTCTACATTACAATTGATCTGGATGTTTTTGACCCCGCAATAATGCCGTCTACCGGAACACCAGAACCGGGCGGCTTGTCATGGTATGATTGCCTTGCGCTGTTAAAGACGGTTGTGGACAAGAAAAACGTTGTAGGTTTTGATGTTGTCGAGCTTTGCCCAAGTAACACTAATAAAGCACCCGATTTTCTCGCTGCAAAGCTCGTTTACAAGTTATTAAGCTACAAATTCAGCCAACGACACGAAAAAGGAAAACTTCTTAAAAGAAGTAGAACGCCGCACAACAAAATGGTGAAAGAAGGCCAGTCTGATGGAATTGCTTAAAAACATTCTACTTGCCCTGATTCCCATATTCGTGGCGGTCGATGCCATAGGCGTTTTGCCCATCTTTGCTTCTCTCACCAAAGGTATAAAGCCGGAAGAAAAAACAAAAATCATTATGCAGTCTATGTTGACCGCCTTGTGCTTGGCAGTCGGCTTCATATTGGTCGGCAAGACCGTGTTTAGATTGCTTGGTATTACCATGGGGGATTTTATGATTGCAGGCGGGGCAATACTTTTCTGCATCGCCATCATAGATATAATTAATCCAGTGAAAAACCGGCGTATCCCTACTCAGGAACTTGGTGCCGTTCCCTTGGGCACCCCCCTGATTGTCGGCCCAGCGGTTCTAACCACATCGCTGGTTATAGTCTCGCAATACGGCTTGCTTGCCACTATGATATCTGTGATGGCAAATATTTTGTTGGCCGGCCTGGTTTTCAGTTCATCTTCTTCTCTGATAAAGGCCCTTGGCGAATCCGGTTCCAAGGCTCTCTCAAAAATAATGAGCCTGCTATTGGCTGCCATCGCCATAATGCTGATGAGGAAAGGCTTTGTGCTGCTATTGCGCTGACCAAAGTTGACTTGAGAATCTCGACAGAACCCCAAAAACACCCCTTATCAGCACTTCGAATAATGTGGTTAATTTTCCCATGAATTGTCCGCCCCCAAAGTACATTCACATAAAATTGAAACGCTATAAATTCTTAGTTTATACATAGCTTTCTAACGGTTATAATTTAATGGCCATAAAGTCTTCTGCAGGAGTTGAAAAATATGCCCGAATCGAAAACAATACTGAGAGGAAGTTTATGAATCTGCTGCTATTTATAATGGTACTTGTCATATCGTTTATCATTGTCAGAATTGGGGCAATTGCATTTCAGTTAACCGGCCTCGAATGGTCTTTGTCCAAATTTCAGGCGCTGTCCTGTTTTACTGGAACAGGCTTCACAACAAAAGAAGCTGAATTGGTCACGGCAAACCGACAAAGAAGACGCATTGCATCTATACTTATCGTCCTGGGACATGCAGGCCTTGTTACCATGATTGCAACTTTTGCTAATTCCTTAAGACCAAGTTCTATAACGGATAAACTGGCTATCCCCTTTTTTAACCTCGGTGTCCCCAACAGCCTGTTGCCCTGGATAAACCTGGCGGTCATTGTAGTTGCGATATACGTCATTTATAAAGTCTTTACCAATACGAAATTTGCCCAAAAATTAACAAATGTTTTAAGGCATCGCATTGTAAAGCAGGATATTGTTAAGCCTGTTTCTTTTGAAGAACTTGTTGTAGCAACCGGCGGATATGGGATTTCACAAATTCATGTTCGCAAAGACAGCCGCATATTGAACAAAACGCTTTTTGAATCGGGATTGAAATCCTTGGATATTGTAGTCTTGGCGATAGTAAGACACGGCGAAACAATGCCTAACCCCCCTGCCGAAATCCCAATCCTCTTGAACGACCAACTCGTGTGCTTTGGAAGGCTCGACAATATCAGGGATAGATTCTGTACCCCATTAGAGTAACCAATGGAGAAAAAACCGAAACAAGAACCGCTTTTCTACACCGCAGCTGTGATTGTGGCACACCCGGATGACGAAACTCTCTGGACAGGCGGCGTTATGCTCATGCACCCGGAAACCCGCTGGACGGTTATAACCCTTTGCAGAAAAAGCGACCCCGACCGGTCAGCCAAATTTTTCCGGGCCTTGGAGTGTTTTCAGGCCTCAGGCAATATGGCTGACTTGGATGATGGGCCTGAACAATTGCCCATCGCCGAGCATAAGGTTCAGGATACAATACTCTCATTGTTACCTTTAGACAGGTTTGACCTTATTATTACTCACAGCATCTGGGGAGAATACACCCGACATCTAAGACACGAAGAAACAGCCAAGGCTGTTTTGGCATTATGGGAAAGCGGCAGGCTGCGAGCCACCCGGGCATGGATGTTTGCTTACGAAGACGGCGGCGGGCAACATCTGCCGCGACCAATTAAAATGGCCGATGAAGTTATTAGGCTGCCCGACGAAATTTGGCAAAAAAAATATGACATTATTACAAAAATTTATGGTTTCGGCCCCGAGACCTTTGAAGCCAGAACTACCCCACGGGAAGAGTCTTTTTGGTGTTTAAGGTCAAGTAAAGCCGGTCCCAAAAAAGGTTAGGAGCCCAAGAGAATGAAAGTACTAGTCCTATATGATTATCCGCCCTCGCCGGCAGGACTCGCAACCCAAGGCGACCTGCTTTACAGGGGGCTGCGTGAACTTGGCGTTGATACCTACGCGGTACACTTCGAATCTGCACAGGAAAAAGAATGGTATTACCGCTGGTTCGAACCAGACGTCATCGTTGGTGTCGGTTACTGGGGGCATACTCCCGACCTTGTGCTTCATCCGCAAAGGTATGGTGTTCAAACTGTGCCCTGGCTGGTTGCCGATGGTTACATTGCCAACTACCACGAAATTCTTAATGCCTTACCCCTTATCCTGGTTACCTCCAGCTGGGTCAAGAAAGTTTATATCCGAGATGGGCTCCGTGGAAAGAATATCGAGGTACTGCCGGTCGGTTGTGACACAGATTCCTTCATACCCAGAGACAAAAATGACCCTAAAGTTTCCGCTGTTCGTGAAGCACTCGGCGTCGCACCAGACCAGATAATGATTCTCACCGTAGGAGGAGATGCCACCTCAAAGGGGGCCCAAGAGGTCATGCAGGCGCTGGCAATTAACGATATTAAAGCACCAGACTGGAAATATGTCTGCAAGGTTTGGCCTCAGCCTCGAACGCTCAAGCAAAATCTGGCGGACCTGCAGTTGGCAACCCAGTTAGGCATCGAGAAAAATGTTGTTTATACCACAAATGTAGTTTCGCGAAATTTCATGCCTTACCTTTTAGCCGCTTGTGATATCTACGCCGCCCCTTCTCGCCTGGAAGGATTCGGCATGATTCAGGTTGAAGCTAACGCCTGCGGCAAGCCGGTTTTGGGGATAAAGGCAATGGGTATGCTGGATACTATGGTGCATGGCAAAAATGCATTTCTGGCAGGAATAGCCCAGGAAGTCAGGATTAAGGAGGCAACCGTCGGTGATGAGTCCGGATACAAAGCAGGTCACCGCGTGGTCTTCAAAACACCGCGAACTGTTGATTATCGTGCCAGTGTGCATGACATCGCACACTACCTTATGGAATTGATGACAAAACCGGAACTCCGAAAGAAATTGGGTGAAGCGGGAAGAAAACGCGCCGTCGAAAACTACGACTATCGTATCATAGCAAAGAGATTCATCGAGCTTATCTCTGAAAGACTGGGTATTTCCTAGCATGGATGACACTCAACGGAAACTTATTGACCAGGCAAAAAAGGCCGCTATCGAAGTGCTGCTTCATAATGCTCACGGCCCCTGCCGAGGATTGCCGAGAACAGCTGGATGGGGCTACCCTGAACCATATACCCGCGACCTTCTAATTTCATCGCTGGGAATTTTGGTATCAGATAACGAAAAACTTATCAGAATGCTTCGGCGGACACTTCAGGCCCTGGCTCAAAATCAAACCAGGCTCGGACATATCACATCCCTGGCACACGATCCGAATGACCGTGGCGCAAGCGATACAACGCCGCTTTTTTTGATGGCTGTAGCCCTCTTCAGACAAAAAACTGGCAACGCCGGGTTTCTAGCAAAAGCAGCACAAAAAGCTTTGACATGGATGGAATATCAAAGCCCCGCAGACCGCGTGTTAGTTGCCCACTTACCTACCAGCGACTGGCGCGATGAACAGTGGGTCTTGGGATATGGGTTATTTGTTAACACTATAGTTTATAGTTACCTAAGACTTTTTGGCAGGCACAACCGCGCAGCACAGATGCGGGAAATGATGGGCCGGTTTACCATAAAAGGTGAAAGGCAGCATCGACATGTGCACGAAGGGTTGACACTGAGACACAAGCCATATTATGCATTGTGGTCGTACAAAATTTACAGCAATGAGCGATTTGACTTGCTTGGAAATAGCCTTGCCATCCTTTCTGGGATTGCACCCCATTCCAGAGCTGAAACGCTTATTAAATGGATAGAGGCGGAATGCAAAGTCCTGCGAGCAAATGGCGACTTGGCGATTGACCTGCCCCCTGCCCTCTTTCCGTATATTAAGCCTACCGACCCTGACTGGATGCCCAGATACCAGCGGTACGGCCAGCCGGGCCAATATCACAATGGGGGAATCTGGCCTTTTGTTTGTGGGTTTTATATCGCAGCGTTGGTAGCTGCAGGAAGGTATCAGCTTGCCGAAAAAAAGCTGATTTCTCTTAGCAATCTAGTTCGCACCGCGCGCAACGCAAAGCTTGATTTCGGCTTTAACGAATGGTTTCGTGCACAGGATGGTGCCCCCCAGGGCCAGGATTGGCAAACTTGGTCAGCAGCAATGTATTTGTATGCCGCTGCTTGTGTAGAGCAAAAGAAAACTCCATTTTTCCGGCAAATCCGAAGTTATGCTTGAAGAAAAAAACTCACCCAACATAATGGTTCGGACTTTTTGATGCTTTTCGCCATTAAAGCAATTGACCGCATTCGGAAAAACTGGTTATATTACAAGGACTTAAAACCGCTTTTGCGCCCGTAGCTCAGACGGATAGAGCACCGGTTTCCTAAACCGGGGGTCAGAGGTTCGAATCCTCTCGGGCGTACTATCGAGCCTTCCGAGACGCAGACACACCGACAACAAAATCTCCCAACACCACCACTTTGCCTTGGAGATTATTAGATCACCTGAGGCTCAAGTACCACCTCCCCTAACGGAATGCTTTCTTTGCCTGAGGAAAAATCCTATTTTAACTTGATCGGCAGAGAACCTTTTTCATTAACCTTGGCGAAAAATGTCTTCAGTTCTTCTAACAGCACTTGTAACTGCCGTGTGTTTTCAAGCAGATTTTCGTATAATTCGCCATCATTCAGTAACCTGCCCGCCGTGCCTTCACCCTTATTTATCTTCTCTAAAATTAGCTGTACCTCTCCCGTCGTTCTACTTAGTTCTTCACTCGTCCTCACCCAGGCACCGGAGAATTCCTCAAATTCCTTCAGCGTCAGCATGGCCTGCTTCGTCGTTTCAGACAAATTCGCCAAGGCCGTCTTGACATTCTGCTTATTTTCACGGTCGCCAAGAATATCATTGGCGTTACCAATCAAACCGTTCAAACCCGTAACCAGTTCATCCAGTTTTTTCTGGCTCTCTTCAGGAAAAAACTCGCTGGTCATACCGGTCGAACCTTGCAACGCACTTCCATCAACCAAAACTTCTTTCGGAGGTTCCAGTACATCAACAGATGAAATCCTCAATTCGATATAGCTGCTCCCCAAGCCCCGCGTCATCAACTTCACATCAACATCAGCTGGAATATCGTTGTATCTTCTATCAATGTGAGCAATAACCATCGTCTGATGGTAATACCGGCCGGTCTTCAAGTCTTTCAGAATCACCGGCGGCCTGACCTCCGTAACTCTGCCCACTTGATAACCGCAAAATCGAACAGGAGTATTCTGTTGCACACCAGATGCTGTCGGAAATTGAATCTTTACCCGAAATGATTTCCACTCACTTACAACCACCGGCAGATCACCAAACTTAAACACCATCCAGAAGAGGGCACACACAGCCGCTACTACAAAAGCCCCTACAATAAGATTCCGCTTCTTCTGAATGCTCTCATAATCGCTCACTGTCTGCTTCCTTTCAAATCAGTCCTACCTTCCAGAAACAATTCTCTTATAGCACGCAGCGGATACCCGCTTTCATTAAGCCTTTTTATCAGCTTAATTCGTCCAATGCTCTTTTCGTCAAACAGCCGCCTTCCAGTTGGTGTAATTTCTGTAGGCTCAAGCAACCCAACCATAAGATAATATTGCAAAGATTGCCGTGAAACACCGGCCTTTTTTGCAGCCGCTCCTATTGGTACTACTCCCTTTCTCTTATCCAAAACCTATCCTACAGATAAATATTCCTCTGCCGCCTCTGTCGAAAAAAACGCACACTATTTTCTCCTCTCAGCTGCACTCCTCACCAGAGCCAAGAATGACCCGTTTATCTGCTCAAATGTCAATTTTTCTACGACCTCTTTCGCTCTTGTCAATTTGTCCAGCTTCTTCGACAATTGAGGTGAAATCATAAGCAAATAATCAAAACCCGCTGGAATCTCGCCTTGGCTCCGCCGAAACGCCTCTCGCAATAACCGTTTTAATCGGTTACGCACCACCGCCCTACCGCACGATTTGCCAACAGAAACACCCAATCGCGGGTAGCCACAATCGTTTTCAACCATATATAACGTAAGTACGTTATCACTAACTTTTAGTCTGCGAGCTAAAACAGCCCTGAACTGCTCATTACTTATAAGTCTCTTTTTTTTGGGAAAAGAAAACCCGCTCAAGATTCCACCATAATCCTGCCTACCAAGATTATTAGCATCGAACCTTTTTATCTCATCGCCTCAAATTCTACTGTGCTTAAATATCGGCCTATATCCGGCCCGCCCTAAAAAAAATCATACCTCAACGTTAACTAT
>Ga0315294_10002888_pt1 | contig 18673 bp, 16 predicted proteins | sample YL17G13_40_MG_FD_203626 | JGI IMG/M metagenome (GOLD analysis project Ga0315294, IMG submission 203626) | Sediment microbial communities from Yellowstone Lake, YNP, Wyoming, USA - YL17G13_40 | ecosystem: Environmental > Aquatic > Freshwater > Lake > Sediment | place: USA: Wyoming | collected...
TTCCGCGATTTGTATCGTGAATTCTCTCCTTACTGCTATCGACACCAAATTCTAGAGAATCAAGTCCTAAGTCCTTTAATATCTTAAGCTTTTTTTCGTCAAGAATAATTCCATTTGTACATAAATGCGCATAACATCTTTTTCCTTTTATATATTTAATCAGCTTGTAAGTATCTTGTAGATAGATTAATGGTTCTCCCCCGGTTAAATTAAACTGAAAAACCCCTAATTTAATTGAATTATCAATAAGTTTTTTAAATTCAGAAAGAGTAAGACGCTTTCTTTTTTTATTTAAAGACAATGCACAAGAACATTGTTCACATTTGGCATTACATTCATAGCCAATCGCAATCTCTACTAATCTCAAAACACTTCTCTTAAAGAAAACTTTTTTGATGTAAGCCTTTAAGATGTGAGGTAAAAGAGACGGATGTTTTCCTAGGGTAATAAGATTTTGTTGAAGTCTATTTTTAGAAATAATTAAATCAGATAAGTGCATTCTATTATTTTACCAACTCAATTACCGTATTCCAACAATATCTTCGCAAAAATGGAATCTTTAAAACTATGGTGTCTATTTTTTGCAAAATTTTAAAAACTTTAGCATATTTATCTCCTTCTTCAATAAATTTCTTCCAGTAACGAACTTTACTTGGGTAAAGTCCTTCCCCCAGAAAAAACCAAATAAAAATTAATGTCGTAAAAAGTTGAAATTCTTTATGGGATACCCCGCTGAACCCACTACCTAAAATTCGAATATCTTTAAGGGTAAATGGTTTCTCCATTTCTGTACGAACGTTCCTGGCCATCTTGCGATAAATATTAATTATGGGATTATAAGCCAATGGTTCGATAAAAATCGCCTTTCCCTTTGGCTTAAGGATTCTTTTTACTTCCTTGGAGACAGCAGCAATATTAGTGTGATGGAGAATATTTCCTCCAAAAATCAAATTAATACTTTTAGAACTAAGCGGTATTTTTTCTGCTGCTGCCTTAATCCGACTAATAAATTTTTCTACCTTGTGTCTCTTTGCTAAAACTTCTACGCAATTAAGCATTTTTGCCGAAATATCCAAAGCCACTACTTTAGCCCCCCTAGAAGCAAACCAAACCGAAGCTTCGCCAAAACCACAACCTAAATCTAAAATCTTTTTTCCTTTTAACCTCCCAATCAATTTAAGAGCATATTGGCATTCAATTGCAGTAGGCGCAGTGAAGTATTTATCAACAACAATATTATCTAAATCTAAAGTTTTTGCCCAGGAGTCATGAAATTTCTCCTCAATTATATTTCTGTCTTTTATTTTCATCTTTTTTTGCAACACAAATTAAAGTAACACCAAAGGGAAAATTTAACAAAGGAAAAAGTGCGCCTTCAATCTTAAGAATAGAAGAAAAAAAAGAACTTAGCAGAGATAATTTAGAAAAATATTCAGAATCGAGATGTGGGTCAAGTTTAGAAAATTTACCCTTAAATACACGAAAAATTGCAATCAGAGGAAAAAGAAAAAAATTCATATAAGTAATTTTTACAATACAAAAACCAGCTTTAATAAGCTTTTCATTTATTTCTTTTTTTAAATACCGCCTATAATGATTGGCGGCTAAATCATGACTGCCCCAGAGAAATTTAAAAGCCGGAACGCTGAGAAAAAGATATCCCTTTTTATTAAGAACGCGATATATTTCTTTCAGAGCAGAAACATCTTTTTTGACATGTTCGAGTAATTCGAGAGCGACTACTAAGTCAAAACTATAGTTCCTAAATGGTAGATGGTTAACATCACCATGAATTACCATTTTATTCTGGCTTTGACAATATTTTACTAACGGTCTGTAATTGTCTATCCCCACTACCTCGCCGAATGGTGACAACAAGTCAACTACAGACCCAGCACCACAACCAACATCTAGAATTTTAATTTTTTTCTGATTTCTAAAAAATTTTTGCATAAAAGATATAATAATTTTTCTCCTTCCTTTAAACCACCAATTGTTTTTTTCAAGTTCAACGATTTTTTTATAAACAAATTTTTGCATAAAAATTTACCTTGAATTAAAAACTTGCTTTAGCTAAAGAACCATCTTTGAAAATGAAATAATAATCACATTTTTTTAGCTCTCTCAAGATTTTGGTTAAAACTTTCGTCAAAAATACCAAAATTCTTAACGCCGTATTTTATTATAAAATCGCCCTAACCATCCTGTTTCTCTAAGATAATTAGCAAACTTAAATACTTTATCATTGTGAAGTAAAACATATACCAACCAACCTAATTCTTTTCCTAATCTAAATTGGAAAATAGTCTTTTTACAAATATTCCGACCCATTTTATATAACTTTTCTCTTTCCTTTTTGGTTAATTCTGGTGTTTCAAAAATTGGTTCAACTGACTGACTAACAATATTATTTAGGTAGTAATCCTCACTGTAAAAAAAGGTCGCCGTTTTTTTTAAAATTTCATGGGCCCTTGTGCCAGGGATAGGAACTAAATTATAGATATTAACATAAGAGCACTTTAATTCTTGGGCAAAATTCAGGGTGTCCATAGCTGTTTGATAAGTTTCTCCGGGATGTCCTAAAATAAAATTAACGGCACTTCTAATCCCTACTTCATTAGCAAGATTAACTGCTCTAACTATCTCTTCCTTTTTCAAACTCTTGCCGATGCTTTTTAGCATTTCTTCATTCCCCGATTCCATACCAAAGCCGATGAAAGTACACCCAGCTTTTTTTAATAATCTGAAAAGTTCCTTATCAACCATATTAGCTCTTAAACCATTATATAAATCAAAAGTTATCCCCAGTTTTCTTCTTAATAATTCTCGGCAGATTTCTTTAGCCCTTTCCATATTCTGATTGAAGCTATCGTCAAAAATACCAAAATTCTTAAAGCCATATTTTAGCCAAAATTCAATTTCCCCAATAACGTTTTCGGCACTCCTCATCCTAAATCTTCTCCCCGTGCACACTGGTGCCGCGCAATAACTACATTGATATGGACATCCTCTTGAGGTAATCATAATGAAGTTCTTACCGTGATAGTCAGTATAATTTTCTATCCCAAAAGATAAATAATCAGGATAAGGAATACTGTCTAAATCTGCTATTAAATCATCATTTTCACTAAAAATAAATTTGCCTTTATTATCTCTAAAGATTAAACCCTTAGTCTTGTAAAGGGCTTTTATTTGTTTTCTTTTATTACCTTTGTTAGTTATAAATAAATTTTTTATCAAATTATATAATGGCCTTTCCCCTTCTTTCGTTATGCCATACTCTACCCCTGTTTTTTTCAAAAAATCTTCCTTTGTACAAGAGATATGCGGACCACCAACCACAACAGGAATAGAAAAATTTTCTTTTATAATTTTGACAATTTCTTCTCCCTCTTTGGAAACAGTACTAAAGAGACTCAAACCAATTAAATCAGGTTTGTATTCATTCATAGAGGAAATCAGTAGTTTCTCTTTGTCTGAATAATTAAGTGATGTATCAATCACTTTTACGTCAATATTTCTTTCTTTCAAATAACTCATCAAATAACCGATTCCCATATGGGGAAAACTGTAGGGCTTAATCGTCCCATTTTGGGCTTTGGTTGGGGGAACGATAAATAGAATTTTTGGTTTCATTTCTATGTTTCTCTTGATTTCTTAGATAAAGAATTATAAACAAATCTGCCAATAGGATTATTTAAAGCAAAATTAGTGGATAATTTATCTATTATTTTATTATTAGTAATGTAATAGACTAAATTACCCAATATTTTTCCTAGCCTAAAAGTGAGGATCGTCTTCCTGTATAAATCAAATCCCATGGCAATTATTTCTTTACGTTGGGCCACGGTAAATTCTTTAGTTTCAAAAATGGGAACATTATCTCGATAAGATATTTCGTTTAAGAAATTTTCTTTAGGCACTAAAAAGTGGCCATACTTTATGGCCCAATCATAGACCTCGGTTCCTGGGTAAGGAAGTAAATTATAAAAATTAACAAAGTTGGTAGGTAAGCTTTTGGCGAACTTTAGACTATCTAGAGCCTCCTGATAAGTCTCTCCCTGATGACCGATGATAAAATTGACGGCATTTTTAATCCCCGCCTTATTTGTCCAATCAACCGCTTTTCTCACTTGGTCAAGGGTAATGTTTTTTTTAATTCTTTTAAGCGTTTCTTGATTACCTGATTCACACCCATAAGCAATAAAATTACAACCGGCTCTTTTAAGTTTTTTTAATAATTTTGGTGTTATTCGATCGACTCTAATCCCATTGTAAAGTTGAAATTTTATCTTCAATTTACTTTTAATAATCAAATCACAAATTTTTTCTGCTCGGTCTAAATCAAGAGTAAAACAATCATCATTAATGTCGAAATTACGAAACCCCTTTTTATACCAATGTTTTATCTCCGATACAACATTTTTTGGACTTCTTGGTCTAAATTCTTGACCCATTGACAACCTCACTGAACAATAATTACAGCCAAAAGGGCATCCGCGGGAAGTCACAAGAGGCAATGTCTTTTGTTCATAACAAGCGTATTTTTCTATTTCAAAAGCATCAAAATCAGGAAAAGGGAGGATATCTAAGTTTCTAATCAAACCACGGTCAGAATTCTCGACGATTCTTCCTTTATCCCACCAAATTAATCCTTTGATACCGCTAAAGTCGGGCTTTCTTTTCTGGAGTTCTTGCAACAATTCCAAAAGTGTCAACTCACCCTCTTGCTTAACAGCAAAGTCTACTTTTGTTTCTTTTAATATCTTTGACTTGATCGCCGATACATGAGGGCCGCCAACAACAATTTTGATATCAGTCTTCTTTCTCAGCCTTTCAATAAGGTTATAGCCGAAACCATAACAATAACTAAAAAGGGTGATTCCGATAAGTGTTGGTTTAAAATCATCAATAAGGGCATCAAGCTCCTTTAAGCCTCCACCTAAACCTTCATCAAAAATCTTTATCTTTATATCCTTTTTCTCTTTTTTCAAGAAGGAGGTTAGATAGGCAATACCCAAATGGGGAAAACCAGTTATTCCCTCATCGCCAAAGAGGGTTTTATTTTTAGGGATAATAAATAATATTCTCATTAAAATGGTCTCCCTGTTAAATAAGCAAAAACTTTACCTAGATAATATCCCATCTTTTTTTTCTCCATCACTCGTCCCAATATTTCTCGATCACTTACTTTTCTAATATTAATATTAATAAAACGGCGCTTTTTTAACAACAAGTTAATATTCAAAATATTCCAGCCTATACCCTTTAAGATATAAAGCCCATCTTTTAAATTTCCCTTGAAGACAAAAAGAACTGATAATAAAAACCAACAGCTTAGGTGAAGAGGAAGAATCTTAATTAAATTTCTAAGTTCTAAGTTTTTCACTAAGGTTGAGATATAATTCCGACAACCATAGTATCTAACAATATTTTTGGGATAATAACGCTTGAAACTTTTCTTGGGCGTATTAAAGGCATGATAAACTTTGGATTGAGGTATAAAAACTACTCTATATCCTGCCAGCCAAACCCGCCAACTTAAGTCTGTCTCTTCTAAATACATAAAATAGTCTTCATCAAAACCGCCAATCTTTTTAAAAATACTATTTCTAATAATACTGGCGGCAGATTTGGCACTTAATATCTCGGCTATATAATCGAATTGTCCCCTATCTTTTACTCCGCGTGATCTTTCAATAAGAAAGCCCAATGGCCCAAGATAATCGCCGGCGCAATCAAAATAATTACGGGGTTCAATTTTTAACAGTTTACTTTGAGCTGATCCGATCGATTTATCTGACTGCATTACCTTCACCAGTTCATTAAGCCAGTGGGGATCGACCTCCGTATCGTTATCTAAAAAGGCTAAATATTCACCTTTTGCGGTTGTGGCGCCAATGTTTCTGGCCCGATCTGGACCATAATTGTTAGGGATTTCTATTATTTTAAGATTCTTTATCCTGTAATATTTTTTCTTAATCAGTTCGTTACTACCATCAGAAGAACTATCAACAATAATTATTTCCTTGTTAAGATAATCACTTTTTATAACTGAATCAAGACAATTCTCAATAAATTGTCTCCCATGATGATTTAAAATAATTACGGAAACTAATGGCCAGGTCATATCTCGCGTTACCAGGCTGTTCCCCCTTTTTTCCAGAAAGATTTTTTATGAAGGCCCAATTTCTCATGTTCCATTAAATTAAAAAGGTTAAAATCCGAGTCTTTTTCCGTCATTTTTTCTACCACTCTTAATATCTTCTTACTCACTTCTTCACCATAAAGTTTCGGGGCTTCTCTCATCATCTTGTTCAAATTCTGATTATCAGCTAATTCCCTAATTATTTTCAAAACAATTTCCTTTTTAATTGGGGGCACTAAAATGTTGGAACCGCTAAAAATGGCTTCGGGTCGATCTGAATTAAACCTTAAAACCGCTCCGGGAATTCCTAAGATATTCGTTTCCTCTTGGATACTTCCAGAATCAGTGGCCACTACCGAACATTTTTGCATCGCCGCGATGACATCTGTATAAGAGGGCCAAACAGGTGAATAAATAAAATTTTTATATTTCTTAGTTGCTACCAATGTCTTTTTCTTTAGTTGATATGTTTCAAGGGCTTTTTCAGTGGCCCCCAAAGAAATAAACAAAACAATTCTACCTTCGTAAACCAAAGCCATCATCGCCTCATATAGGGCGGTAAACCTTTGAAAGGAAGAAACATTTTCTCGACGGTGAATACAGAAACGAATAACTTTCCCTTTTGCTAAAATCGGAAATTTTTCAAAAATCTTACTCTGGGAGACTCTCTTTTGGGCATATTCAATAGCATCAACCACTGGATTACCCACCACATGAATTCTTTCAGCGGTGTAACCTTCAGCCAAAAGATGATCGGCATTTAATCTGGTAGGAGTAAGATGAACCCCAACTGAGGGGGCTGCTGCTCGCGTGTCAAACTGTTCAGGATAAGGTTCATAAGAACCCTTAGACCAAAGATCACTTTTTTTAAGTTCCTCGAAATATCCCTCGACATTAAAAGCTGAAAGAAGCCTCAGTATTGTTTGCTTACCAGGACTCATTGTTCTTAAACCTGCCTCCACATGAGCGGTACTGATCAAATTAGCAAAAGAGGCAATCCCACCAGCCACGGCCGTGGTCGTATCACCATAAATATAAGGAATAACTTTTCTGCCGATTTTTTTAATTTCAGCTAATATAAAGCCTAAGCGTTCAATAATCTGTGATTGCTGTTCATAAAGAAAACCACTGACATTAAGATTAATGTCAGGGATGATCCCAAATTCTTTTTCCAAACCACCGGAAAGATTCCAGTCATAATGTTGCCCAGAATGAACAATTAGAACATCCTTTTTTTCTTTTTTAAGCTCTAAAATCAATGGGGCTTGTTTAATAATGTCTGGTTTGGTGGCAATTAAAACCAGATGAAGAATCCCTCTTTTTTCCCCTATTTCTTTAAATAAATTTTTTCTAATTAAAACTTTTAGTTTACTCATGTTAGTTTTTTGCTATCATCAATAATCCCCCGCCCGTTTTAGCTCCTTTATTACTATATATATTTGAGAATATTTTATAAAAAAATTCAATTCTCAGTCTATCTATAAATGCGACTTTATCACAAATTTTAGCAAAAATCTTCCAAATAAGTAATTTATCTAAAATTAAAATTACCGCCACAATAAAGTCCCACCACATAATTGTTTTTTTAGGCAGATAATAATAATGATAAGCCAAGGTTAAACCAACTGAATTTAAACTCTTTTCCCAAATTTGATGATTATCACAATAATAATGATTTAATAATTGATTTCTTTTTTTAGAATATTTTTTAGCCAGCCGTTTTAATCCAATTGATTTAAACAAATTATAAAAAAACAAATATCCAGAAAACATTTTACTGGGAACAGTAAAAATAAATATGCCGTTCTTTTTCAAAACCCTTTTTACTTCTCTCAACACCTTTATTTTTCCTGGGATATGTTCAATAACACAATTACTAAAAATTGTAGAAAAGCTATTATTCCTAAACGGCAGATTCCGAGCATCGCCTACCACCACCTTTTTATAAACCTTAGATTGTCTGGCTGCTTTCGCTATTTCTAGTTCATTATCTAATCCAACATCCACTATCCCCTTGCCGAATAAAATTTTTGCTATTTTCCCTTCGCCACAGCCTAAATCTAAAAGAGGAGCCAATAAATCATTATCTCCGATAGACTCCGCAATGGTTTTTAATTCTATCGAACGCCATAAAACCACCGCCGGATGATTAAACTCCCTTCCTACCTCTTTAAGCCAATTCTTATTCTTTAATTTCATCCTCTTTATTAAGTCTCTCTGTTTTTTGACAAAGATAGATTCCTCCTCTGGCAAATAATGTCGGTAATGCCCCAGCTAAAATTTCCCAAAAACTTAAGGGAAGAACAAAAGAAAGCTTACCTAAAAATCCGCCTAGACCTAAATGGGCGTTGTATTTCTTTTTAATAATTTTAAAATATTTCCCAATAAATTCTTCGTTTTGAGAGAGAGTAGGAAAATGGAGATGGTAAAAAGGTTCAAAACCAGAACTATCAATTCCCTTCCCTAACAAAACCTTCAAGCGGTGATAAATTGTGCATTCATTTGGAAGTGAGATTAAAACCACACCACTGGATTTAAGTAATTGTGCCGCTTGAGCAAGAATCCATTGTGGATCTTTCAGGTGTTCTAAAAGCTCTGTTAAAACTATAATGTCAAATTTTTTCCTAAAGGGAATTTTGTCTTTTTCTAAGTCGACAATGGTCGTTTTTGCTCCTCTCTTTTGAGCAATCCCTAGAGCCTTTCTGTCAAAATCAACTCCATAGTAATTAACGGGTATTTTAATTAACTTCAAGAAATCCGCCTGATAACAACCAATATCTAAAATATCTACATTTTTTTTAATAAATGGTTCCAAAAGCGAATACGAAAGCAAAAATCTTCTTCTTGCCCACTTATCTTTTCCGAAATAGTTTCCATAATATAATTGAGGTGCTTTAATTGACATTTTATTACTCCCAATGAATAAATCTTTTCAGCGCGATTAATTCTTTAAATTTTTTAAAATCCTGTTTTATTCTCCAACCGACTCGCCAATCAGTTTTGGCCCTGTGCCAAAAATAGGCTGGGCGAAAATAAAACTTTTTGTAGGCTCTTGTTCTTGCTTCTTTAAGATAAGCAAGCGGTACTTCCTTATTATGGTAAAGAGGCCAGCTCTCATTAAAGTGAGGTCCGTACTCTCCTTTTATAAAACGGTCAATCACATCTTTGGGTATTATTCTTTCTTTAATTGCTTGCTCAAAAATCAAAGAACCCGGAAGGGGAAGGGTAATATGAAGACCAAAAACATTTGGCTTCCAACGATACTTTAGGGGAAAATTAACGGTATCTTCAACTTCTTTTTCACCCTCCTGCGGAAAACCAAGCATTAAATAGTAATCAGCTAAAATCCCATTTTTATGACAAAGTTCCATCGCTCTTTCTATTTCACAGTCCTTTATTCCCTTGCCAATAATTTCCGTCCTTATCCTTTCATTTCCTGATTCAACCCCAAAAATCAACTCACAACAACCTGCCTTTTTCATCTTCGCTAAAAGTTCATCATCAACCAGATTAGCCCGAGTATGACCCTCCCACTTAAAATTTACTCCTTGATTCAACATCTCATCACACAAGGCCATCATATGGTCTCGATTTAAAGTTAAGGTATCATCAAGAAAAGTAAAGTATTTGGTGTGGGTGTAGGAATAAGCCAGCCTCATTTCCTCCACGACTAACTTTGGCGAGCGATAGCGAGTCTTTCTTTCAATAGAAGGAATACTGCAAAAATTACACCTAAAGGGGCATCCCCGAGAAGCCATGACATTGTGAGTCCGAAAGGCAGGATATCTCGACCAATCAATGAGATACCGAGCAGGAAAAGGAAATTCATCCAGATTCATTGGCGTCTCTCCTATAAAAATTCCTTTAATTTTTTCGCCTTTTTTTATTATCCGCTCTGCTAATTGAGGAAAAGTAATATCTGCTTCTCGCACCACACCAACATCAAAGTAGGGAAAACGTTTAATTATTTCTGGGTCGGCAGACACATGAGGGCCACCAAGCATGATCGTAAACTCATTTTTATATTTTCTTTTAAGAGCTTTCGCCAACTGAACCGCTCCTCTTATGGTGGAAGTAAAAGAGGAAATACCTACAATTTTTGGCTTTTCTTTTTCTATTTTCTTAAGAAGCTGAGATAGTGTCCAAAATCTATCCCGATCATCAAAAAAAGCGACTGAATAACCCTTAGTCTCACAAATCGAGGCCAAAACTAATGGGCCAGTAATGGGATGATCCATTTGGTAATCTGAGGAAATATCAAAATTTACTGGTGGGTTAACTAAAACAATAGCGGCCATATTTAATACCTAGTCTCCCTAAAGATATTCTTAATTAAGGTAATTGGGGTGGCAACAAAACAACCTAGCTGACCAATTTTCTTTGTCTGAAAAAATTTATATCCCCAAAATAAGTTTAAAAAGAGAAGGTAAAAAGTAAATCTCAACCATTTATCAAAATTGTTCGGTCTCATATGACGAAAATAGAAATTAATAAAGTTTTGAGCACGACCAAAAGCCTTGGGTCTAGCTTTATAAATACCCGTTTGCACAGGGCAATGAAAAATCTGAGCCTTAGGATTGAAAATAAGTTTATAGCCCAATTTTTGAATTTTGAAAGCCACGTCCGGCTCGTGATATTCACCCACACCTGTAAACATTGGGTCAAAACCTCCCACTTTTACTAACAAAGCGCGTCTAACAGAAAAATTACAAGCTTCTAAATTATCAACTTCAATTGGTTTTTTAATTTTGAGACATTCCTTATAATTACTCCCCAAGGAGAAAGCTCCGCAGGCAAACCAATGCGAAACACGATAAGGCTGTCCTTCCATAAAAAAATCATAATAAATCTTACCTAAAAGCCGCCAAATAAAATTACCAGACCGAAACTTCTCCTGAGCTAAAAAAATATCCCGAGCTTTTAGATTTTCCCGGGGAATAATCGTTGGCCCAGTCACACCTCCTATCATTTTGTCATGGGCGAAAGTCTCCCAAACGCTTTTTAACCAGTCGGGTGTAGCAATGATATCATCATCGGTTCTAATCACAATTACCCCCGTTGCTTTCCTCCAAGCGTTATTCATCGCCACCACCAAACCACCCTCCCCATCCACTACTCTAATTGGCATCTTTTTAGAAAATTGTGAAATCATCTCCAAAGCTCCGTCGGTGGAATGTCCGTCGGCAATAACCACCTCAAAATTTTTAAAGGTTTGTTTTTGTAAAGAGTCCAAAACCTTTTTTAAAGAGTCTTTGCGATTTTTGGTTGGAATGAGAACAGAAATTTTAGGTCTAGTCATTGTTAAAAATTTCTTTTAGATAAATTTTTCAAAATAGGAACCTTTCTCGCCATCTTAATTTTGTCGGCCAAAAATTGCTCATCAATGCTACATGCTTTACAAATCGGCAAACGATTACGATCGTCTCTGAGGGTTTTTCGGAATGTTTGATAAGCGAGGCTGTCCCAAATTTCCAAAAATGGTTTTTCAAAAATATTACCAAATTTAATCTGTCCATTATAGTAGTAACAACAAGGGAAAACATCGCCGTTCCAGGCAATATAAGATGAGTACCAAGGAATAAAACAGGATTTCTTGTGGTTTCTGCCGGACTCAAAAACTTCTTCCAGTGGTTTGATATCAACTTTTATTTTTAATTTATCTTTCAATTTTTGATAATCATCGATTATTTTTCTGATTTTTTTCAAAAAAGAGTCTATTTTAAATTTTTTATTTTTTGAAAGGTCATACTCAACTACCGGTGTTGGATTAAAACTGTCAACGCCGATTTCATCGGCCAATTTTATCAGCTTGATAATTTCCCCCAGGTTATCACGCTGAACAACTGTGGCAATATGAATTTTAAGGCGGTTTTTTGTTTCGTTTCTTTTTTCAACTAAATTTTTTAAATTCTTGATAACTTTCCTAAGTTCATCACTGCCTCTAATTTTCCGATAAGTCGTCGGCAGGGCAGCGTCAATCGAAAAAGAAATTAAATCCAAACCAGATTTTAAAGTTTGCGCAATCTTTTTCTCATCGAGAAAGGTGCCGTTGGTATCAAATTTAACAAAAGAGTCTCTTTTTTTAGCGTAAGCAACCATTTTGAAAATATCCGGATTAAGAAAACTTTCTCCATAACCGGTTAAATTTAAAAAAGAAGGTCTGGTCTCATCAAAAATTTTTTTAAAATCTTTAAATTTCATCATTCCCTTTTTCCTTTTCATCTCGGTTAAAGGACACATCTGGCAGTTCAAATTACAAATCGTACTATTTTCCATTTGAATTCGAAAAGGAGGAAAAAAGGCTTTTTCTCTCGAGCGATAAACAGACCAAAAACTACCTATGGCAAAAGGTATTTTTTTAAAATTTGTCCCTAATTTTGATAAAACTTCTTTGTAAACCATTGATTACTGACCCCAATTCTGGCGACTTAAAGTTTCTCTTTTAAAAAAACTTTGAATTGTACAAACACTGTAGATATAAAGTGTTATCCAGCAAGCCAAGGGATGAAAAAACCAGGCAAGATCGGATTTTTTATAAAACCCTTTTAGGCTTTGAAAAATTAATGGGATTATTGTAATGCAAGATAAGATAAACTTCAATAAACCTGTTTTATTTTGACTCTGCCAGGGATAATGACGTACTCCACTTTTTTGATAAAAAAGATAATCCTTAATTCTTCTTTTTTGTTTACGGATAAATTTTTTGATATCACTTCCACAATAAAGATGAATAATTCCAGTTTTGACCTTGGCGAATTTAATCGCTCTTTTTGAGGCTAGTTGTGCCAAAATATCAATATCAAAAAGATAGTCTCCAATTAAATCACTTTTAACTAAAATCTCTCGACGAAGAATAGTCCCATTGGCACCAATAGTTGGAAGTGGTCCAGGTTTCAAAAGAATTTTAAGCCAATCACCTCTATCTTTCTGTGGTAGTGATAATCCGGTCCATTTTCCGCTTAAAATATTTTTTCTATCATAATTCCCTAAAAAATAGCAAAGAGGATCATTCATCCCCATCAGCGCGCAATACCGATCAATAAAACCATCGCCCCGACGATAAGTATATTCCCAGGGTTCACTACCAATTATTTCTGGATCAGCAAACGGCTCAACCATCCGCTGCAACCAATCTTTAGAGGGTAAAGCATTATCCGAATCAACTAAAGACACTAGTTCATTTTTCGCCTTTTTCAAAGCGACTGCTTTTCCTGCTTCGCCTGTTTTTAAAACATTTTGATAAATCTTCGCTCCATATTTTTTGGCAATTTTTAAAGTTCCATCAGTTGAACCGCCGTCGGCAATGATAATCTCAATTTTCTTTTGAGGATAGTTTTGGCTAACAATCGATTTTAGGCAACTTCCCAAGACACTCGCGGCGTTGAGTGTTGGAATCAAAAAAGAAATGGTGGGTAAATTTTTAAAATCCATCGAATTTTTTCAAACTAAAATTGGTAAATAACCTAAAGAAAAAAGAATAAGCCAGAGGATGATGATAAAAGCAAAAGTTATCCCATAAAAGATGACCTAAAACTGAAAGAGAAATCGCCCACTCTAAGCCTCTCATCCTTATTTTTCTCCCAATTAATTTACCAGTCAACCAAAAAATTGGCAACCATTCCCAGCCATGAAGGGGAATATAAACCTTGCCGGCTTGATAAATATAGCTGGTGACATTAAAAAAATTTCTTAAATTAATTTTCAAACCAAACCAAGCAAAATAATCAAACCAGTGGTCAATATCCAAAAAAATACCAACCAAAAAAGCAATCAATGCGGCTTTTTTGTCTTTGAAAATCCGCCAAATAAAAAAAGCGGCCAACAGGGAAAGCAAAAGATGAACAGCTTCATGAAGTAAAATTTCGTGGGCGGCGTTGAGATTCATCAACCTTTCCCCCTAAAATCAGCCAAATGACCCAATAAAGACTTGCCAGCCCGCCAAAAGAATTTTAAATCATCAAAGTTTCTGATAGAAGTAATTTTGTGGAAAATAAATTGGGATGTTAAGAAAGATTTATATAAACCCTGGGTTAAAGCCAGAATCTGTTCATTACTCATTGTCGTTTTCATCACCGACTGGCTCATATCATAATCATCCCAATCTTTGGTTTTCAACCAGCCTTTTTCTTGACATTCTTTAAAAAGAGCTGTACCTGGATAAGGGATAACCACGGTTGCTTGAAGCGTTTGAATCAAACCTTTGGCAAATAAACTTTTGGTCATTTCAATTGTTTTTTCTGCTTGCTTTTTTGTTTCCCAAGGATAACCAACCATGCAAGTCGCGTGTGGTTCAAGGTGGCCACCAGCTTCCTTATTAGTATCTTTGGCAATTTTTAATTCTTTTTCAATCTCGGCAATTTTTATGCCCTTATTTAATTTGTCAACTGTTTCTTGATTGGCTGATTCCAAACCATAAAGTAAAAATCTAAAGCCGGCTTTGGCCATCAATTGATAATCATCTTTAGTTAAAGCACCAAAACGCATATTACAGTCAAAATAGATTTTTTTATTATATCCTCTTTTAATCATCCCCCGACAAAACTTTCTCAGGTATTCTCCGACTGGAAAAGTTCCTGTGTCGTCCATCACCTCTCTTATTTTATATGTTTCAATAAGCTCACCAATTTCATCCAAAACATTTTCCGGTTTTCTAGTTCGATAAGTTGGGTACAAAACGGTCCATGCACAAAATTTACAACCGCCATCCCGCCGCCACCAGCAATCTCTTCCTGCCATCAGATAAGTTCCAGGGGTTCTTTTATAATTACCATTTTCATAAGCATAAAGTTGCCATTTAGTCAACTCTCGATCAATAAAAGGTAATTTATTTAAGTCATGATTTAATTGAAATTTACCCGTATTGCGTATCACGTTTTTCTTATCGCGATACCAAATTCCCGGTTCAAGCTCTTCTTTTTTAGCTAGATGATTAGTTAAATTTAAAAGGAGCCAATCGTAATCACCACCGGTTAAAATGAAATCTACTTTTGAATTTTGAAAACTTTCCTCCGGCAAAGCTGTAACGTGGTCGCCGACGAGGGCAATTTTGATATTTGATATCTGATATTTAATATCTGATATCATTTTCCAGTGCTGTTTAATGACTGGAGTTTTACTTTCCATAACCACCAAATCTGGTTTTGCTTTTTTCAATTCTGAAAGCCATTTTTGACAATCCCACCTTTCAGCAATCCCATCAAGCCAGACAACTTCATAACCGGCTTTTTTAAGAAGTGTAGCCGCGGAGGCAGGCACGACTGGATAAATATAAGTTGGGTGATGAAAAACCTGATACTGTCGATTCTGCGAAAGTAAAGGTGTTCCTTTTATATCATCAAACGGCGGATAAGCAATCGCAATTTTCATTTAAAACGTAAATTTTGTCATTTTCAACGGATTCATTATAACATTTTCCCTTAACTTAACGTTAAGGGTTTCACCTCTAAAGGAAAATGTTTAACAGATTCAATTCATCCGTACAATAAATTGACGGTTTTCTTGAAGCTTTTTATATCATCAACTTATGGTAAAATTTGATTAATGGCATTGACTCATTCCCAAAAAAAATATCTTAAAAAAAATCTTAAAAGGTTTTCCTTAAAACAAATTGCTATTAATCTTAACATCACTGAAAATGAAATTCTTCAACACCTGAAGAGTAATTGGCCAAAAGAGAAATATCAAAATTTTCTTAAAAAACAAAGAAGAGATAATCAAGAAAACTTACCCGCCTTATTAAATCACGAAGAGAAAAGTACCAATTTTAATTTTAAAAATTTCTTAAAGAAAAATTGGAAAATTTTACTTTTTTTATCCTTCTTAGTTTTTATTACTTACGTTAACTCTCTCCATAATGACTTCGTTTCTGACGATATTGGCTTAATACTGAAAAATAAAAATATAGGCAATTTATTTTATTATCTTTTAAATCAACCAAAAGCTTTTTTAAGATCTTTACTTTATTTTTTTGCCTATAAAATTGATGGGCTAAATCCCCTCTTTTTTCGATTAATAAACATTTTCTTTCATCTCGGATCGGTCTGGTTGATCTATGGCTTAATTTCTTTGTTAGTTTCTCCTGTATTGGCCCTTTTTACCGCCGGGATTTTTGCCGTTCATCCCATAGAAACTGAAGCAGTCACTTGGATTTCCGGCGGACCATATTCTCAATATAGTTTCTTCCTCCTTTTAGCATTTTTACTTTTCGTCTTAGCCAAATACAAGAATCAGCCAATAAAATTCTATCTTGCTTCCATTTTTACCTTTCTTCTTGCTCTTTTCACTACGGAAAAAGCTCTCATTTTTCCTTTAATTCTTCTTTCCTTTGAAATTACTTTTGGCATTATTGCTAAAAACTGGAAAAAATTAATCCCCTTCTTTTCTTTGAGTGCCTTTTGGACTCTTTTTATCTTATTTTCGGGAACTCTAAGCGGAAGGATGACTTCTTTGGAAACAGAATTTTATCAAACCCCGGGGGTAGAAAATCCTTTGGTACAAATCCCTATTGCTTTAGCTTCATATCTGAGGTTAACTTTTTGGCCGGATAAATTAACTTTATACCATTCGGAATTAAATTTTACCCAATGGCAATATTTTTTGATGCTTATGATCACGCTGGCTTTTTTGGCATTAATCATTTGGGCCTATAAAAAGAATCGATTAATTTTCTTCTGGTCAAGTTTTTTTATTATCTCCCTTCTTCCCAATCTTACTCCTTTAAAAATTGGTTGGGTTGTTGCTGAACGTTATGTTTATTTAGGCTCGATAGGGATTATTTTCTTAATCGCCCTTGCTATTTATAAAATTGGGCAGATAACTAAAAAAAGATTAGCAGCTTTGATTATTTTTGCCATCGTCATTTTATCTCTATCGACAAGGACTATCATTAGAAATTTTGATTGGAAAAATCAGGATACTTTATGGCTGGCCACGGCAAAAACTTCGCCTTCAAGCCATCAAAATCATAATAATTTAGGCGACCTTTATGCTCGCCATGGCGAATATAAAAAAGCGATTGAGGAGTTTAAAAAGGCGGTTGAACTTAAACCCAACTATGGCGATGCTTATCATAATCTGGCTAATGTTTATCACCAAATTAACCGTGACGATTTAGCTGAAGAAAATTATAAGAAGGCTCTCGAGTTTAATCACAATCTTTGGCAGTCGTATCAAAATTTAGCGGCTATTCACTTTAGCCAAAAAAATTTTCAATTGGCCAAGGAGGAATTGGAAAAAGCCATCCAGATTGACCCTGAAAATACAGACCTTCATGCCAACTTAGGGATTCTCTACCTTAATCTTGATGATAAACAGAAAGCCAAAGAGGAATTTCAAAAAGCTCTCCAAATTGACCCGCAAAATCAAAAAGCCCAACAACAACTAGAATTAATAAAATAAATTTGTCTTATCTTTCCAATTTCTTTAAAAAGAACCCCTTGATAAACAAAACCCCGTAAACAATATGGGTTATAAAAATTGAAGGGATGACCAAAAGAGCTAATTTAAAAGTTCTTTCTTTGAGATAAACCTGAAAGCTCGTGAATAAAAGAAACAAAAGATAAAAACCTATCGTCAATAAATATAAAAGGTATAAAGGGATTGAGAGAAAACAAAGTTGAAAAAACTCTAAAAGAAAAATCAAAATTGGGCCGCCAAATAACCATAGGACAAAAAGACTGGGAATAAGGTATCCCAAACGCAAAGAAGTTTTAGGCAAAATTCTGGCAAAATAGCCTCGATGAACAGCATAACGGCCAATTTGCTGTAAATGAGGCTTAAAAACTGCCCGGCGATGATGATAAACCAAAACTTCAGGGTCATAAATAATTTTTTTGCCCAATTTATAAACCAAGTCATGGCAAAGCTTGGTATCTTCTCCCGGCCAAAAATGAGAATCAAAACCACCAACCGTTAAAAAATCTTTTTTCCTGACTAAGAGATTAACCGTTGGATAATCATCAACCTCTCTTCGATTACATATAGCGCATCGATAAATCCCCGCCCCACCGCTTCCTAACCAAGTTGACCAAACATAGCCGGAAGCTTTTTGTCTTAGACTATTATGAGGCGGAGTGAGACTTGGACCGCACACTCCGACAATTTTTTTGTCTTTATTAAAAATCTTTAAAACATTTTCCAGCCAATTCTTGTCCGGATAGGAGTCATCATCCAAAAAGGCAATCATTTCACCACAAGCCTTATCAACTCCCATATCCCGTTTATCCGCCGGGCCGGTTTTGGGCCAGGAGGGAATTATTTTTGTTTTAGGAAATTTTTCTTTGGAAGGTTTATCAGGTAGAATAATTATTTTAAAATCATGATAGGTCTGGGCCAAAATCGACGGGACTGTTTCTTTCCTAATAAAATCGTTAATTTCTATAACAGCGATGACAATAGAAACAAAAACTTTTTTCATCCGATGTTAACCTTAAAATCCAACTCCGGATCATAACTCCATTTTCTTTTGTTGTGGTCATCATAATAGCGAAGAATCTTTAAGCGATAAAAAACAGCTAGGGTATTCAA
>Ga0315294_10002890_pt1 | contig 18668 bp, 25 predicted proteins | sample YL17G13_40_MG_FD_203626 | JGI IMG/M metagenome (GOLD analysis project Ga0315294, IMG submission 203626) | Sediment microbial communities from Yellowstone Lake, YNP, Wyoming, USA - YL17G13_40 | ecosystem: Environmental > Aquatic > Freshwater > Lake > Sediment | place: USA: Wyoming | collected...
GACAAAAGCGAAGGTCAGACCTTTGGGGTTACAACCTCCGGAGGAGAAAAAAAGAGAAGAAGAGAAAAAGAGAAGGCAAAAAAGAGGTAAGAGAGAAGGACCGAAAAAGCAGTTTGGAAAGTTCAAAGGTGAAAGGTTTAAGGGTTCGAGTAAAGGTCCAAACTAATGAGCTCCCAAACTGAAGAAGGTGAGTTTTTTTCATGTTAATGCCTAAGAGAGTAAAATATAGAAAACAGCAGAGAGGAAGGAGAAAAGGTAGGGCTTACCGAGGTTGTGAGATAAATTTTGGAGAGTTTGGCATTAAAGCTTTGGAGCCAGCCTGGCTCACCAACAAACAAATCGAAGCGGCCAGAGTAGCTTTGACTCGTCGGATAAAAAGGGGAGGGAAAGTCTGGATTTGCATCTTTCCGGATAAGCCGGTGACGGTGAAACCTGCAGAGACTCGGATGGGGAAAGGAAAAGGTGCCCCCGATCACTGGGTGGCGGTAGTCAAACCAGGCAGAATTCTTTTTGAGTTAGAAGGGGTGAATGCCGAGCTGGCTAAAGAAGCTTTGACTTTAGCCGCCCATAAGCTCCCCATAAAGACCAAATTTGTAATGCGAACGCAGGTTTAGAAGCAAGAGCACTGAATTGGTAAAAAACTTAACTTAAGGATTATTAAAGGGATGAAAAAAGAGCAGATGAGAGAGTTAACCAGAGATGAACTTCTTCAGAGAAAACTGGAGCTGGAAGAAGAGCTATTTAATTTGAGGCTACAGAAGGCGAGCAAGGAGCTGGATAATCCTTTAAGATTAAGAGTGATAAGAAAAGAATTGGCGCAGATAAACACCATCTTAAGAGAGGATGAGCTGAAAATAAGAGCTTTAGCTACAGGCCATGAGAAGCTGGGGTCGGTGAAAGAGAAACAGACGTAAAACCATGAGCATGTAAAAAATAAAGATGCATAAATATTAATACAAATAAATCTTTAACTTCTATTTTGAAAAATGGAGAGGAATAAAAGAAAAACAAGGGTTGGCTGGGTGGTTTCAAACAAGATGCAGAAAACTATCGTGGTGGCCATCGATAGACTTCTGAGACACCCTCAGTATAATCGAGTAATCAAGAGAACCTCCAAACTTTATGCGCATGACGAAAAAAACCAATGCCGGATCGGCGCTAAGGTTTTGGTGATGGAGACCAGACCACTTTCTAAGCTGAAGAGATGGCGTCTGGTGGAAGTTTTGGAAAAGGCGAAATGATTTAGAAGAGAGGACGGAGTAGCGGAAGATGATTAGGGAATATTCCACTTTGGTGGTAGCGGACAATTCTGGAGCGAAGAAGGCTATGTGTTTCAGGGTCTTGGGGGGGACCAAAAGAAGGTATGCCAGAGTGGGGGATATAATTGTGGTCACCATAAAGGATGCCCTCCCCGGAGGGACGGTAAAGAAATCCGAGGTCTGTCGGGCTGTGGTAGTGCGAACCACCCGTGAAACAAAACGTAAAGATGGCTCGTATATCCGATTTTCGGATAATGCCGCGGTGATTATTAATGAATTGAATGAACCCAAAGGCACCCGAATATTCGGACCCGTGGCTAGGGAACTAAGAGAAAAACAGTTCATGAAGATCATTTCTTTAGCTCCCGAGGTGATCTGAAAAGAGTTTGGAGTTTGAAGATTTTTGTTCTTAGATTTTATTGTGGAATTTTGATGGGATGAAGCAAAGATGAGGATTAAAAAAGGCGATTCGGTTTTGGTCATAGCCGGGGACGATAGAGGCAAAACAGGTAAAGTGCTGAAGGTTTTTCCGGATAAAAACCGAGCTATCGTGGAAGGGGTCAATTTCATTAAAAGACATAGTCGACAGACCCGCAGAGCCCAGAAAGGAGGGATAATTGAGAAGGAGGCTCCGGTGAACGTTTCCAATCTCTTAGTCTTTTGCTCGAAGTGTTCCTCCCCCACCAAAGTTAGCTTTAAGGTTTTGCAAGGAGAAACCGGGGAGAAGCCCAGTAAGGTCAGAATTTGCCGGAAGTGCGGCGAGATAATTTGAATTAGTTACCATCAATATGGTCTTAGAAGCATATTCCGTGGCAAAGAGCAAAGTAATTGAATCCGATGGCTACTGGATAAATGACAGTCATCCAAAAGATTAGACAAAAGATCCTTAGCCGAAGATATTATTTATCAGCTCATGCTGAAGAGGAGACGTGGGCTGACGGTTTGGAGAGAGCCGATATTGAAAATGCAATTCTCAAAGGAAAGATAGAGAAAAAAATGACCAAGGATGCACGGGGAACAAGATACCGTATCGCAGGACCGGCTAAAGATGGAAGAAGGATTCATGTAGTCTGTCGATTTGGCGAGTTGAAGGACTTGATCATTATTACTGTATACGCTTTAAGGAACGAATTATGATTTGCGAATTCTGCGGTGGTCAAACCACCACAAAGAAAGTTAGGAAGAATCATTGGCTCCATGAGAAATTGTATATAGTGGAAAATGTTGAGGCAGAGGTCTGTACGGAGTGTGGGGAGCGTTATTATCATGCCGAAATCTTAGACTCAATAGATCGCCTTCTTGAGGGTGAACATCCCGTGAAAGACAATCTGCAAGTGGAAGTGGTAAATTTATAGTATAGTAATGAACAATGTCGTTTCACTGAGAATAAAGAAGTTTAAGCTTATGTAACCCGTAGATATGCGAAGCCCTAATACGAATTTTAGCCAGGTGGAACTTATTTAACTGCAAATGACAAGAAAATATTATGGTCAGACTGAAAGAAAAATACAAAAAGGAAATTATTCCAGCTTTGATGAAGAAGTTCGGATATAAAAATGTTATGCAGGTGCCCAAGCTGGAGAAGATCGTGATAAACATAGGAGTGGGGGAGGCGATCCAAAATGTTAAACTGTTGGATTCAGCCATGTCTGATCTTTCCAACATAACCGGGCAGAAGCCAGCCATAAGAAGAGCTAAGAAGGCTATCTCCAACTTTAAGCTGAAAGCCGGAATGCCCATCGGTTGCATGGTCACTTTGCGAAAAAATAGAATGTACGAATTCTTCGATCGTTTGGTAAATGTAGCTATTCCCCGTATCCGCGATTTTCGGGGAACTTCCCCGAAGTCCTTCGACGGGAGGGGGAATTATAACTTGGGGTTAGAGGAACAGATAATTTTTCCGGAGATTGAGTATGACAAGGTGGAGAAGATCAGGGGGATGAACATCACCGTCTGTTCCACCGCCAAGACAGATGAGGAGGCATTTGAGTTTCTGAAGGCCATGGGAATGCCTTTCAGAAGATAGGTGAAAGGTGATAGATGTTAGGTGGAAGGTGGGAGAAGAAAGTTAATAATAAATGTTGGTCCTGAAATGAATTTGTAAACCTCATAAACTTTTAAAACGGGTAAATTAAGTTCATGGCTCGAAAGTGCCTGGTAGAAAAAGCTAAAAAGAAACCCAAGTTTCAGGTGCGTAAACACAACCGCTGTTACCGCTGCGGAAGACCTCGCGGATTTATGAGCGATTTTGGACTTTGTCGCATCTGTTTCAGGGAGCTGGCTTTAAAAGGAGAAATCCCCGGGGTGGTAAAAGCCAGCTGGTGATAATAGAGAGTTCATTGTTTTTTAAGAGAGGGATCCTAAATGAGTATGACCGATCCTTTGGCGGATATGTTGACCAGAATCCGAAATGCTTGTAAGGCTAAGCACAAGAAGGTGGATATACCTTCTTCTAAGACCAAAAAAAAGATAGCTGAGATACTTGTGGAGAATGGATTTATTCAAAACTCCGTGGAAGTGGAAGATAATAAACAAAACCTTTTGCGGATCTTCTTAAAATATGATCATGAAAACAAAAACATGATCTCCGGGCTTTCAAGGATAAGCAAGCCGGGTTTAAGGATTTATGCAGACACCGAAGAGGTTGATCAAATGATAAGGAGCATAGGCACCACCGTCCTTTCCACCTCTCGGGGGTTGTTAACTCACCATCAAGCCAGAGAGGCTAAGGTGGGAGGGGAAGTGCTCTTACGAGTTTGGTGATTTCGAAGAGTTAAGTGTAAAAAAACAAGGACAAGAGATAAATTTGAAAATAAAGAGGTAGAAAAAGTTGTCCAGAGTAGGAAAAAATCCAATACCGATCCCTTCGGGAGTGAAGGTGAAGATAGATCAGAATGAAGTCACTGTCTCCGGACCCAAGGGGGAATTAAAAAGGGAGATCCATCCTTCCCTGAAGCTGGAGGCAAGTGAGGATAAGATTATGGTCTTTCGTTCTTCAGATAGCAAGTTTCACAAATCCTTACACGGCCTTGCGCGTGCCTTGATCGCCAACATGGTGGAGGGAGTGACCCAGGGATACAGGAAAGCTTTGGAAATGCAAGGAATTGGATATAAAGCCGAGCTTATGGGAAAAAAATTAAATTTGTCCTTGGGTTTTTCTCATCCCATCCTCTTTTCCCCCCCAGAGGGAATAAAAATAGATTTGGAGGGTCCTACCAAGATCATGGTTTCAGGGACGGATAAAGAATTGGTGGGTTTGGTGGCGGCTAAAATAAGATCCTTCCGTCCCCCCGAACCCTATAAGGGTAAAGGGATCAGGTATGGAGGCGAATTCGTCAGAAAGAAGGCAGGTAAGACTGCCACCTAAGATGGTTCAGGGTTCGTAGTTCATAGTTCGGTGTTAAAGGTGATTTTATGCCAGGGAAAGAAAGATTAAAAGAGATAAGATCGGTTAAGCGAAGAAAAAGGGTGAGAAAGAAGGTTATCGGAACCTCTGAAAGACCCAGATTGTGTGTCTACAAAAGCTTAAGACAGACTTATGTTCAATTGGTGGATGACAGAGCTTCCCGGACCATCTGGGGGACTTCAAGCTTATCTCCAGAAATAAGAAATCAAATCCAAAAGGAGAACAACAAATCTACCATTAGCCGAAAGGTAGGGCTGTTTGTGGCTAAGAAAGCTAAAGAGTTGGGTATAACCAAGGTGGTCTTTGATCGCAACAAATATCCCTATCATGGAAGGGTCAAATCCTTAGCCGAAGGAGCCAGAGAAGGCGGATTAGATTTTTGAGATAGAAACAGCAATTTGATGGTAGGGTTTAAACCTTAAAAACAGCCCGAATTCTAAGTCTGGATGGGTTTTGGGCTAAGATTATAGAGAATTTAGGCGGTGGGTAATAGTCTAAAGAATTCTTGGTTTTCAAAAGAGGTGATAATTGGCAAAATTTGACGAGGAACCAGCATTAGAGCTTGCCGAGAAGGTGATTTACGTCAACCGGGTGGCCAAGGTGGTCAAAGGTGGCAAACGTTTTAGTTTCACCGCTTTGGTCTCCACCGGTGACAGAAATGGTAGGGTGGGCATTGGCTTGGGAAAGGCGAATGAGGTGTCCGTTGCCATAACTAAGGGGACTGAGGCGGCTAAGAAGAGTATGATCAAAATCCCCATGGTGAACGGAACCCTCCCCCATCAGGTGATGGGTAAGTTCGGTGCCGCCACAGTCCTTTTAAAACCAGCCTCTCCCGGAACCGGGGTGATTGCCGGAGGACCCGTGCGGGCAGTCTTGGAATGTGCTGGGATTCAAGATGTTTTGACTAAATCCTTAGGCTCATCTAACCCTCATAATGTGGTGAAAGCTACCCTCAACGGACTTTTGAGTTTGAAAACGATTGTGGAGAGGGCTAAACAAAGAGAAGTGATAAAAAAGTGATATAAGCTGGAAGAAGACAACAGTAAAAGCTGACAAAACAAACTCATTAAATTCGGTTTGGAGAAAAATAAAAAAACAAACTTCCAACTAACAAACTGCTTTAAGAGGAATTTTCAAGTGAATCAGAAGCTGAAGATAACTCAAATCCGAAGCACCATCGGGCGTATTAAGAAGCAAAAGGAGACCATTAAAGCTTTATCAAAGCGTGATACATAAAGACACTCCCCAGATAAGGGGAATGATAGAAAAAGTTAAGCACTTGGTTGAAGTAGAGGAGATTTGAAAACGCGTCCATTAAGAGCCGTCTAGGGCTTTTAATACAAACGCATTAAATGAACGGTCATTGCGAGGAGTCCATATGGACGACGAAGCAATCTTTTAAGATTTCCACACTTTGGTGGTTCGCAATGACAATGTAAAATTCTTTAGTGCGTTTTCATAGTAAAATTACCAAATGGTGCTCCAAAAATTTTAAAGTCTTGGTTTTCAAATGAAACTTAAGCTCAATTTGGGAAACTTGAAACCTTCTCCAGGATCAGTCAAGAAGAGAAAAAGGATTGGTCGAGGTCCAGGCTCCGGGCACGGGAAGACTTCCACCCGCGGACATAAAGGACAGAAAGCCAGATCCGGCGCTAAAAGAAAACCCTGGTTTGAAGGGGGACAGATGCCTATACAAAGGCGCCTCCCCAAAAGAGGATTTACCAATATCTTCAAAAAGGAATATCAAATAGTAAATTTGGCTTCTTTGTCCAAATGCAAAGGTCAAGAGATTATTTCTCCTTTGGTCATGAAAAAGTTGGGTTTGATTAAAAAATTAAATACGCCGGTGAAGATATTAGGCGAAGGCGAAATTCCTGGCTCAATTACTATCCAGGCTAATGCCTTCAGCAAAAAGGCAAAGGAAAAGATTGAGGTTTTGGGGGGAAAGGCAGAGGTTATCTAATGCTGGGAACTTTTGAAAATGTCTTTAAAATACCAGAGCTCCGGAAAAGGGTCTTATTTACCTTAGCCCTCTTAGTGGTATACCGAATAGGAGGGCATGTGCCCACTCCTGGAATTGATGCGCAAGCCTTGGGAGAGTTTTTCAAAACCATGCGCGGGTCACTCTTTGGTTTATACGATATGTTTGTTGGTGGGGCTTTTCAGAAAGCCACTATCTTCTCCTTAGGTATAATGCCTTATATTTCTGCTTCCATCATTATCCAGCTTCTGGGGGCGGTGGTTCCATATTTTCAGAAGTTACAAAAAGAAGGGGAAGAGGGTAGAAGAAAGATCACTCAATATACTCGTTACGGGACGGTTTTAATCGCGGCCATGCAGGCTTTGGGGACCTCGGTCTACTTGGAGAGCATCCAGCCCTCACTGGGAAGATACGTGGTGCCTAACCCAGGTATGGGTTTTAAACTTCTGACCATGATCACCTTCACCTGCGGCACCATCTTTATCATGTGGCTGGGCGAGCAGATCACCGAAAGGGGAATTGGCAATGGAATCTCCTTGATCATCATGGTCGGGATCATTGCGCGCTTTCCCAACGCGGTAGTAGATGAAGTCAAAATGTTTTTTTTGGGACAGAGAAACTTCTTCGTTGAAGTCTTCGTGATAGCACTGCTCGTGGTAGTGATAGCCGCGGTGGTGCTGGTTACCCGAGCTCAAAGGAAGATTCCGGTTCAGTATGCCAAAAGGGTGATCGGAAGGAGAATGTATGGGGGACAAAGCACCCATATCCCTTTATCGGTCAACACTGCGGGAATAATTCCTATAATTTTTGCTCAATCCATTATAACTGCTCCCCTTACGCTCTCCACTTTTTTACCTAACAACGAATTCATGCAAAGCTTCTCCCTTTGGCTTCGACCGGGGGCCGCTTTATATTCGGTCAGCTATGCACTTTTGATCGTATTTTTTGCTTACTTTTATACCGCCATTGTCTTTAACCCGGTGGACTTGGCGGATAATATGAGAAAATATGGGGGTTTCATTCCGGGAATAAGGCCCGGGAAGAGGACCAGCGAATATATCGATCGGATTCTGACTCGCATAACTCTGCCCGGAGCCATATTCTTTGCGTTGATAGCCATCCTCCCAGATTTTATGAGAGCAGGGATGAATGTCCAGTTCTACTTTGGAGGAACTGGGCTTCTGATTGTAGTAGGGGTAGCTTTGGATACCCTTCAGCAGATCGAGTCCCATCTCTTGATGAGACATTATGACGGATTTATGAAGAAAGGAAAGATAAAAGGGAGGATGTAAGAAAATAAAGAGTAAAAGCTAAAAACGAAAAGATAAAATTCATCTATGAATTTGGTGTTTTTGGGACCCCCTGGCTCAGGAAAGGGGACTTTGGCTAAGCTTTTGTCGGCTGAATTGAATATCCCCCATATCTCCACCGGAGATATGCTAAGGGAGGAAGCAAAGCTGGCTACCTTCTTGGGAATGAAAGTAAAACCTTTTATGGAGAAAGGCGAATTAGTGCCAGATAATATTATCTTGGAGGTGATGAAGGAAAGGCTCGGAAAATCGGATTGCCAGAAAGGTTTTTTATTAGATGGGTTCCCCCGCACCATTCCTCAAGCTCTGGGATTGGATAATATGCTAAAAGAGTTGACTAAAAGCATAGATTTGGTGCTAAAATTTGAGGTATCCGAAGATTGTGTTTTAAAGAGGTTGGGAGGGCGGTTGATTTGTTCTAAATGTGGAGCGGATTTTAATCTATATACTAAGCCTCCCCAGAAAGATCTGATTTGCGATGTTTGTGGAAGCCAGCTTTATCAAAGACCCGATGATGCCCAAGAGGTGATTTTAAACCGATTAAAAGTATATAAAGACCAGACCCTCCCCATTGAGGAATATTATAATAAGCAAGGTAAATTGAGAAAAGTAAATGGCGAGCTTGATTCTGGTTCGATTCTAATAAACGTTTTGCATATACTTCAATCAAAAAACCAATAACCCCGTGGTTTATGCGGTTGTTCTTTTTGGGGATTTGGGACGATTCGATAAAATAATAGGTGTAGATGATAAGTCTAAAAACGAATAGAGAGATAGAGATAATAAAAGCAAACGGCAGGATATTAGTGAAAACCTTGGAACTTTTAGAAGAGAAGATCAAACCAAAAGTAAAGACCAAAGAGTTAGATCGATTGGCTGAAGATTTTATCAAGAAACAGGGTGCCTATCCGGCATTTAAAGGATATCGAGGGTTTCCCGCCTCCATCTGTGTTTCCATAGATAACGAGGTGGTGCATGGCATACCTGGAGAAAGGGTGATAGAAGAGGGGCAGATCATTTCTGTAGACATCGGCGTTTTTAAAGATAACTACTATGCAGATGGAGCTTTTACCTTTGCGGTGGGAAAGGTCTCTGATCAGGCCCAAAGGTTAATTCAGATTACCCAAGAAGCTTTAAAGAGAGGCTTAGAATTTGTCAGAGAGGGAAGGTTTCTTTCGGACATATCTTATGCCATTCAGTCCTTCGTAGAGAAGAATGGATTTTCAGTGGTACGAGATTTGGTGGGACATGGAATTGGAATGAATATGCATGAAGAACCGCAGATCCCCAATTTTGGACCTCCCGGCCAGGGACCAATCCTAAAAAAGGGAATAGTCCTGGCTATCGAACCTATGGTAAATGCGGGTTCCTTTGAGATAGAAACAGAAGAAGATAACTGGACCATTGTCACTAAAGACGGATCCCTTTCTGCACATTTTGAGCATACCGTGGCGGTGACTGAAAATGGAGCAATGATATTGACCGAAAGTGAAAAGTTTTAGATAGTGGTGCGAATTTTGTGTCCTGAGGACAGGTGATTTTATGGCGAAAGAGGAAACCATCCAGGTCGAGGGTAAAGTTATTGAGCCTCTGCCCAATGCTATGTTCAGGGTGGAGCTGGAAAATGGACATCAGGTGTTGGCACATGTCTCCGGCAAGATGAGGATGCACTTCATCCGAATCCTCCCCGGAGATAAGGTGACCTTAGAGCTTTCCCCTTACGACCTCTCCCGAGGAAGGATAGTCTATAGGTATAAGTAGGCATCTAACAGTTAGGGTGGTAAACAATAAATAGTAACAGGTTACGATCTGTTTGAGAAAAATGTCAGATATATTCAAAGCTTAAAGGTGGAAGCAAAGTGAAAGTAAGATCATCTATTAAAGTTCGCTGTGAAAAGTGCAAGATCGTAAAGAGAAAAGGGATCTTACATGTGATTTGTAAGAATCCTCGGCACAAACAGAGACAGGGCTAAGAAGTTAGGAGGTAGCATTTGGCTAGAATTGCAGGAGTGGATCTGCCTAAAGACAAAAGAATTGAGATCGGGCTTACCTATATTTATGGGATTGGGCGTTCCTCCTCCCAAAAGATTTTGCAAGCTACGGGAGTGAACCCGGATACGCGGGTGCATAAACTGAGCGAGGAGGAGGTGGCAAAGCTCAGATCGGTCATCGAATCGGATTATAAAGTCGAGGGAGCCTTACGGGGAGAGGTCTCCATGAACATCAAAAGGTTAATCGATATTGGTTCGTATCGGGGTTTTAGACACAGGAGGGGATTGCCGGTCAGAGGGCAAAGGACCAAAACCAACGCCAGAACCAGAAAGGGTCCCAAAAAGACCATAGGAGCAAAGAGAGCTAAATAAAACCAGTTTAGAGTGAAGAGCATAGAGTAAAAAGTTTGGGGATGAAAATATTTTAATCTCTAAACTCTTAGCTGATACCACGGAGGATAGAATTGGCAGAAGTTGTAGAAAAGAAGAAGGTAAAAAAGAAACACCGAAGGGCGGAGGCCATGGGGATAGCTCATATTCAAGCCACTTTCAATAATACCATTGTTAGCATCACGGACCTTAAGGGGAATTTGATCTGTTGGTCGACCGCAGGAAAGATGGGCTTTAAAGGCTCCAAGAAGAGCACACCCTTCGCCGCCCAGCGGGCGGCGGATACCGCAGCCAGAGAAGCTCTGGAACAAGGAGTAAGGAAAGCAGAGGTGTGGGTCAAAGGTCCAGGATCAGGAAGGGAAGCCGCCATAAGATCCCTCCAAGCCGCAGGATTGGAGATAACTGCCATCCGCGATGTGACCCCCATCCCGCACAACGGTTGTCGTCCACCCAAAAGAAGAAGAGTGTAAAGAAACGCAAAGAATACGGAAAGATTTGGGAGTTGAGATGGGGAAGGTTATTATGGTAAGGACAAAGTTCGTTGGGGGTGGAAAGCTTTAATATGAATTTATCCGAAACGGAGAGGATAGATGGCAAGATATAGAGAAGCAAATTGTAAGCTTTGTAGACGAGAAGGGGAGAAACTTTTCTTAAAAGGCGCTCGCTGCTCTAGCGAAAAATGTGCATTTGACCGTAGAGCTTATTCCCCCGGGGAGCATGGGCGCTCGATGAGAAGAAAGGGATCCGAATATGCCCTCAGGCTCAGGGAGAAACAAAAAGTTCGTAGAATCTATGGGATCTTAGAAAGACAATTCCGAAACTATTTTCAGCGTGCGGCCAGGGAGAAAGGTATAACCGGACAAACTCTCTTAAGAATGTTAGAATGTCGACTCGACAATTTGGTCTATCGATTGGGATTCGCTCCCTCCAGAAAAGCCGCCAGACAGCTGGTTTTACACAGACATTTTTGGGTTAATAACCGAACGGTGAATGTCCCCTCCTATCAGCTCAAACCGGGTGATGTTATCACGGTAAGAGAGAAAAGCAGAAGCTTGGACCTAATCCATCAAGCCTTAAGAGAGGGAAGAGGTGCAGAATTACCTTATCTGCGGTTGGACAAAGCCCGCTTGGAGGGTGAACTCTTAGAGCCTCCCAAAAGAGAGGATATTCCAGTGATGGTTCAGGAACAACGGATCGTCGAGCTTTATTCCAAATGATCCCCGATCGAATCTCGTTTTTTAATGAATTCATAAAAAATAGTTAGAACAAAAATCTTGAAGAGTATTTTCTCTTTGTTTCCTTGAAAGGAGGAATCAAGGGATGAAATGGAAGAGTTTGCAAATGCCCAAAGATATCCAGATAGAAGAGGCCACCAGGACGGATAAATACTCCAAATTTACCATTGAGCCATTGGAGAGGGGGTTTGGGACCACGATAGGAAATGCCCTTCGCCGAGCTCTTTTGTCCTCCATTCAAGGGGCGGCGCCAGTAGCAGTAAGAATCGACGGAATTTTGCATGAATTCTCCACTATCCCGGGAGTGTATGAAGACGTAACCGAAATTGTGCTGAGCATTAAGAGGCTAAGATTGAAACTTTTGGGCGATGAACCTAAAGTTCTGCTTCTGGAGGCAAACAAGAAGGGTGAATTGACCGCAAAAGATATAAAAACGGATGGAGATATTCAGATTCTGAATCCGGATCTGCATATAGCTGAGCTCACCGAGGATACTAAATTTAAAATGGAGATAGATATCGGCATGGGGAGAAGCTATGTCCCCTCGGAACAGAACAAAAGACCGGATGCTCCGGTGGGCACCATATTTTTGGATTCGCTGTTCTCCCCGGTGCAAAAGGTCAACTGCGAGGTGGAAAACACTCGGGTGGCCCAGCGCACAGATTATGATAAGTTGATTTTAGAGGTCTGGACCGATGGAAGCTTGACCCCCGAAGATGCCGTCTGCTATGCCTCAAAAACCTTGAAAGATCACTTTCAGCTGTTCATAAAATTGGATGAGGAGCTGGAGATGGCGGAAGAGGAGGTGGAGGATGAGGAAACCTTAAAAATTAGAAATCTTTTGAAGACCAGAGTAGATGAGTTAGAGCTTTCAGTCAGATCCTCCAATTGTCTGAGAGCCGCCAATATCCAGACTTTGGAAGATTTGGTACAAAAAACCGAGCCGGAGATGCTTAAGTATCGGAACTTCGGAAGAAAATCGCTTACCGAATTGAATAGCGTCCTTGCAGAGCTGGGGCTTTCTTTCGGCATGGACATCTCCAAATATAAGGAGCTCCCGAAAGATAAATGAGCTTTGAGATTGGTGACGATTTTTGAATACATGCGTAGCCAAGCCTTTATGGCTTGGTGATCTAAAATATCTTAGATCCAAGATTTCAAGCGAAAGGTTGGTTCCTTTTTATGAGACATGGGAAAAAGACAAAAAAATTGAGCCGCACCAAAAGTCATCGCAAAGCCATGTTGGCTAATATGGCCGCTTCTTTATTTTTATATCACGTCATTAAGACTACGGAAGCCAAAGCCAAAGAGGTAAAAAAGCTGGCAGATAAACTGATCACCTTAGCCAAAAAGGGCAACCTTCATGCCCACCGCCAAGTATACGATGTGATCAAAGATAGAAAGTTGGTCAAGAAATTGTTTGATGAGATCGCTCCTAAATTGATGGATAGGGAAGGTGGTTACACCAGGGTTTTAAAACTGGGAACCAGGAGAGGAGATGGAGCTTCTCTTTCTGTGGTTAAGCTTTTGGTGGAAAAACCCGCATCCGAAGAGAAGGAAGGGAAAAAGGAAAAACATAAAAAAGAAACCAAGCCCAAAAAAGAAGTTGAAGCCAAAGCCGAGAAGAAAAAGAAAATAAAGGAAGAACCGAAAGAAGTCGAGAAAGAGGCAGAAGAACTTGAAGCTGAAGAAGGAAAGGAAGAAACCAAGAGCTTAGAAGAGCCAGAAGAGAAGGAGACATAACCAGAAAAACGAATAATTTGAAATTCAAAGATTTGCCATTTTTATTCCGATATTAAGTTTGGTAACCGCAGGTTTTCAAAACCTGCGGTTTTATTTTTTCGCAAAAACTTATTGACTGAGCCTCTCGTAACATGTATGTTTATTTTAACCAATTTCAAGGAGAGACAAATGTCCCAAGAAATTTTCCATAATCCCAAAGACTCCATATTCATGGAAACCTCTAAGCTTTTGAACTCAACTTTGAACTTAGATGAGCTTTTGGGCATAATCTTGGATTTGACCGCTAAGGTCATAGAGGCACAAGCAAGTTCACTTTTGTTCATAAGCAAAAAGAGGGGGGAGGCAGAACTTTACGTGTCTGCGAAAGCAAAACCTATAAAAAAATTATGCCTGAGAATGGGGGAAGGAATTGCAGGATGGGTGGCAGAGCATAAACAGCCGGTAATATCTAATGAAGTCAAAAAGGATCCTCGCTATTTTGCTAAACTGGAAGAGGAGATAGGTTTTTCTATAGACTCTTTGATCAGTGTGCCTCTTTTGAGAAGAGGCAACTTAATTGGGGTGGTGAGTGCCATCAATAAGCTTAATCAGAAACAATTCGACCAAGCCGATTTGGATGTTTTCCTCTCTTTAGCTGATCAGATCGCCATCGCTTTAGATAACTCTTATCTTTATAGAAAAGCCAAGCAAAAGACTTTGGAAAAAGAGACCCTACTGGAAGTGGAAAAATCTTTAAGCTCCTCCTTAGATTTAGATGAGGTCTTAGAGCTGATCTTGGACTCACTTTTGAAGGTGGTCAAATATGATGCCGCCGTAATTTTTTTGATAGACAAAAAGAAACAAGAGATCGAACATATTAAGGCGCGTGGCTTTGAGCCAGCCTTAGAGCCGGACTTACAGCTAAAGATAGGACAAGGCTTGGCTGGATGGGCGGCCCAGACCCAGAAGAGCTTGATTGTCCCGAATGTGAGAGAGGATCCTCGTTATATCGAAGCCAGAGTAGAAACCCAATCCGGAATGGTGGTCCCCATCATGACCAACCAAAGGATAATCGGGGTCTTCAGCATAGAGAGCAACAAACTAAATGCCTACGACGAGGATGATCTAGAACTCTTGGATGCCTTTGCCAGCTTGGCGGCTATTTCTATTGAAAGAGCCAGACAACATCAGGAGATTTTGGAGAAAAGAAAATTGGAGGAGGAGCTTTCCATCGCTCGAAGAATTCAAAAAACCTTTTTACCGGATAAGCAACCACAGATGCCCGGATTTGACATTTCTGGCATCAATATCCCCTCGGAGAAGGTGGGCGGAGATTATTATGATTTCATCCCCATAATTGAGAATCAAGTGGGAATTGCCATCGGCGACGTTTCCGGAAAAGGCATACCCGCGGCCCTGATCATGGCTTCTTTCAGAGCCAGCTTGATTGCCGAGATAAGGAACAACTATGCCATAAGAAGCATCATGTTCAAAGTCAACAACCTGCTTTTTGAGAGCACGGAATCGGACATTTATGTTACCGCACTATACGGGGTCTTGGATACCAAGAATAAAATTTTCACCTTCACCAATGCTGGTCATAATGCTCCCATCTTCAGGCATGCGGATGGAAGAATGGAATACTTACTGGAAGGGGGGGTGGCTTTAGGAACTTTTGAAAATTTAAAATACGAAGAAAGACCATTGGGACTTATCCCCGGAGACGTCATAGTCTTCTATACCGACGGAGTGACCGAAGCAAAAAACGAAGAGGAAGAGGAGTTTAAAACTAAAAGGCTTAAACAAGTTATAAACGATTCAAGCCATTTGAGTGCCCCTGAGATTCAAAATAAAATATACCAAGCGGTAAAAGATTTCACCGGCAATCTCCCCCAAGCCGATGATTTAACTATGATCGTAATTAAGGTTTTGTAGTCTCTTTCATCCCCTCTCCCCTGAGAGACTGTGTCATAATTCGGTTTTTTGTAGCCGCAGACTTTAGTCTGCGAAAACCGTTTGTTGAATTCCAACAGCTTACGTCCATATGGACGGCTACAAAGTCAAAACATGATTATGACACACCCTCTGAGGGGAGAGGGGAAGGGTGAGGGGGTAAGAAGTCGGAGTAGCGACATGCGAAGCATTCATACGAACTTGTGTCGCGTCCTAATTATAAAAACGCAGAGCAAACTCTGTTACTCCAAATTTGCCACATGTAGATGTTTTGATGATGATCGAGGTTATAGCCTATAATGGTGGGTGTTCGTAGTCGCTCGATTATGGTCATCAACTATTCAACTTGACATCCCTTGTAACTACATATTGTTCTAACTGACTTTAGTCAGGTTTAGGTGCTAACGCCCATATGGGCTGAGAACTGGATCTTGATCTTATGTGGAAGCAGAGCATGTTAACTTATTTGGTTGAAGACCATTATCGAGCTAAGAAATCGCCCAATCACCGCCTTTGTGCCGCCTCTGGCGGGGTAAAAGCGGTATAAATTGGGCAACTGCTTAGAATTTATCTTATGATTATCAAAAGGAATTTTATACTCTTTTTCATTTTAATGGTTTTTATCGGTTGTGTAGCTCAACCGCGCTACACCTCCCAACCCGTCGAAAAAAGAAGCTATCAGCCCCCCGAAGAGAAAAGTGAGAATAAAATAGACCAAATCAGAATGTCAGAAATAATAGAATCTCTCTTAGGAACACCCTATAAAGAAGGAGGGTTAAGTAAATTGGGATTGGACTGTTCTGGATTTGTGAGGGAGGTTTATAAAAAATATGCAGGGTTCAACCTTCCCCACAGCACCGAAAAGCTATTCAAATTAGTAAAAAAAGTGGATAAGGAAAATTTAGACTATGGTGATTTGGTCTTTTTTTCAGACTCTGGATTTTCACCTTCTCATGTAGGAATCTACATCGGGGAAGACAAATTCGTGCATTCCACAAAAGGATATGGCGTGATCGTATCATCTTTGGATGAGGAATACTATCGAAAAAGCTATATAGGCGCAAGAAGAGTAATACCTTGAAAAAACAGGTGAAAGGTGTTAGGAAAACCCTAAAAAACTACTTTAACCTTGAACCTAACACCTAACACCTTAGACCTTACACCTTACACCTATTATCTTATCATGACGCGCGCGGACATAAAGACCAAATTGGAAAATCTGCCTCCCAACCCCGGGGTCTATCTGATGAAGGATAAATCAGGCAGAATAATCTATGTGGGCAAGGCAAAATCTTTGAGAAATAGGGTTAGGGCATATTTCCAAGATACGTCCCCCTATCATCCCAAAATCTCCGCTTTGATTTCCAAAATCTCCGATTTCGATGTCTTAGCCACCGATTCAGAAATGGAGGCTTTGATATTGGAATCGAACCTGATCAAAGAATACAAACCCAGATATAATGTGAATTTGAAGGATGATAAAAGATACCCATATTTAAAGGTCACCTTTGAGACTTTCCCTAGAGTTCTGGTGGTGCGAAGGGTCAAAAAGGACAAGGCGAAATATTTCGGTCCCTACACCAATGTCAAAGCCATGCGCCAGACCTTGAGAATCTTAAGAAGAATCTTTCCGGTGAGAAGTTGTAATGTGGCTTTGCCTTCACCGAGGAAAATCAAACTCTGCCTGGACTTTTATATAAAGAGATGTTTAGGTCCATGCGAAGAAAAGATAACCGAGAAAGAATATAATGAAATTATCGACAATGTTTGTCTCTTCTTATCCGGCAGAAATGAGGCTTTGCTTTCACATTTGAAAGAAAGGATGGAGCATTATGCCAAGGTTGAAAATTTTGAGATGGCCGCCCAAATCAGGGATCAGATAAAGGCTTTGGACTCGGTGATGGAAAAGCAGAAGGTGGCAGATGTGGAGAAAGTCGATAAAGACATAATCGCCCTGGCGCGTGATAAAAAGGACGTCTTTGTGGTAGCTTTGCAAATAAGAGAGGGCATCCTTATCGGCAGACAAAATTTCCATCTTATAGCCTTTAAAGAGACCCAAGATAAAGAGATTTTGTCTACTTTTTTGAGGCAGTATTACATGCACTCTGTCGTTATTCCGCCTGAAATTATTCTGCCTATCGAGATAGATGATCAAGAGATGATCCAAGATTGGCTTATTTCAAAAAGGGAAGGAAAAGTGAAGTTTCTCATTCCCCAAAGAGGAGAAAAAGTCAAACTTCTGGAGATGGCAACTTATAATGCCCAGCTTTCATTAGATGAGCTTTTGCTCCAAAAATCTGAGGCAAAAAAGAAAGTTCCACCGGTGATAAAATCTTTGGAGAAGGATTTGTATCTGTCCACTTCTCCTCGAAAGATAGCCGCTTTTGACATCTCCAATTTAGGTCCTTCGGATGCAGTTGGCTCGTTGGTCTTCTTTGAGGATGGACATCCCAAAAAGAGCCAATATAGAAGATTTAGGATTAAAACCGTGGAGGGACAAGATGATTTCGCCATGATGGGTGAGGTGGTGAAAAGATATTTTGCTCGACTAACTGATGAGAAAAAGGAATTTCCGGACTTAGTTTTGGTAGATGGAGGAAAGGGGCAACTTTCTACAACCATCGACACCTTGAATACCTTGGGCATTAAAAGTCAAAATGTGATCGCCTTAGCCAAAAGATTGGATGAAGTATTTTTACCCGGTAAATCAGACTCCTTGATGATCCCCAAAAGTTCCGCTTCCTTAAAACTTCTTCAAAGAATTAGAAATGAAGCCCATCGTTTTGCCATCGAGTATCACCACAAATTGCGAAAGAAAAGAATTATCACCTCCGAACTGGATCAAATCTCGGGAATTGGTCCTGCCCGAAGAAAAATCTTGCTCTCACATTTCGGCTCAGTCGAAAGAATCAAACAAGCCAGCTTAGAAGAGCTATTGAAAGCCGAAGGCGTTAATAAGAAAGCGGCGGAGAATGTCTACAAGTATTTCCACCCGTAGCAGTCGCATTTATGCAATCACGCTCGATCTCATAAATCACCTGTGAGACATGCTTTCCCCTCACCTTAGTCCATCGACTTCGCTCAGGACAAGTCCTCTCCCCAGAGGGGAGAGGAGATAGAAGAAAGCAAGAAAGAAGTTCCCTCTCCCCCTGGGGGAGAGGGATAGGGCGAGGGGGAAAGCCTGATTTCACCGGGGTGGGAGAACTCCTGTTGTGCTCCCGCTAATGGTTCGACTTTGCTCACCGTAAAAGAATGTCAACTGGTGTTACTGACCTTACTGACGTTACTGACCTTACTGGCCTTTGTTTTCATAATTTTCATAGTTCAGTCTGCTCACCACAAATCCTTCGGCTACGCTCAGGACAAGTCTTTCGGCTACGCTCAAGACAAGTCCTTCGACTCCGCCCAACATAAATGGTTC
>Ga0315294_10002893_pt1 | contig 18665 bp, 16 predicted proteins | sample YL17G13_40_MG_FD_203626 | JGI IMG/M metagenome (GOLD analysis project Ga0315294, IMG submission 203626) | Sediment microbial communities from Yellowstone Lake, YNP, Wyoming, USA - YL17G13_40 | ecosystem: Environmental > Aquatic > Freshwater > Lake > Sediment | place: USA: Wyoming | collected...
ATATCCTTAGCGATGTTCGGCACCTTGACCGGGCCATCGCCAAAGGTACACCGGCGGTACAAATCAGAGTCCAGTCCCACCACTTCAAACCCCTCAGCCAATAGCATAGGCGTCAGAACCGAGCCGATATAACCTAAATGTCCCGTAACCAACACTCGCATAATTAGTCCCATATCTTCCAGGGTGCTTTGCCTGAATCCCACAACTCATTCAGCAGATTCTTGTCGCGAAGCATATCCATACACTGCCAGAAACCGGTATGTTTGTATGCCATCAACTGCCCGTCTCTGGCTAATCGCTCCATCGGTTCTCTCTCCCAATAAGTCTGGTCTCCATCAATATAGTCAAGAACGCCCGGCTCAAGCACGAAAAATGCTCCATTGACCCATCCTTCGCTGGTTTGCGGCTTTTCAGAAAACTCTATGACTCTATCGCCATTAATCTCGATGTGACCGAAACGTGCTGGCGGCCGAACTGCTGTTAAAGTCGCCAGTTTCCCGTGCGAGCGATGAAACTTCAGAAGCTCGTCGAGATTGACGTTCGAGACGCCATCGCCCCATGTCAGCATAAAAGTCCCGTTGCCGAGATAAGGAGCAATCCGTTTTATACGCCCTCCCGTCAGTGTTTCCAGGCCTGTATCTATAAGGTCCACGGTCCAATCCGGATGCCGCTCAACACCGTGCACCCGCACATCGCCCTGCTTAATTTTGACCGTTAGATTGCTGTGAAGTGCTGAATAGTTTATAAGATACTCCTTAATGCACTCTCCTTTATAACCCAGAGCGATGACAAATTCTTTGTATCCATAGTGATAGTAGTGCATCATAATATGCCACAAAATCGGGCGGCCTCCGATTTCAACCATCGGCTTGGGCTTGACAACAGTCTCTTCGGCGAGACGTGTCCCTACACCACCAGCAAGAATAGCGACTTTCATAAGTTTTTCCCTCCTGAAGTTATTGTTATGATAGATGAACCAGTCTATCCATAACCGGCCACAAGGCCGCAGGCAAGCGAGACGCAATGGGGCAGCGTCCGAAGTCCGGGCTGCCGGCGAGTATAATTGCTTTAATAAGGTGTTTACTATACATTTAGTTTTGGTCCTTGGCGTCGGGAACAGTTACATTTACCGATTTGCGGAATAATTTGTTCAATCCGGCTCGCAAAATAGCTTCGAGGCTCAACTTTATGAATATTACGTTTGTGACAAGGTATCTTTTCCACATTCTCCGCGGTTCCTGAATGAGTCTATATAGCCATTCGAGGCCAAATTTTTGCATCCATAGTGGAGCGCGTTTGGTAACGCCAGCAAGGACATCGAAGCTGCCTCCAACGCCATGGCAAATCGGGACATTGATATGGCTTCGCCATTTTTCAAGAAAGATTTCCTTTTTTGGTGAACTAATTGCCACGAAAAGGATGTCCGCAGAGCTTTTATTTATGTTCTCTATGACGTTGTATTCTTCGGGCTGGCTGAAATAGCCATCTCTGTAACCTGCTATGCGCAAACCAGGATAAGTTTTCTTAACAACCTCAACCACTTTTTCCACAACTTCCGGCTTAGCTCCTAAGAAATAGACGCTATAGTTCTTTTCAGAAGCTCTTTCTAACAACCTGTACATTAAATCGATGCCCGCAATTCTTTCCGGCAGGGGGTCTCCCAACATTCGAGAAAGCCAGACCAGCGGCATACCATCGGCCAGCACCAAGTCTGCTTTGTTAAGGCCGGCGCGCAAGACGGTGTCTTTTTGAATATTGACAATTTTGGCGACATTCACAATTCCCACCAGAAGCTTTTCTCTACCGGCAATACACTGGTCAGCAATACCTATCACCTCGTTCATTCGGAGTGCGAATACATCGACTCCAAGCAATTTCACGGTAGGATATTTTGAGGACAGATTCATAATCCGTTTAAGCCTCCGAGCGATAATCAGCCCAGGCGTAAAGAATCCAACCTAAATGATAAGGACGGCATTCGCGGTTGATACGGAAACCGAAAAAACACTTGCCCGCAAGGCGGTGCAGCGACTGCAAACCAGCGACGGAAAGAAATCCACGAAGGATACGTGAGATTTTCACTGGCTCGCGTTTTTCAATGTCTCTCCATATAATTCCGGTGTCATCCAGAATCAGGTTTTCATTTAATTCATTGTTTCCAAAAGACCAACGTAAACCAAGTTCAATCTTCCTGCGGTGGTTCAGGCCGGTCAGCCGGTCGTTTGCCATTATAGCCATAGGCGCCATTGCATCCTGGTGGACAGAAAAGACCGGGTATTCTTCGCAGACTCTTCCTTCTGCTGTGTCGTAGTGCCACCACCATTGTCCAAGGTGCCCCTGAAGCCGGCATATTTGCTCTGCAGCTCTGGCGGCAAGCTCGGTGCTGTGTTTGTCATCAAAACACCTTCCATACGTGGACAACGCAATAATTGGATAAACCTGGTCGGCAAAGCATGCCACGCGTTTACCTATAACCTCTTTAAGACCTGTACGATTATGCCTTCGAAAAAGATTGTGCTGCGGCTTAAACAGGGAAACCAGGCGATTCTTAGCCTCCCTTAATAACGGCTCAAGGCAGGATTTCAGGTCATTGTGCTCCAACAGGGCCAGCACACAGGCTTGAACAATCCACGCAAGCTCAACCGCATTGCATAGGTCCGCCTGGGCCTGCCATCCCAAAGACAATGCTCTTGCGAATATGTCGCAGTTGTCTGCTTCACTCGTGACCCCTGCCCAAAGAGCAAGTGCAAAATCACCGATGTGGGTAATTTTGTCGTGGTTATCTGCTATTTTTGGCCAGAGTATAGGCAGGGTTGTCTTATCCTTCGGATGGTATCTAATCCACTGCGAAATACCGATTTGGCTTATCGCAGCGTACCTTAAACTAACACCTTTTAGCTGCCAATTGCCTCTGGAGTCGAGGCCTGTAGAATAGGGCAGGTCGTTAGAGGTCTGGGGATAGAACCGCCTGAGCCCTGTCTTTGCTGTGTTGGACAGCGATTTAACCATCTGTTCGAAACTTATGTTCTGGTAGCTATCGCAAGGGGATTGACTCATATTGTCTTCCAAATCGCAAAGGGGCTAATCTAATCTTTGTGGTAAAGTGCTGATTGCCACAAAATGTTCCCTGGCATACCAGGGTAACGGCTGGACTCTTCTGGTCGTAAGCGCCGCTAAACCAACCCAAAATGGGGTCTTCGCTTCCGGTATAAATCCCGCACCTGAGCATATCGTCTGCAACCAGCTCAATCGCCTGACCCGAGTTTGTTATTTGCCATGTCTTATCGTCGATTTTTTCCACGCGGCACCGCGGCGATAAATGAAAATGCTGTTCGATTTTGTGAGAAGCTCTCATTTCCAAATAATCATCAATGATTATGATTTTTTTGTTTTTATGAAGGCGTATAGCTCGCCGGTGAGTGACAGGGTCCTGCAATTTTTGATAGCCATTGTGCCAGCCGGATACTTCGTCGTATTGCTCATTGCTGACCCGCTTGTCAACAAATGAATTCGCCTTATGGGTCCAGAGGAATGGGCCGGCCATTTGTGATTGGTCCTGCCCATCAACTACGATAGTGTTATGGGCCGCAGTCGAACGAAAATAATTTCGATAGGGATTATTCGCAACATAGGTATAGGTTCCGGGGTCTATAAAGAATTCCCGGTCGTGAGCGTGGAGTATGAAGCTGAGGCAATCAGCATGTCCGTGAGCTGCAATAGCTCCAAAGCCCAATGGTCCGCAATCGAAGAATACTGTGGTTTTATCCTCATTGGTGCCATTCAAAATATAATAGCCGCCCTGGTCAAATTTGTTCCTGGGCAGCGTAGTTTCAGCGGTTGGAGTCTCGAACTGGTCCTTAGCTTTACTGCCCAACAGCCAAAATGAAACTTCATCAAAGGTTTTTGCTTTTTCTCTGAAGTCGTTTCTTTTGAACAATATGGCTGACGTAGCCAGGATTGATTGAACAGGGTTGCAATCGGTTTCTGAAAGTGGTACTGCTTTACCATTGTCACTGTCACCAATGTTAGGTACCAGACAATCTTTATCCGCTATTGCGGCAAGAAAATCGGCGCTTTTCTCGAGCATTTCCCAATACTGATTGGGAAATTCGATATTGTTAGCCTTAGCCAGCAATGCAGCCAAGAGGAAAAAATTGAAAGCGAATATCTGGTAGTGGACCGTTTGTTCTTTATTGACGCCATCCGGATAATGCTGGCGAGAAATCTCTTTTAGAAGGATATTATAGGCTTTCCGGCGATGGGTCTTCATTTTCTCAAGATGGCTGAAGCATACGCCTGCTATAAATATGCCTGCGGCTTCTGCCACAAGATGATTATTTGCAGACGAATAGCCCGCGTAATTCTTTGTCACAAAATGCACGTGGCTGTTTACTATCTGCTCTATTAGTCCGCAGGCTCCGGGATGGTTTTTCAAGTATTGTTTCAGAAAAGCCGTTATCCAACTGATGGAAACAAGCCTGATGCTCGCTTCCATCGGCATTATCCAGTTGACACCCAAAAGATAGGGAGACTGCTTAACGAAACCATCTATCTGCTTTATAACTTCCTCGGCATATTTTTCCTCTTTGGTAAGATAATAGGCTTTTGCTAAAGTAATTAAGTGCTGTAATCGCGGCAATTCCCAAAAGTATTTGAAGTCACCGTACGATTTGCTATCGCGGTAGTCCATCCACGGTCCGAACAGCAAAGGCGTGTTTATGGCCTTTTTATACTCACGATTCCAGTTGATTTCTTCACCGAGGTTAATCTCACCCAGCGCCAAATAGTTGTAGCGATGCTGCAAAAGCTTCTCAGCGGCAAGAATGGTGCCATTAACCCAGTTCTGCGGAACATATTCAGGCCGTATGTCTGAAAGACCGTAAAAATTAACGCTATCCATTGTTTGAAATATTCGTGATGAGCTGACAGGACCTTTCTGGCATCGCAACTGCCACCGCTTGTGCATAAGCCCGGCATAGATTTGCCACGATAGGCGTCTTATGCGCCAGAAAATTTCCCCAAGGCACATTGTTCTTAATCTGCAATAGTACCATGAAATCTTCATAAGAGAGGTTTTTCGGTGGTTGCTCGGGCCACAATCCTTTTATTAGCTCAAGTCTTTTTCGATAACGGCCTTAATTTGGGCAACCTTGTTGTCCCAGGTTTCATTCCGGACTCTTTCGCGGCGCTGCTGCTGTTTGGCCGGGTCACGTTCCTCGACTGCCTTGCGGATGGAGGATACAAAACCGTCATAATCTGCTGCAACATAAACTATATCACGGTACGGTTCTACTTCAGGGTAATATGTTGAAACAACGGGTTTACCCAATGCCAGGTATTCTTTGATTTTGATCGGGTTGCAAAACTCTATCCATCTGCTTCTATTCCAGGGCATAATTGCAACGTCAAACTCTTTTCCGTAGAGTGGAATCTGTTCGTAAGGTTTTTGACCGAGGAAATGCACGTTTCCAAATCGCGATAAGCCGCTTACATCAGCCGAAATAGATCCGACAAAGACGAATGACATATCCGGCAATTTTTCTGCGGCAAACTTCAGCAGAGCCAAATCAGAGGTTTTGTCGGAAACATCCCCAAAAAAGCCGATTATTGGCCTGGGTATTTTTGCAATATCCTCAGGTGTATGGTTAGACTTTGCGGCATTGGCAAAAAGGTCAAAGTCCACGCCGTGGCCTATGAGCATTGAGTTCTTGTTAATATTCAGTCCCTGTTGCCACAGTGCTCTATTTACGTACAAGACTAAGTTCGCTGACCTTGCCAGACGGTCATCCAACGAGGTGATATAAGACTTATTTGTCCCCGGCATCTCCTCATATAGGTCTGTTCGTTCATAGATTAAATATTTTTGTCCAAGCGATTTGGCGACTTCGAGAGCCGGCGGGCATCCGATGTAAAAAATGGCCTCTCTAAATCCCAGTAATATCATCGCGAGTTTGACTTGCAGAAAAACTGAAAATGTATTGAGCTTTCTTCCGGCGGAGCTGCCAAGAAACGGCAGTGACAGGGGGCTGAGCACATACATTCCATTTTCCGCTTTCTTTATGAAACGGCTTATACTGCGAAGCTTACGGAGTATCTTTTTTGCGGCATTTCTATCTTTTTTGAAAGATGGGATACGCATTCCCAATGAGTTGATGAATAACACCTTGTAGTTTTTTGCCAGCCGTGTCATCACCTGCGGACAGAACAGGCCTCTATTGTGATACCACCAGTCGCAACCGGCAAAACAGACTATTTCCTGCCTTTTTTGGTTCATTTCGATCTATAAAAACCATCGAAGTCGCGTAAAACGCTGTTTCTCACAACTTTCTCTTGATGGTCATCGCAATATAACCGCGGCTCGTCAAAAGTAGGGCTTACTATGACGTAATTCCATGTCATCGGGCACTTCCGTTAGGAGACTCGCATACATTCAGATTTCCGTGCTTTTCTATACAGGCGATAAACCCGTTCTCCGAAATGGACAATACTCCTTGACCATAAATTCGGGCATATCTCAAAGACAGGAATCGTGACATCTGTACCTCCCGTTCCTTTTTTGAAATGATACCCCCCGGGATTTTTTTCGGGGTCGATGCCACAAAGGTCATAGAATCGACAACCCTTTTCCTTTGCCTTTTGAATAACTGACCACTGGGCCAGATAAGACGCTTTGTTCTTCAAGCCCGAATCACTTGTGGCCCCAAGAACCCACACGCAGGTATCCCCAAGAAAAGTCGAGACATGTCCGGCAGTAGGTAGTTCATTTTCATAAACAATGCTGACAAGAAATCGTTCGTCGCCACTTAACAATCGCTGGACTTGATAATAGAAGTTGGCATCCAAATCTACGTCGAACATTTTCCGGTCGATTAACTCTTCATAGAGCCGACAAAAAACAGAAAAAAGTGAGTCATCGGTACCCGTTTTTATAATTAAATTCCTTTTTTCCGCGTTGTTGAGTTGATTACGCCACTTTTGGTCAAATTGTTTTCGAGTTACTTCAAGTGGCGGAGAAATATCGAGAACGATTGTTCTATTATGATGTAATTGATTTGGCTTGGTAAAACCAATCTCCAAAAATATCTGCTCCTGACGGTCTAACAACATATTTGATGACGGAAATGGCTGAATACGCAATACGAGTTTTTTCCCATCGACATACCGTTCTACTAACGCTGATAAGACTTTCTGTAAGCGTTCAGCATCGAACTGGTCGTTTCGTCTGACTAATGGGCCGCTATTGATATATGCTATCCCTGTTCGAAATATCGGGATTTTTTTAATACGTACATCGGCCAATCCAATCAAATCATCCCCTTCATAGATAGCCGTATGTTCACTATGAGCGCCGACTCGTTGGGCACATGCAACACCAAAATCCCAAAGCTGGCGGTAGTTGTAATCCATAAAGGTCGGGGCAAGTCTCTGCCATTCGTCACGATTGATAGGTCTGATTGTTGTTGTCATAGTATTATCTGTCCAGAATATTGGCGATACGTTGTCTTATAAAACGAACGAACCGCCGCCAGGGATAGAGCCATGTATAAGCCCCGGAACAAGTCAATAAAAACTCAATCTTCCATACATCCGGCGACATGGAAAAACGACCCGTCACCGGATCTTCAGACATCGGATTTACCGGTTTTGCATCCACTGTATAAATCCTCCTGTATCCCGCTTCTCGTGCAGTGCGAAATACCTCTTGATTATACGAGCCAAAAGGAAGAGCCAAATCTTCAATAGGATTACCGAGCAACTGTTCAAGTTGACGCTTTGAATCAATCAACTCTTTTTTCAATTGGTCAGGCCTAATTTTCGCAAGATAAGGATGAGTCAATGTATGTGAACCGATGCGTATCAGCGGGTTCTTCGATACGGCCACAAGCTGCTCGGCCGTCATAGTTATTTCGGTTGACTCCGGATGCCCATACGGCAGTTCCCAGCGAGGCAAATAGCCGAGGTTGTCCGCCACAGCGAAGATGGTGGCAGGTATTTGATACTGTTCGAGAATAGGCAAGGCATTTTCCATCAGATTAGCAAAGGTGTCATCAAAGGTCATACTCACGTATGGCAACTTTGCGCAGGACGATGTGCTGGCTCTGCATTTGGCCAAATCAACCACTCGAGACCGAATCTTGCTCATCTGCCAGGCAAATCGCTCCCGTTGTTTGGCCGAGACGCCATGATAACATAGGACAACAACACCATCCCTGCGGAATCGCCCGAACCCGGTCAAGACGGCCCATCCCAACGCGCACATCATGTAAACCAGCCGAACCACCAGGCCTTTCCGCGAGTATGGAGTTGGCCAGTAGGAGCCGTGGCAACCGAGGCCAAGCCGCTTCCTAAGAATCGCTCCATGTTTCACGGGCTATCTCCTTGGTCGCCCTGGTTGTGACTGCGCCCTTGTTCATTAAGAGGTCCTCCCACCGTACCAAACAGCAACGTGCGCCCTTCAAGTACGTCCATGCAGTGGCGGCTGCCCGTTTCCTCTCGCTTCTGTTCAGCACCGCCACAATGGCCCAATAGGGAACTCGGAGAAGAAAGAACAGGGCTGTAAAAAAGCAGGCCAATCGAAAAGACAGAGCGTCTCTGTGTTTCTTTATGAACATCAGCCTCGCGCCGTGAAGTTGAAGCAAAAAGGCGCTGGCCATATGTTTAGTTGTCTGGCCTCCATAATGGATTATCTGGCCATCAGGAGTGAACATAATCTTCCAGCCGTTTTTTTTGAAGCGATAACACCAGTCAGGGTCGTCGCCATACATGAAGTACATCTCGTCCATAAGGCCCACCTGTTTTATGGCTTCATTACGCACCAAAGAAAAGCACCCGCATATAGTCTCTACTTCTCTAACATCATTATAGTCCCACCAGGTCATTTCTTCTCTTCCAAAAAACCTACTTTTAGGAAAGATTTTATAAAGATGCGTTGCAGCCAACAACATATTCAAGGGAGACGGATACATAAAACAGTCTCTTTGAAGGGTACGGTCGGGATTCAACACTTTACAACCGACTACGGCAGCCTGTGGGTGCTCATCGGCAAATTTGACCGTTTTTGCTATTGCATTATCGAGGACGATTGTATCGGAGTTAAGAAGTAAAACGTATCTTCCCTGGGCTACCTCGATCCCTTGGTTGTTGGCCTTGATAAAGCCTTTGTTTTCTTCGTTTCTTATTACCTTGACTTCGGGAAACTCTTTGGTCACCATTTCAACGCTTCCGTCTTTTGACGCATTGTCAACATAAATGACCTCAAAATCTACTCCTTTGGTCTGGTCATATACCGACTTTAGGCAGTCGTAGAGCAACTTACGAACATTCCAGGCAACGATGATTATCGACACATCCATTGAATTTTCTACCTTGCGATTAGTTTCTTGAAAACTCTGATGTTAAAAAATTGGTCATTGTCGTAATCTTCGAAATGAGTTTTATGTTCATATAAATGCTCGATTATATCTTCTATTGTGTGTCGCGGCTGAAAACCAAGATGCGTTTTAGCTTTCTCCGCTGTAACTTTATAATTTCGGTAATCCGCAACGTTCTTTATTTCTATATCTATTTTCCCTCCTATCAGCTTTTCCATCTCGTATTTTACCATGTCACCAACCTGGCCGACCGTGTAGTTGCCCGATGCGATATTAAAAACTCCACTTAAGGAATAATCTGCCTGGACAGCCCTCAAGTATGCTGTGGCCGCATCTCTGATATCCAGAATAGGCCGCCAGATTGATGGATTGTCCACCGTGATTTTTCGTTCAGTCATGGCGAACTTGAACATTGTGTTCACGATTAAATCCAGTCTCATTCGCGGGCTGAATCCACAGACAGTGCCTTGCCGTAGTGCTATAACCGAGAAATTTTTATCTGTAAGCTGCAGCACTCCTCTTTCGCCCTGCAGCTTTGATATTCCATAAGGGTAACCGCATGTCACAGGGCTTTCTTCGTTGTATAGCTCGTTGACTGTGTATCCATAAACAGAACAGGATGATGCATAAATAAATCGCTTTACGCCGGCCTTCTTCGCAAGGAAAGCCATGTACGACGGCAATGCTCCATTGAAGATAAAATTCATAGAAGGGTCGAACTCAGCCATTGGGTCATTTGAAAGACCGGCCAGAAACACAACCTGCTCGTATCCTTTCAGATCTTCTTCCCTGCACTTGAACAGGTCCTTTTGAGCGGCTTTTACAGTTTTCGGCAGGTGATTGCCGAACCACATCAAATCAATAACTTCAACATCGTATCCACGTTCAATCAAAACCGGCACTAAAAACGTGCCTATATATCCGGCTCCACCTGCAACTAAAATCCTCATTTTTTCACGCTCCTATTAAGTAGACTCTTCTTGAATTATTTCATTGTATTTTTCGCAATTAAGTGACGTATCTTTCGGCACAGTAAAACTAACGTCGTTTACAGATAATTTGCCTATTTCTTTAGCGGCATCTAGGCTTTTTGCGTAGCCATACACTGTTTTTCTTTTCCCGCTCACGTGAATGACACCGCTGATGTCTTTGTCAAGCAGCTTGGCGATTTTCCTTGCGATGACTGCGACGCTTTCTCTGCTTGTCCATTGGTCAACAAAGGCCTTTGGGTAAGGGAAGACGTTGGGCCCGAATGTCGTTCTTATGATAAGAGATTTGTCATACATTCTTACTGCACATTCGCCGCCTAACTTTGACCAGGCATATTTATTAACCGGGTAAACAGGGTCGGTTTCTTTGTAATTACCTTTGTCCCCTTTGAACACGTAATCCGTCGAAATGTAAATCAACCGGATGTCAAATTCCATACACAATTTCACAACAGTTGAAGTCCCGACAATATTGACTTCAAGGGCCTTGAGCGGGTCCTTTTCTATCGAGGGTGGCGAGGTGAACGCCGCCGCGTGAATTATTAAATCGCAGCCGTTCGACTCCACATACTTTTTCATTTGTTCGTAGTTGGTAACATTGAACTCTTTTGAAGAAGGATAGTCTATGTCAGGTCGTATTTTCCTGAACTCCGACCCTAATAGTCCGCTGCCTCCCGTAAAAATAATCTTTGAGCTGCTGCTCACTTGCTAATTCTCCTGAAATTTTACAGCTTTCCGTAGATAAAATTATCAGAGCGTGCGTCTTTGTGCCAGGCGTTGACCGACAGCCCGTTTTTGTCTTTGTCCGTTATCAAGCTGGTTGTCGGTGCGATTTTGTCATATAGCTTTTTCAAGCTTTCATCACACAGCGACCAGTCGATATCCTGTGCCAGAGGCGAGATACCCGCCTCACAGCCGGGGCTGTATTCACCGGAGCAAAAGTATTCGATAAGAGTATCCTCCGGAAAGAAGTTGCCGTGGGCAAATCCCGGCGGGACCCAAATCCATTCACTATAGTCGGCCTTGCTGTCGGCAGGCATATCATAGAGGATAATTTTGCCGAATGTGGGAGAGCCTTTTCTAATGTCCAGAACCATATCCACCATTCTTCCAACCATGGTGCGCACCAGTTTTCCCATATATGGATTCCACTGGAAATGCAGGCCGCGTACCGTTCCTTTTTCTGAGTAGCTTTCATTACACTGTACGAATTCCACGTCCTTCATAAATTTCACGTCTATATGATTCTTAAAATCGCTTTTTTTATAGTGCTCTGTAAAATATCCTCTATGGTCACAAAAACGAGCGAACCTGATTACCTTTATGGGTTCGATTTGTAATGTTTTTGCTGAGAGCAATTTCATTTTCGTATCCTGTCAAATGCGTACATAATATTATTCTATGCCGGATATTGGTGTCTGGTATTGTCTGTGCCACGGTGCAACGGGAAATCAGGCGCACCTGAGATTCAATAAACAATTTTTCTAAGAACAGGAGTCTTAGATATAAAGTACCTTTGCGCCGCAATAGGTACGAAGATTCCGCTTAGTAATAGTACCAGGCACATTAGTAGAAAGTTCATATTGTCCCAGAACCCATATTTTTGTATGAGAGCTCTGGGCAGGCCGATTGCCAGCGTATTCATCAGGTATATGGGGAACGTGTACTTGCCAAGCAGTCTCAGCAAGGATGATTCTTTGAAAACTCCCCACCGGACAAGTGAATGAAGGGCGGGCAGCGAGATTAATCCTACTATTAGTTTCGGCATTTCCATTTGGAACGCAAATATTAGAACTCCTGCGAAGGCCGGAAGAAACGCCCAGAAATATCCATCGAGCAGTCTGTAATACGGTTCGAGATAGCGGGCGACGTAGCCGCCCAGAATGAATACAAACATATACTCGAAGACCTGTTCGAGGGCAAAGTAGGACGTACTCGGAACAAAATGAAGTGCAAAGGCAAAAATCAGCAGAAGCTCAAGTTTCTGCCTGAACAGTTTCAGCAGCAGGGGAAGCGCTAGAAAATAAATAGACACAACGTATATGTACCATAGGCTGCCGCAGTAACTGTATCTGGGGCGTATCAGGACGGTGATAAAGTCGCTCAAACCGCTCACCGGGCGCTCCACATAAAGGAACCTGGCGGCTGCAAATTTGCTCGCCCAAACCACTAATGCGAACAGCAGGTATGCCGGCACGAATCTGAGCAGCTTTTTCTTTACGAAATTTGCGCAGTCGGCAAAGGTGCCGAGGTCGGGCAATGTGTAAAACGTAACCAGCCCTGTGAGAAACATAAAAAATGGCATGTGAAACTTGTATATCACGGCGTTAAGCCGAAAGTACCATTCATTGCCCGCAGGCACCTCATTAATAAAAAGATGCCCGATGACTACAAGAGATATGGCCAGGCCCTTTGCCCTATCTACGTCGAGCAAGCGCTCTCTATTCATAGGGTTTGAATCCTTCTACTGCTCGCCAGTCTATCAATTCGGTGTATGGCGATATTGCTGCTCTTGGCTTTCTCGAATCCGCGGCAATTAGGGAACCGCCAATTCCGAAAATGATGCTACATCAGGAGGGCAAAAGTCCAAAACGTAGCTATTCTCAAGCCGGCGACCGCGCACAAAACGCTCTGTGTATTTCCCACGGTCAGCTGTGCAGTTAACCATCCCCGCTCTGCAGCTCCAAGCTCCATATGGACGACACTATTCGTTGTATCTACATAATTCCCACGTCAACTCGTCAACAAAATCGCTTTTCCGTGCATTGAAACAATTCTGTGAAACAGCTTCGGGTTCTTTACACTAACACAGAGTCGTGTTTGTCAGCCCGTGGTTCGGAGAACACGATTGCGCACATCTGGGAAAACAAGAGGATGCACTGATTATTCCCAGAATGGAATAGAAAAGAGCTGGCATTTGTCCGAAAAAGCTGACTCCCTGCCATACTGCTATTACGCCCACCAACGAACTTCCCAAAGACCAGTAGACAGATTGTAGTTCCTTATCTGTTGTTTCCCTGAACGCGCGGACAAGAGCACGAAACGCTGCTGCAAGGACCGAACAGAGAGCTATTATGCCAAGAAGACCATACTCCATCCCCGCCAAAATAAATTCATTGTTACAATCGGTGTGCGATTCCCCAGTTTTTTGTCCCCAGCCTGGGTCCTGTCCCCCATAACCAGTCAGCCACCACTGGCCAAAATCTTCTGTCGCTAAATCTACCAGTCTCGCCCGCTGCCACCAACTGCCGCCAGTAAAGTCCATGTAGTTATACAACACGTGATAAAAAGGCCTGTTGCTTATGATTCCAACGACTATGCATGAACCTATCACGGCTATAAGCAGGGGCTTGGTCCAACGCTTGTATTTTTCCAGCACCAGGCAGACAAGCACAACAAGTAGCATTCCCCACGGCCCACTGGACATACTGCTAAAAGCTCCGAGGATGGCTATTCCTGACAACGGGTAGGCCAGCTTCCCCCAACGATCTCGTTGGTGTCGTAAGACCCAGACCAATGGCAGAAACATAACAAAACAGGCACCAAACATAATAGAATGTGCAAAAGGACCATTAGCCCGCCCTAATCCCCAACGACCCTGCACATAATACGACTCGCGTTTTGCCCCCCAGGGGACAAAACGTTTGAGATCAAGTAAATAATACTTTCCGCTAACAGATTCGGCCACACCCAATATTGCCAAAGCTGCCAGAGCAACAGTCGTAATCTTCACGAACGATATTAGAGTAGTTTTGTCCGTGACTATTAAACGTGCGACAATATAAGTAAACCAAGTGTCCATTACAAAACCTCCGCGATTCTCCAAAGCAGCCTCAAGTGAAGGATAGGCAAGACAATAGATACTAACGTACACCACCATACTTAAGGCAACCACTGTGTCTAATTGAGACCAGACAAACTTACCGCGTATTCGATTATCGCACAAGCACCGCATGAGCAATACAGCAACCACGATTCGCCCAGCCGATATGTCTATTGTACCGATGCTTACTCTCAGATAGTCGGGATACCAGACCAACACCGCAATATAGGCGGCCAGAGCATAAACGGGACGCAGTAATAGAACCAATATTGAGCCAAGAATACCGATTGCTAATGTAACACCTTGCATATATCCTTACTTGTCAGATACGCCCACACTGACATCCAATGCAAAAGCTATTTGGTCCGATAGCTTCCATCTGATTTCTCTCCGTTCTGCTCAAAGGGATATTTTCACTGCCGAAAGTACTGCAAGTAATCTCAAAGGACAAAGCCCGAAAAAGAGCTCCGGCAGATTAAGCCTTGACTATCTCAATCTATAACAGTCGCTTAATTTTCCGCAAAACCTTGTAGGTTAGCTCAGTCATACCCTCATTTACCTTTATTTCAGCGACAGACACACGCCTAAGCACTCTGGGCTTTGACTTCAACCTGACACGCGCGTTATATTTACGGTACACTACTGTATTCTGAAAAGCTGAGGACCATCTTGCCTGTTGCCTCGGAGAAATCTCGAGACCCTCCAACACATCCAGCCAACTCAAAGGCATATATTCGCGATTCTTTCCGTGTCCGCTAAAGAGAACGACCGGACGCCTCTCACAAACATGAGACTGGATGTGCTCTTGAAGGTCGACCACCAACGTACCAATAGCACGCCAGATCAAGAAATCGATCGGAACCGGAAAGTCGTATGTGAACTCGTTGTCTACAATGTACCATTTCCCGGTCTTCTCATCAACCAAAATATTATGGGGTACGCAATCGACGATTCCGCAACAGAAACACCGCAGGGGCTTGCGGATTTCACGATGCGCGATTCCCATTTCTTTCATAAATTCCTGTGGGATACACTGTGTTGCAGGTAGTTTCGACAGAAATCGCAAGTACTCATCTATCCAGAATCTTCCAAATCCCGAATCACCATTGCTAATTGCCTCAGCCATTAAGTCAACTATTGTCGGAAATGCCATGTAAGGGTATATTAAACTATTACCATCCAACCTCCCCGTAACCACCTCTGCCTCGTCACCGAAATACTTCTTTGCGATAGCTTCTCGGCCAACGATTTCACGCAGGAATTTCGCGCTGCTATCATTATCTGCACTCAGGACAAACAGTTTTTCTCGGCTGTTCTCGCATATTTGTTTGTTTGTTCTGAACTCGCTTTTTCTCGCCATATTTGCGCCAATAAAACGCACACACCGGGTTTCTCGGCGAATCTCTTCGGGACGGGCAATAACCAGAAAGGAGTTTGCAAACTCGCCAAACAGTCCTGCATGTGTTAGAGTTTTTCCCAGTCTTTTCTCCGATATAATTTCCTTGCGGCGTTGCCTCGCAGTATTTGCTGGAAATAATCGCCAAATGGAGTCCAAATCTGTCGGCGTAATCTTCTCCGATATAACCTGTTGTGGCATCTTGTAGTCGGGCAACGGATAATACCATTCTAAACTCAAAAAACCAGCGGCATGTAAAATGTCAGTAAGTTCCTTTTTGCTGAAGGTCCGGACCTCATTGGGATAGGGATAATTATATATCGATTCAAAAACTCTACCCGTGTGGTCCTCCTGAGCCCCACATATATATTTGAGACCGATCTTGTTCTCAATTGCCAATATTAACACCCCACTTGGATTCAACATCCCTCTCAGCCTGGTTAGGAAAGATTCGTGTGGGTTTTCTCCCCCGTAAAACTTGCCGGCATATTCAAGAACACCAATCACAGTAATAAGGTCAAATTTCTTATCGCTCACAAAATCCTGAAGTCCTCCAACAATTACCTCGAGGTTCGAGCATTGAGAATGTCTCATGGCCGTAATCAAAGCTCGCTGCCTGCTGTATTCCAAGGCCGTTACTTTATCTAATTTTTGGCACAGAAGCCCCGTTAACGCCCCGCAACCTGCTCCGACTTCGAGGACCATTCCTTTGGGGTCAAAGGGGAACCATTTCAAGAGATTAAGACGAAGCGGCGAGAGGTGGTATTCTTCCGCCCAAGAGGCAAACCTCGCTTCTTCGGCATGTGCACCGTAATTCGGGTCATCCTTAAACTTCATATACAGCCGGTTTTCGGGCATCCCGTCACTGTAAACCGGCGCATCTTTTTCTTTCGCTTGGATATACTTGACCAGAACGTTTCCTATTTGCTCAGTTTTTTCAAAATGCACAGACATATAACTAATCACGCATAATCGGCGGCCTTCATAGTCAGCGATAGCGGCATTCTCTTAATCCTCTCCAAGCCCGTAAGACCGCCGCGTTACATGCTTTCTTCTCTTTGTCTTTGTTTTGATTTCTCTCGCCTATACTCCGCACAGTTCGGACCTTCGCTCAGATGACGGACTTGCCTCTGTGTCTGTGACTATTAGAGAGTCTTCTAAGCATCCGTGTCAATTTCTCAACTCCGTTTCGAAGTTTGGCTCGCCAGCCTACATAGTATTTTGCCTCCCATGGATCATCGAGGATGTTCTTCAAAACAACCTGGTGCCATGCCTTTGCATCATCCACAGTGCGTATTCCATGGCTCTTAGAGGTGGCGTTTACTTCTAAACCTTCTTCGAACCTGCCGGCAAATCCGTAGTGCTCAGACCAGGGATAGTCCATGTGTTCTTGATAGACCAGTGGGTAGTAGTATCCGTTTATGTATCCGGCAGATGCCATTTTTAGCCAGTACTGTGTGGTAGTATTGCCTGTCATAGGACCTAATCTCTCAAATGTATCTCGCTTTAACAGAAGTCCGGTCCCGCCCGTCCAGGGATGCCTGAAAATCTGGTGTTTCCCAAAGGTTTGTATTTTGTGCTTGGCCCGCTCATAATCAAACTCATCGGGACGAAAGTGCCAGCATGCCACAACGCCAAGTTGGGGAATGTCCGCGTGCGCCTGCGCCAGTATTCGTGTCCATCCGGCCGTAACCAAACAGTCATTGTCCAGTTTCCCGAGTAAATCGGCCTTAGACTTACTCCAGACCTCATTCACCGCTGCCGTCTGGCCAACATTCTCGCGTGAGAAGATAATGTCAGCTATGCGAGGATCGCTCACTTCATTCCTGAGATACTCAACCGTACCATCAGTTGACCCATTATCCCAGATAGTCAAACGGAACTCCTCGTTTGGGTCGGCCAGCACGGACGCCAAAGCAAGCTTGGTATAATCTAACCGATTGTAGGTTATAAAAACTAGATGTATTGCCATTTCCGGTTCCTGCGGTTCAGAGGTTCTCACGTATGGCGCGAACGAAAAACACTGTTGTTAGGTCCTTAACACGGACGAAGAATGAAGAAACGATGCCAGGCGTGTTTATAAAGTCTATATTGCTTCTCGATTTTGAAGCCAGCCTCCTTGATGTTTCTTATTATATCTTTTGCAAGTGTCCCTTTATAACCAATTTCCCAATAGTGTTCGCCACCCAGATCCAACTCTCTATGGGCGTTTTTTCTTCTCTCCGGATTCCATTCAAACATATACCAACCCCAGCGAGCAAGACAAAAGGCAATCCCAAAGTGACGTGTGGCATCCGGCAACGATAGAATCACTTTATGCCGTGCAACTCGCCTGATTTCTTTCAGCGAAGGAAGGAAATCCCTAAAAGGCAGATGCTCCAGAACTTCACAACACAGAACCACATCGAATTGGCCGTCTTCAAATGGCATATTAGTCACCGATCCAACATAATCGGGGGATAAGTCTTCAGCTATATCGATGGTTGTATGCGAAATCTGAGGAAACAACTTGAGGCAATGACGAATAAACCCCGCGCCTACACCAATTTCAAGGATATTAGTGTAGCCACTGTAACAAATCTGTCTTAATTGCTCTGTAATGCTTTCGATACGCAAGCTGTCAAAGGCGTGTTTTTGATACACATCTCTCGGCACTTGAGGATTGTCCACTTTGTGCGTGTTTCTATTCATTTCGATGCTCGCTAAACGGTTGAGTACTCCAGCTAATTCTCTTTGTGCAGCACCAAGAGCATGTATGAGAAGAACTCTCGCAGTTTTGCCGGTCCGCCAGGCAAAAGGGCCCATAGTGCAAAATATGACGCCACACCGAGAGTGAGGCAAGCTCCAATTGTGACAAAATCCGGCTGATTAGCCAGCAGGAACTTATAGGCCAGGAACATTATTGCAGTGGACGCAAGGCTAGTAACTGCCGGCTGTGAGATGACCTTGAAAAACCCCGGAACTGACACGGGAGTTTTTCTAAAAGAATACCACAATGATGGAATCATAATCAAGTACTCGCCGATAACATAAGATATTGCGACGCCGCGAGCACCCCAGGGAACGCCTACGGCAAAGGCCAGGAC
>Ga0315294_10002895_pt1 | contig 18649 bp, 15 predicted proteins | sample YL17G13_40_MG_FD_203626 | JGI IMG/M metagenome (GOLD analysis project Ga0315294, IMG submission 203626) | Sediment microbial communities from Yellowstone Lake, YNP, Wyoming, USA - YL17G13_40 | ecosystem: Environmental > Aquatic > Freshwater > Lake > Sediment | place: USA: Wyoming | collected...
GGGTGCTGATGCATTGATCGGTCGTGAAGGTGTTGATGTCGGAAATATGTCTTGTCTTTATCTTTACAGGCAATGAGGCATCTACAGGCCGCATATCTTCTATTAGATGGTCTGCCCTGTAATATACTCTGTAATATTTTGGAACATAAGCCCCTTCGACGTCTTTCTGTGTGCGAAAAAGGAGCTCGTTTCGGTTGTGACCGAGACGGCAGGAATTTTCAAAGACATGGAGAAATTCGGGCAGCAGCTCTTCCGCCTCTCCCAAGAGAAATAGGTCGAAAAAATCCGCCAGGGGTTCCGGATTCAGGGTTACTGAGACACCGCCGGCAATAATTAAAGGTTCCTTTTCTTTTCTTTCTCCGGCGGAGAGTGTAATTCCCGCCATGCTTAACATTTTCAGAATGCCGGGATAATCATTTTCAAAAGGGATCGAGAAGGCAATGATATCGAATTCAGTGAGGACCTTCTGTGACTCCAGGCTGAACAGAGGGATTGATGAAGAAACGAACGCTGTTTCGTCCTCAGGGTCAGGAAGAAAGACTCTTTCACAGAGAAATGATTTTTCACGATTTATTAAAGAATAGACGGTTTGGAATCCAAGGTTGGGCATTCCCGTCCGATAGTAATTCGGGTAGGCGAGGCAAACTTTGAGGAGTTCTCCCCAGATCTTCTTCTGATATCCTTCTTCATTGGCTAAGACATCATTATATTTTTTTTTGAGTTTCCAGGACATAGAATCCAAAATCCTAATTTCTAAATCCTAAACAAATTCAAATATTGAAACTCTAAACGAGTTTGTCATTCGGATTTTGATATTGTTTAGATTTTCGGATTTAGAATTTCGTATTTGCTCCTCACTTAGTGACAGAGCAAACCATATTCTTTAGGATTTTGCATTTACAGCTTGAACGCTTTTCCTCTAATCTGCCTGTCTTCTTAAGAATGTAGGTATCTCAAGATCGAGATGGTCTATATCGTCCACCATTCCCATCTTCACTACATTGACATTATCAATGGGCTTTTCATGCCTTAAGTAGGCGGGCATAGAGAGATCCTCCCTCTTGTGGGTGCCCATACGTGAAACATTTTTCATGGCTTGATTGTGTTTTTTCGGCTCGTTAAAACCGGTTGCTATGACCGTGATGCGTATTTCATCTCCCATGTCTTCATCCACGACAGTGCCGAAGATGATATTCGCATCCTCATGGGCTTCCGACTGGATCAGAGAGGATGCCTCATTGATTTCAAAAAGGGTCATATCAGGGCCGCCCGTGATATTCAGCAGGATACCGTGTGCACCCTGGATGGTATTGTCTTCGAGGAGCGGAGAAGATATCGCCCTCTGTGCGGCTTCCACGGCTCTGCAATCACCGCTTGCAATTCCGGTTCCCATCAGCGCCATCCCCATCTCAGACATTATACTCCTGACGTCGGCAAAGTCGAGGTTGATCAGACCGGGCACCATAATCAAGTCGGAAATTCCCTTTACGGCATGATAAAGGATATCGTCTGCCTTCTTGAATGCCTCCAGAAGCGAAAGGGTTTTCCCCCCCAGACCGAGGAGTCTCTGATTGGGAACAACAATGAGGGTATCCACGATCTTTCTCAGCTCCGCAATGCCTTCTTCCGCCTGCTCATTCCTTTTCTTTCCTTCAAAGAGAAATGGCTTTGTGACGACGGCAACAGTCAGAATCTCCAGTTCCTTGGCAATTTCTGCAACTATGGGTGCACCTCCGGTGCCAGTACCACCGCCGAGGCCGGCGGTGATGAAAACCATGTCCGCCCCTTCGACGGAATTCCTCAATGGATCTTTCGTTTCAATAGCTGATCTTCTTCCCACGTCAGGATTTGAACCAGCTCCGAGTCCTTTAGTAACCTCAGCGCCGATCTGAATCTTGATAGGGGACCTGGATGCTCCCAGGGCCTGGGCATCCGTATTTGCCGCGATGAAATCGACACCCTTGAGGTTGTATGAAATCATCGTATTTATGGCATTGCCTCCCGCTCCACCTATGCCGATTACTTTGATCTTCGCTGAGCTCATGCTATTTGGCCCCACCAATTGAAACATAATCCTCCCTCCCCTCTAAAAAAATTCTAGAAACCATTTTTTCATGTTACTTATTGTTTTTCTGAATATGTTTGTTTCAAACCTTTTTAGGGCATCTTTCGATAAGGTTTTACCGCCATAAATAACAAGCCCCACGCCTGTTGCATACATGGGGGAGTTTACTACGTCTATCAGTCCTCCCACGCCTATCGGACAGCCGCGTCTGACGGGCATATTAAAGACGTGCTCGGCCAACTGCGTGATGCCTTCCATGATGGCAGTGCCTCCCGTTAGAACAACACCGGCGGCAAGTATGTCTTCATACCCGGATTTGATAATTTCCTTGTAAGCGAGATTCAGGATTTCCTCTGTCCTCGGTTCGATAATCCTGCCGAGAATCTGACGGGTCACTTCTCTTGGCTCTCGGCCACCCACGCTGGGAACCTCTATGACTTCGTCTTTTGGTATCATGGGTGTGAAGGAACAACCGTACTTCAGTTTAATCTTTTCTGCTTCCGTAAGAGGCGTTCTCAACCCGGTTGCTATATCGCTGGTGATGTAGTTGCCGCCAACGGGAAGTACAGCCGTGTGTTTTATACTGCCATCGGAAAAAACGGCGATGTCTGTCGTACCCCCACCGATATCCAGCAGGACCACCCCCAAGTCCTTTTCATCAGGACTGAGAACTGCTTCACTTGACGCCAGCTGTTCGAGGACAATGTCGTCTATTTCCAATCCAACGCGGTTAACTGACTTCACTATGTTCTGCACGGATGTGACGGAACCTGTCACTATGTGAACCTTGGCCTCGAGGCGGACGCCAGACATGCCGATGGGGTCCCTGATGCCGTTTTGGTCGTCAACTACAAAGTTTTGAGGCAGGGTGTGCAAGATTTCTCTGTCCAGTGGAATGGCAATGGCCTTTGATGCCTCAATTGCCCTCTGTACGTCGTCCTCGTCAACCTCGCGGCCTTTAACGGCCACAATGCCGATACTGTTCTGTCCTTTTATGTGTCCGCCGGCAATGCCCACATGAACGGACTTTATTTCGCAGTCGGACATGTGCTCAGCCTCTTCAACGGCCTTTCTGATGGCATCCACGGTACTCTCAATATTAACGACGACGCCTTTTCTCATACCCTCCGATGGATGAGAGCCTATGCCTAAGATGTCTATACCAGTATCGGTAACTTCAGCCACAATGGCACAGGTTTTAGTGGTGCCTAAGTCCAGGCCAACAATTACATGTCCTTTCTTGACCATCTTTGATCCGCCTTTCCTCATCTTTGCTGGCCCGTAATTGTTAATAAATTAATGATAATTTCCGCTCATTGCCGGCGGCCGGCAACTGCTGTTTCTCACGTCCTGTATCCTTTCCTTGACCCTATCGTAATTGCGGGGCTTAATACATTTCTTTTCTGAACGGCGATTTTAGCCGGATCGTTGAGGTCGATGAGTAGAAATCCTAATTTCACGTTTCGCCTTTCCAGGTCAGCCATAACAGTGTTCAGTCGCTTTAATTTATTTTCGTAGCTGTCAAAACCAAGCCTGATGCATAAGCCGCTGTCAGTAAAAAGAGAAAGTCCGAACACTTCGTGGCCATGAATTTCCGCAATATTCCTTATTGTGGGGAACTCCTTCGAAGCTGAAAGGTATCTCAAGAGTTCGAGGGATTTTGTGAAAATTACAGAATCGTTATCATCAGAATAACATCCGTTAAGCACTGGAATATCGACCTCGTCGTTTTTTTCATGTTTCTTAAAGACAACGCCATCGAGATCCAACAGGTTAAAACCGTTATCACGTTTGAGCAACGCGACAGCCGTTCTCTCCTGGAGATTAATAATCAACCGGTTAGGAAATTCTCTGCCTATGGAAACTTCCTTTACCCACGGGTTTGATTCAATCCTGTGGGCGATTGTGCCAAGATTAATAGCCAGGAGATTCTGGGACGGCTTGATGGTAGCATATGACAGAATTTCTTTTTCCGTGAGTTCCTTGCAGCCATGGACAATAATCTCTTTGATCTGAAAGTAAGGAGAACTGATAGCGAAGTTATACCCGTAGATCATCCCGGCGCCGACTATCGAAATGGCAATCAACAACAAGGCCGTCCTCAACAATTCGTGCAAAATGTGTTTTGAACGTCTTTTCAGTCTGTATTTTTTAGCTTCCAGCCTTGATTTAACGGGATTTTTCATCCATCTTCCCCGACGATCTTGACCTCTGTCTGTAACTTGATACCGCGCTCCTCATTGGCCTTCGTCTTGATTATGTCAATCAGAGCAATGATGTCACTCGCTTTTGCGTTTCCTAAATTGACAATGAAGTTTCCATGTTTTTCTGAGATTTTTGCATTGCCTATCCGCATGCCTTTAAGCCCCAATTCGTCAATTATCTGGCCTGCAGGGACACCTCCATTCGGGTTCTTGAATATGGAGCCCGCGTTGCGATATTCAAGAGGGTGCTTATTCTTTCGTTTCCCGAGGATCTCATTAATCCGGGCATGAATCTGTTCTTCAATCCCCCGTGTCAGGAGAAATGACGCGCCAATAATAATCGTACCTTCCGAAATATCGAGATTCCTGTATTCAAATTTGAGGTCATCCTTCTTGGATGACAGGATTTCTCCGCTGATAATCATTAATTCAACTGTCTCAACGACATCCTTAATCTCTTTGCCGTAGGCGCCGGCATTCATTCTTACTGCCCCTCCTACACTGCCGGGAATACCGGCACAGAATTCCATGCCTGACAGAGATCTCTTTTCAGACAGTAGAACTATTTCAGAGAGGGTAACACCTGCGCCCGCATGGATCAGCACCTGCGAACTGCCTCTTTCTGCCAAACTGACACTATTTAGACCTTGCATCAAGATTACGGTACCTTTATAACCGCCATCCTTCACGATCAAATTCGTTCCGTTGCCGACAGGAATAAACGGTATCTGAGAATGCCATAAAAAATGGATAATCCGACTTAGCTCTTCACTGCGTTCCGGCCAAACTACTGCATCGGCAATCCCGCCGACACCGATCGACGTATGGTGGGACATGGGCTCATCGAACAGGATTTTGCCGGAAACCATGTCCCTTAGCTTTTGGCGGAGCGTCGTGTCCTTCAGCATAATGTCTTTTCCGGATACATCATTTCTGCGAGGCCTTTTTTAAGAATTCCTCGCCGATCTTCCAAACATTGCCGGCTCCCTGCGTGATTATGACGTCTGAGGGTTCTGCAATAGAAAGCAGATGTTCCACAATTGCGTCAAAGTCGCGCATATAGACCACGTCTGGGTGGCCCTGGTTGCGGAGGCCTTCACAGAGTTTCGCCGCATTCACGCCCTCTATGGGGATCTCGCTTGCCGCGTAGATGTCTGTCACAATTAGGGCATCTGCGTCCGGGAAGGCTGCCAGAAACTCATTGAAAAGGGCTTTTGTCCTGGTATAGCGATGGGGCTGGAAAACTACGATGATTTTCTTCTTCCATACCTGCTTTGCCGCCCGCAAAGTCTCCCTGATTTCCGTCGGGTGATGGCCGTAATCATCTACGATAGTGATCCCGTTCACCCTTCCTTTAACCTCCAGCCGGCGCTGGACGCCCGTAAAACTCTTCAGTCCTTCTTTGATGGCTCCGTATTCCATATCCAGTTCCCGGGCGACGGCAATCGCAGCCAGGGAATTATAAACATTGAAAAGGCCGGGAACGTTCAGCGTTACTGTTCCGCAGGCGCCTTCTTTGTAATGGAGGGTGTAACTGGAAGAGGATCCGGAAAATGATATGGCGCTCGCCCTGTAGTCGCAAGGTGCTGCAAGCCCGTAGGTCACGGTCTTTCTCTTTATTTTGGGCAGGATATCTTTTGCATTATCATCGTCGAGGCAGAGGATCGTTGAGCCATAGAAGGGAACGATGTTGGCGAACTGCAGGAAGGCATCTTTGATGTCTTCAATATCCCTGTAATAATCAAGGTGTTCGAGGTCGATGTTTGTTATCACAGCCAAGGATGGGGCAAGTTTCAGGAAAGAGCCGTCACTTTCATCGGCCTCAGCGACAATAACCTCTCCATCCCCCAGCTTTGCATTGCTGCCGATGCTGGCCAGTTTGCCCCCGATCACCATAGTCGGATCAAGACCCCCGGACGCAAGGACTGTTGCGACCATCGAGGTGGTTGTTGTTTTTCCGTGACTTCCCGATACGGCAATGGAAAACTTCATTTTGAGCAGTTCTGCGAGCATCTCAGCCCGAGGTATAACAGGGATGTTTTTTCTGTGGGCCTCCAGTACCTCTGGATTATCGGATTTAACCGCTGTTGAGGTAACGACAACATCCGCCTCACCAAGCTGGGAGGCACTATGACCTTCATAAATTTTGGCACCCAGGGAAGCCAGTTTGTGCGTCAGATCGGTTTGACTGAGATCGGATCCGCTGACCGTGTAACCCAGGTTGAGAAGTACCTCTGCTATACCACTCATGCCGATGCCGCCTATGCCGACAAAGTGGATGCGCTTTACTTTTCTGCGCATGGTATCTCTTCTGTTGCCGTTATTCATTATTTGCCACCCAGCCTGCAATACCTCTTGTCAAAACATAGGTCCTTTTACTGTATATTGTATATCTTTTGTTTCTATATACTATATCTTGTATTAAATCTACAAAAATTTACAAATTTCTTAAAGTTACCAGGTCTATGCAAGTATCTACGATATCGGTAGCCGCCCTGACGTTACCGAGGCTCGCTGATCTGGCTTCTATCTCTATTATCAATTCCGGATGGTGATAAAATTTTTCGATGGTTTCAGCCAGTATTCTGCCGCTGATGTCCTTTTCGCTTATCATCACGGCTGCCCCCGCCCTGACCAGCGCCTCAGCGTTCTTCGTCTGGTGATCATTTACCGCATGCGGAAAAGGTATCAATACGGATGCCTTTCCGCTGGCCGTTATTTCAGCGATAGACGTGGCGCCGGCCCTGCAGATAATTAGATCCGCAGATCTGAACGCCTGGGCCATGTCTATGATAAAAGGCAGGACCTCTGCATCAATCCCGCGGGACTGGTAATGAAGCAAGATGGAATCAAGGTCCGCACTGCCTGTCTGGTGGATAACTTTCAACTTGTCTTTGATCTTCGTGAGGTAAGGAAGAGAATCGAGGACTGCCAGATTTATGCTGTGGGCACCCTGGCTTCCGCCAAAAATAAGAAGTGTAAACTTGCCAGCTTTTTTTTCCGCTTCCCGTATTCCTGTGAGGAAGGCAGCCCTGACAGGATTTCCGGAGGCTATGATCTTTTTTTCAGGGAACCACTTCTTTGTTTCAGGGAAGGTGAGGAATATCCTGTCAACAATTCTTCCAAGGATCCTGTTGGTGATGCCGGGCAGGGCGTTCTGCTCGGCAATGGCTGTCTTGACACCCATGAGGCGGGCAGTCATCACGGCCGGACCGGAGGCATAGCCTCCCACTCCGATGACGATGTTCGGGCAAAATGCGCGGATCAGCCTGTAAGACTCGACTAAACTTCGGGGAATCTTCAGGAGAGCGCCGAGAGCCTTTGCGAGTCCCCTTCCTTTAATCCCTTCCACATCAAGGGTGTGCAGATTAAATCCCATATTGCCAAGCACCCTCTGTTCCAATCCCTTCTTCGTTCCTATAAAAAGGATACTGCTCGTCTGATCCCTTCTCAGGAATTCCTCTGCTATTGCAATTCCCGGGAAAAGGTGTCCTCCTGTTCCGCCGCCAGCTATGATAACTTTCATATCCCGTCCCTGTATCTGTTCATTTTTGATAGGAGGAGATATTCAGCAGTATGCCGACCGTTGCCAGGGACATAATCAGTGATGTGCCGCCATAACTGACGAGTGGAAGCGCCAGTCCCTTGAGGGGAATCAAGCCCATAACGCCGGCGATATTGATGAATGCTTCAAGGGCAATAACCATGGTCAATCCTGCGGCAAGAAGGGTGCTGAAAAGGTCCGGCGCCCTGAAGGATATCAGAAGCCCCCTGACAATTAGGATAGTGAAGAGGAATATGACGATGAGGACGCCGATAAAGCCGCTTTCTTCGGCAATGATGGACAGGATAAAGTCTGTGTGCGGTTCAGGAAGATAAAAAAGTTTCTGCATCCCGTCTCCTATTCCTACGCCGAAAGTGCCTCCTGAGCCGAAGGAAAGAAGAGATTGAATGATTTGAAATCCGGAACGTTGAGGATCTTTCCAGGGATCAAGGAAGCTCATCAACCTTGCCAACCGGTAGCTTTTGTGAATAAGGAGCCAGATAGCAGCAGGTGCAAAAAGCGCCACTATGCCTGTAAGATGAAGAATTCTGCAGCCCGCAAGGTAGAACATCAACATCATGATCAAGGTTATGATGACCGCTGTTCCAAAATCCGGTTCCAGAAGAATCAGTCCCACCATGAACAGTATGACGAGCAGAGGCAGCAGGATGGCGCGTTTAAAATCGGTTATCTGGCTGTATTTTTTCGTCAAGAAATGAGCGAGAAAGAGCACCATGGATACCTTGACCATTTCCGTGACCTGGAACGAAAAGAAACCCAGCTTAAGCCACCTGGTAGCGCCCCCGGCACGGATTCCGAAATGGGGTATAAGGAGGAGGGACAGGAGAATTGCTGATAGAAGGACGCCAGGATAGGCGAATTTTTTCAGTCGGTCGTAAGGAATCTTCGTCATCAGCACCATGATGCCTAGGCCGAGGAGCACAAAGAATATCTGCTTCTTGAGAAAATACTGCCCGTCGTTAAACTTCTTCATGGCAAGTATGGAGCTTGAGCTGTAGATCATCACGGTACCTATGGTGACCAGGATCAGCGTGACCAGCAGGAGGATAATGTCGATGGCCTTTTCCTGCGGAGGCATTTTGAATGATTTAGAGACCCTTGACCACATCTTTAAAAAACCTTCCCCGTTCTTTATAATTGGAAAACTCATCAAAGCTTGCGCAGCCGGGAGAGAGCAAGACAACGTCCCCCGGTGAAGAATGCCGATAGGCCAACTCAATCGCCTCTTTGAGTGTTGTCGTTTTTGATGTTTTGACCGCGCCGCCGATCAGGTCGTCTATCTTGTTTCTCGCCTCGCCGAAAAGAACCAGTTCTTTGACCTTTGACTTTACAAGGGGAGACAGGGTTCCGAAATCGCCTTCCTTGTCCCTTCCTCCCATAAGCAGAATGATGGGCCGGGAAAATGTTTCCAGTGCACGTGCCACGGCTCCCACGTTGGTCCCTTTCGAATCGTCATAAAATGCCACACCATTTTTTTCTTCCGTGAATTCTATCCTGTGCGGTATGCCCTTGAAATCCCCGACGGCGCTGATGATACTCCCGGGCGAGCATCCACAGTACCTGGCGGCCATTATGGCGGCCATGACATTTTCTATATTGTGAAGGCCCGGTATCTTTATTATGTCGAGAGGGTACTCTTCGCAATCACCATAGACAGTATAATGAACAAGCGTTCTGTCTTTAAGGAAGATGCCCTTTGTCACCTCGGTCTTGGTGCTGAAAAACTGGACTTTCGCGGCCATGTTTCTTGCCAGAAGAAAGGATCTCGGTTCATCGGCATTCAGAATAGCAAGATCAGAACCCCCCTGATTCTCAAATATCCTTTCTTTGATTTCCCGGTATGCCTCAAAGGAGCCGTGATAATCTACATGGTCGCAGGTCGTATTCAGGAGGATAGATATAAAGGGGTGGAAAGACTGAATCCACTGCAACTGGAAACTGCTCACCTCAACGACTGCATAATCGTCGTCCTGCTTTCCGTCAATGTAGCCGACCAGGGGATTTCCAATGTTTCCTCCCACAAAGACCCTTTTCCCATCCTTTGCCAGGATATGTCCAATCAGGGTGGTTGTGGTTGTCTTCCCGTTCGTGCCGGTAATTGCAATGAGCGGCGGCTTTAAGAATCTGTAAGCGAGTTCGATCTCACTTATTATCGGTATTTTCCTCCTCTCCGCTTCGGCGAGAATAATGTTGGAAGGCGGTACACCGGGGGAGGGCACAATCATATCCACTCGAGACAAGACATCCGTGTTATACTTGCAAAATTCCAGATTCACAGTCAGGCTGCCAAGCTCACGAACGGCGTCCTTCAACTCTGATTGAGGCTTCTCATCGGTCGCTGTGACGTTGGCGCCTTGCCCCATAAGAAACCGAACTGAAGCGATTCCTGTCTTTCCCAGTCCTATGACTAATATCCTTTGCCCTTTAAGATTCATAAGATTTGTCTCATCTCAATTTCAGGGTACTGATTGCCACGAGGGCCAGAAGAATGGAAATTATCCAGAAGCGGACAATGACTTTCGGTTCAGCCCAGCCCTTGAGCTCGAAGTGATGGTGAAGAGGCGCCATTCTGAAGATGCGTCTGCCGTTGGACATTTTGAACCAGCCAACCTGAAATATAACGGAAAAGGTCTCCAGGACAAATATTCCGCCCACTATGGCAAGAAGAATTTCCTGTTTCGTAAGTATGGCGAGTGTGCCTAGGGTGCCGCCGAGGGCGAGAGAGCCCACGTCTCCCATGAATACCTGGGCGGGATAAGAGTTGTACCAGAGAAAGCCAAGGCCGGCCCCCACTGTGGCGCCGCATAATATGGCAAGTTCCCCCGTTCCCGCGACATAGGGGATTTGCAGGTAGCCTGCAATTTTTACGTTGCCGGCAAAATAGGCAAAGAGAAGATACGTCATGAAACATGTAATTGCAGGACCAATGGCAAGACCGTCGAGGCCGTCTGTCAGGTTTACGGCGTTCGCGGCGCCTACGATGATGAATGTCGACAGTACTACATACCCCCATCCAAGATCGGGGAGCACTGTTTTAAAAAAGGGAATCGTCACATTGGAAGTAAAGCCCGGTTTGATATAGAGAATAATGCTGACAAACAGCGCTATGGCGACTTCTCCTATAAGTCTCACCTTTCCTGAGATTCCCCGGCTGTCCTGGCGTGTGAGTTTTCTATAGTCATCCATGAACCCTATGAGTCCATAGCCGACAATGACCATGATAACAAGCCAGACGTAATCGACTGTCAGGTTAGCCCATAGGAGGGTGGAAATGACGATAGAAAAAATGATAAGGATGCCTCCCATGGTGGGAGTTCCCTTTTTGGAAAGATGTGTGTCCGGGCCGTCATTCCTTATGGGCTGGCCGATTTGGAGAGACTGGAGTTTCCTGATCAGCCAGGGGCCGATGATAAAGCAGATCAACAAGGCCGTAACCGTAGCGTAAATCGTTCTGAACGTGATATACCGAAAGACATTGAAATAGGAGAATTTATCGTGAAGGGGATATAAGAGATGATAGATCATTTTACAGCTCCTCTCATTTCTTTCCTCCGCTTTCCTCAATGCCAAAGGCTTCAATAATTTTCTCTAGAGCCTGTTCCATTCTTGTCTGCCTCGACCCTTTAACGAGAATCCAGTCACCTTTCTTTACATGAGAGGCCAGACGGTCTATGATTTCATCAGGGGTTTCAAAAAAAACTATCTGACCCTTTGACATTTTTCTTTTCAGTGCCCCCGCTGCCGTCGCCGGGGAGAGCCTTCCTCTGAGGTAAATGGTGTCCACCCCAGTGTCTGCCATAAGACTCCCGATACCTTCATGCAATGCCTCCGCCTGGTCTCCAAGTTCAAGCATGTCACCCATGATTACTGTGCTCTTCTGATTTCCCTTCAAGTCTCTCAGAGTCTTGAGGGCTTCCCCGAAAGATGCAGGGTTGGCATTGTACGTATCATTGATAATGAATGCTCCGTTTGTCAACCTATGTATCTCCATGCGCCCGGAGATAGGTTGGAATGCCGTTAATCCCTGACAGATCGTAGGGAAGTCAATACCCAGAGCCCAGGAAGATGCAGCGGCAGCAAGGGCATTATAGACATTGTGATTTCCTGCAGTTGACAGGGTTATTCCCTGCCTGAAACTACCCATTCTAATGGTAAAGCCTACCCCGTTCATTCCCTTCGTCTCGGTGTCTTCTGCCGAGACGTCGGCATCTCTTCGGAAGCCGAATGTTACCCTTTTCCCGCGCCAGTCTTTGTCGGTTACGAGCAGTCTCTCATCGTCGAGATTTATGATGGCAACTCCGGCGTCCGGCATGTTCCGAAAGAGATCCAGTTTCTCTTCCCGCACCGTCTCAACTGATTTGAAGCCTTCGAGATGCGCCGGGCCTATATTGGTGATCAGTCCGATGTCAGGTTCTGCGATTTCAGTCAGCCTGCGGATTTCTCCCCTTGTGTTTGTACCCATCTCCAGGATGGCCAGTTCATGCTGGGCGTTGATATTGAGAACGGTCATGGGAAGACCGATAAGGTTGTTGTAATTTCCCTGTGCCTTGATAATTTTTTTCTTCAGGCCGGCAATACCTGCCAGCATTTCCTTCGTCGTTGTTTTTCCGGAACTGCCCGTGATGGCGACTACGAGGACTCTAAATTTCTTTCGCCAGAAATGGGCTATATCCCCGAGGGCCTTCAGGGTATCGTCAACACGGATGATGGTTGTATCTGGAAACTTCTCTCTTATTTTATTTTCGGAGCCCTTCTCTACCAGGAAGCCGGAAGCCCCATTTTTTACTGCAGCAGCGATAAAATCATGGCCGTCAAATTTTTCTCCTATGAGGGGGATAAACAAACTTCCCCGCGATATCTGCCTTGAATCAGTAGATACTACCTTAAATAGTGTGTCTGTGCCACCGCTTGCCAAAGTTCCCCCTGTGGCATTTAAGACTTCATTGCCGTCCAACTCGGCGATTGATAGCTCCGCTTTCAATGTTCTGCCTCATGGCGTTTATTCATTAAGGCTTCCCTGGCAACATGCCTGTCGTCAAAGGGTATCCTCTTTTCTCCGATGATCTGATAATTCTCATGTCCCTTGCCGGCGATGAGTATGATATCTGAATTGTCGGCAAGGGTGACTGCCGTTTCGATCGCCTCCCTGCGATCGGGGATCACTACATAACCTTTTTCATTTGCATTTTTTTTAAGCTCTCCGGGAAGTAGCTTCCTGGTGGAGTTTCCGCCCATCCCCTTTTCTATTTCCCCGATAATGGAGAGCGGGTCTTCCGTTCTTGGATTATCCGAAGTCAGAATGGCCAGGTCGCTCCAAGCCGTCACGGCCTTTCCCATAAGGGGTCTTTTCCCGCGGTCCCTGTCGCCACCGCAGCCGAATACCGTGATGATGCGCCCCTTTTTGAACGGGGATAGATTCTGTAACACCCGCTTCAGGGCATCTTCAGTATGCGCGTAGTCGACAAAGACCTCAGGTTCGCCGGGAACGCTTACCTTTTCAAGCCGCCCCGGCACATTTCTTAAATTTTCTACACCAGCACAAATGAAGCTTTCAGGTATGCCAAGCAAGGAGGCTGCTGCCACGGAAGCCAGTATATTGTACAGGTTGAATTTTCCGATGAGCGGGGAAAATATGGCAAAGCGGTTGCCGCCTGCATTTATATCAGTCCTCGTCCCTTCCAAAGAAAATGCGTATCGCTCCGCAGTCATATCGCATTTATTTTCAATGCAGAATGTACGGTAAGGGAGTTTTGAACCTATCTCATCAACGATTCTCTGCCCCCAAGCGTCGTCTCCGTTAATGATCATCCTGTATGCATAATTTTTTTTACCTGCCGGGATAATCTCTGCAAAGAAGCGCTTCTTCGCCTGGAAATAACTCTCCAAAGTCTTATGATAATCCAGATGGTCCTGCGAGAGGTTCGTGAAGATGCCCATGTCGAAAGAGCATTCATCGACCCTTCTTAGATCAACTGCGTGAGAAGAAACCTCCATAACAACGTGGGTGACGCCTTGATCGACCATAATTCTCAATATGTTTTGCAGTTCATATGACTCCGGTGTCGTATGCGGGGCAGGCATCTCTTTATTATTAAACCGGTAGTTGACCGTTCCCAATACGCCGACGGAGAATCCCGAGGCCTTAAGTATGGCTTCCAGTAAGTAGGTCACCGTTGTCTTTCCGTTTGTCCCCGTGACACCTATAAGACAAAGGCGGGAGGAAGGGTCGTTGTAAAAATTCTTTCCAAGGACGCCGAGGATCGCGCGCGAGTTGAGGACCCTGATAGAGGTTACTCCGGGCGGCGGGGAATAATCTTTTTCGTGAACGACGAATTTTGCGCCCCGGTCAACTGCTTCTTCTATATATGCATGACCGTCGAGCTTGAGACCGCTTACAGCCACAAACAGGCTGTCTTTCTCACAGTTTCTTGAATCATAGCAAATGGCTGAGACTTCTCCTGAAAGGACTCCAGAGACCTGGATGATATCGATATCCTTTATCACAGCCTGTATTTGCACATTGGTTCCTCAATAGCCCGTGCTGAAAGAAACAGCGCAGGATCGATGATTACGTATGGGCATGCCGGGCTTAGGCTCCTGACTCATTGCCCAGCCAGTCCCTGCTACTTTTATATCAAGCCCTTTTTCCCTTGCCTTCTTCAGTACATCTCTAATGGTCATTCCGGTGAAATCCGGCATGAACGGCTCATCCATGTCATTTTCCATATCGGCGTGCCTGCTTATTATTTGAGGTGCAGACACGAGCTTTAATTTAATACCGTTCGTTTTCTCCTCTTCAAGAACGGGGAAAGGAGCTTCCTTAATATCTGTTTTGAAACATGTCAAGATCTGTTCGCCAATATTTTTGAAAACGGGAGCTGCGGCCAATCCGCCCCACTTATCCCTCTGCGGCTCGTCGAGTGTCACCAGAATGGCAACCTGCGGATCTTCGGCGGGGAAGAATCCCATAAAGGAGGTGCGGACCCTTTCAGAAGAATAGACACGTCGGGAAAAATCAAACTTTTGGGAAGTTCCCGTTTTGCCTGCCACGGCAACGTTCGGAATCTGGGCTTTCTTGCCGGTTCCGTCGTCATCTCCGACTACATCTTTCAGAATGGCCGTAAGTCTTTTCGCCGTTTTCGGCGATATGACCTGTCTCACAGGAGTGGGTGCGACTTTCTTAATAATCTGTCCCTGCTTGTTGACAACTGCACGCACGATATGGGGCTTCATCAGCATGCCTTCGTTTGCTATGGCAGAAAGGGCTGTGATAAGCTGAATGGCTGTGACAGAAATACCCTGTCCGAAGGCAATGGTCGACGTATCAACCCTTGTCCAGTTTTGCTGCGGCCTCAATAGTCCGCTGACCTCGCCGGGAAGATCGATCCCCGTCTTTGAGCCAAAGCCAAATTGTGTAATATAATGGTAGAATTTTTCTTTCTTCAGCCTTTCGGAGATCTTCACGCATCCGATATTGCTTGAATACTTCAGCACATCGTGAAATGTAAGAGATCCGTACTTCTTTTTGTTTGCCTCGTGGAAGGTCCTGTCTGATACCACATATGTTCCATTTTCACAGTTAAATCTGTCCGTTTCCTTGACTATGCCTTCCTCGAGGGCGCCCGCTGCGAGAAAAGGCTTGAATGTTGAGCCCGGATCGAAACAATCAGTGATAACCTTGTTTTTCCCCTTGCCAAGGTTGTAGCTGGAAAATTTGTTTGGATCGAAGCCCGGTTGATCGGCGAGGGCGAGTATTTCGCCGGTCTTGGGGTCCATGACGACGACGAAGCCGCCCTTTGCACCTTTCGCCGTAATCGCTTCCTGCAAATTCGATTCAACGATATGCTGGATGCGGCTGTCGATTGTCAAAATGAGATTATATCCTTCTTCCTGTCGTACGACGGGTTTTTCAATCCGCGGATACAATCGGTTCCCCCTTGCATCCCGCGCCCAGATTAGCTTTTCCGGCGTTGCCTTCAAGTAGTTATCATATTTGAGCTCCAGTCCCTCGAGGCCGGTGTAGTCCAATCCTACGAAGCCGATAAGGCGGCCGGCCAGTTCCCCGTTTGGATAAAAGCGTTTCGGTTCCTTAATCAAGAAGACGTTATCGATATTCAGGGCCTCTATTCTGCTCGCCTGGTCGGGAGGGATTTTTCTCGCTAACCAGCAGAAATTTTTTGAGCCTGAAAGCTTTTTTGTAATAGTTTCCTTATCTATATTGAGAATCGGGGCTAATACTTCGGCGATTTCAGAGGAATTGCTTATCTTCGATGGGTCAGCAAAGACGGAACTCACCATAGTGCTCGCGGCGAGTTTCTCGCCGTTGCGATCAAAGATAATGCCCCTCTCCGGTTCAATCTGCAGCGTCTTTATGTGTTGCCTATCGGCAAGGGTTTTCAGGAGCTTTCCGGAAAGTACCTGAATCTGGAACGCCCTCGATATGAGGGCAATAAAAAGCACCAAGAAAAATACCAGTACCGTAACAATCCTGAATCTCAGCCATTTTTTTGGTTCACCCGTCATTGCTGCACTTCCTGATTATTAGGAACCCGTTTTATTAGCGCTTGCCGTATCATCGTTATTGAGGATTATGAACTGATCCCTTGTAGGATACGTCATCTGCAATTGCTCTTTCGCTATTGACTCAAGTCGCTGCGGTGATTTCAAGGTTGCGATCTCAACCTTCAACTTCGTCTGTTCCTCGACAAGTTTTTCCTTTATACTCATTTCCGCTGCAACCATGTACTCCAGCTCCGTCATATGGATATGTGACCACACATAGATAAGGGCGACTGCCATGAGCACTAAAGTGACAAAGATAAAATTCGAATATTTTATCTGAGTGGAAACCTTCTCTACATCGCAGACATTTCCATGAATGACTTCTTCCGACTGCATTTTTTAAATCCTCTCGGCCGCTCTTAGCTTGGCGCTTCTTGCCTGCGGATTAGATTCAATTTCAGAAGCCGCAGGTGTTATCGGTTTTCTGGTCAATATCTTCAACTTGGTTTTTCTATGACAGGCGCACACAGGTAAGGACGGGGGGCAGATGCATCCCTTCTCCCACGAGCGGAAGCCGTCTTTAACAATCCTGTCTTCCAGGGAGTGAAACGATATGATGGAAAAGCGCCCCGACGTCCTGAGTACATCCACTCCGCGATTTACGGCATCATGAAGATTTAGAAGCTCGTTATTGACATATATCCTGATTGCCTGGAAGGTTCGAGTTGCGGGATGAATTCTCTTTGTCTTGAATGGGGAGGGTAAGGCCTTGACAATAGCATCGGCAAGTTCTGCCGTTGTTTTGATGGGAGACGTTTTTCTTCGCATGGAGATCATCTTTACAATCCTGCTTGCCATTATCTCCTCGCCATAATCCTTGATGATCCTTTCCAACTCTTTTTCCGGAAATGTGTTGATAATATCGTAAGCAGAGAGACCTCGGCTCTGATCCATGCGCATATCGAGGGCAGCATTTAGAGAAAAGCTGAAGCCCCTGCGGGCTGTTTTCAGCTGATGAGCAGAGACCCCCAAGTCGAGCAGGATGCCATCAACTTCCCTGATATTCAACGATTCTAAGATTGCATCTATATCTGCGAAATTGCCCTTTACGAGGATCTTCCTGCGGCCAAAGGGCCTTAATCGCTCTTCCGATTCCCGGAGCGCATCTACATCGACATCTATGCCTATCAATAATCCGTCTGGTGCGGTATGTCGAAGAATCTCGCCGGCATGTCCTCCTCCTCCCACAGTCCCATCAATATAGATGCCTCCCGGACGGCATCGAAGGGACTCAACAACTTCTCTCTGCATGACGGGTATATGAAAGGAGCACATTACATGGGCCTTTTTCTATATTCCCAGATCCGCCATATATTTGCTGAAGCTGTCGATATCGATTGCGCTTCTCTTCATCTCTTCATCGAAACGTTCTATGCTCCATATCTCTATGACCTTAATCATACCTGCCAGAACTATATCTTTCTCAAGACCCGCATATTCTCTAAGGTTGGGAGGAATGAGGACCCTGCCCTGACTGTCGAAGGAGCAATCAACAGCGCCGGACATGAAGAAACGCTGAAAGGCTCTGACTTCTTTTCTGAATAGAGACTGATGGCTGACCTTTTCCTCGAGAATCCGCCATTCGTCATAGGGAAAGACCATCAGGTAGGTGTCCCAGTTTGTAATTACCAGCCTGTTGTCATATTTCTCGGCGAAGACTTCCCGCAGTCTTGCGGGAAAGATGATCCGGCCTTTGGCATCTATGGAATGATGATACTGACCCCTGAAGACGGACACGATAGTTTCCCTCCACAATAAGCCACTTTACTCCACTTGGCCTAACTATAAGGAGGGAAAATTTGTTTGTCAAGAAAAAAATTACTCTTTTTTTCTGTCAATTTGATATTTTATGACTGCTCTATTATGAGCGGAGAGGCTGGATGAGAAGTTGTGGGAGCCGTCGTTATTGGAAACGAAGTACAGGTAATTGACAGAGGCGGGGTAGAGGGCTGCCTGCAATGAATCGATGGCCGGATTTGCGATGGGGCCGGGAGGCAATCCATTGATTATGTATGTATTATACGGTGTCTTTCTAAGAAGGTGCTTTCTCTTTATTACTCTTGTAATGGACTTGAGATCATAAACGGCCGTAGGATCGCTTTGCAGTCTCATCATTTTTTTTAGTCTATTATGGAAAACGGCTGATATTAAGGGTTTTTCATCTTTAAACCCCGATTCTTTGCCGATTATGGAAGCAAGCGTAACAACTTGGGGCATCGTCATACCAAGTTCTTCTGCCCTTTCTTGCATCTC